>Ga0255055_10001538_pt1 | contig 16737 bp, 12 predicted proteins | sample JV7_2_27_MG_FD_188633 | JGI IMG/M metagenome (GOLD analysis project Ga0255055, IMG submission 188633) | Seawater microbial communities from Jervis Inlet, British Columbia, Canada - JV7_2_27 | ecosystem: Environmental > Aquatic > Marine > Inlet | place: Canada: British Columbia | collected... | reverse complement strand
ACCCCGCCCCGGGGCTGTGACGAGGCCTCCCGCCACCGAGACGTGCGCACCAAGGAGGGGGGTCTTTCTTGTCCTCGGGACGGAGGTTACCTTTTTTCGAACCGGTGGCACTGGCGGCAGTTCTTCTTGCGGAGCGGGTGCTCCTTGGTCATCGGGAACTGTTTTCCCTCGTCGTGGCAGGAGAAGCATTCCGCGTCGGAGGCAGCCGAAAGGTGGGGCGGCGTCTTGGTGAGATAGCGCTGGCGTCCCGTCAGGGAGAGAACGACGAGAAACCCGATGACCACGACCACCATGATGAGAAAATGGATGTCCTTGGTTTTCATCGGTCACTCCTCCGGCCGGCTCTTTCGTTGGTACTCCTCCGGGAACGATTGATTTTAGGGCAGCCCCCCGCAAATTACACCTGTTTTTTCTGTTGATTATTCCGGAATTTCGTTTTAAATAGAACATGGAGCGACGAAGCATTTGGGGGCGGCCATGAAAAACGTCACCGTTTACCGTGTGGATTACGTCAGGAAGTTGAAAGCTCCTATCGGCATGGTGGTAGAGCGCCGCGAGGAGGAAAGGGGCGACAATATCCTCGGGCTATTGCGCATGGCGAGAAAAGCGTTTTCCACCTCCCCGGAAGAGGCGCTTCACATCGCCATCGACCCTGCAGGCGTAAGAATCTCCTGAAGCAGACTTCTCTTTCGCCCAACCTGACAATGTGAAAAACATACCCGTTCGTTGGTTTGTGCTTTCCGACACCGCGAATTCGGGATGGATGACGGGGGGAAGCCCGCCCCGTGGTAATTGGGTCGCCTCCCCCCTCCACCTGCGTCCCCTCCTGGCTTCGTCACCTCCCGGTGGACGCCTTTCCCTTGCCCTGTTCCTCCCCCTGCGGCAGATTTGCAATTTTCCGATATTCCTCCCGGATGTGCTCCCGGAACTTCCGCGCGACCGCTTTCCCGTCTCCTTCCCCCCCCTTCCCCCCCTCTTCCGAGGAGCGCAGGAGGTCATAGTACCGGACGCCGGTTGCAGTCGCGTAGGACCTCGAGGGGACGAGGACCACGGGACCGTCCCCCTTCTTTGAGCGCCAGACCGAACATCCTACCAGTTTGAGTCCGGAAAGAATCCCTTCCTCGAAGTGAATCTCCACATCCGCCAGCTTTGATTCCGGTGCAGCACCTTGATTCAAAAGGTAATGTACCCGCATGGCCCAACCTCCTTTGCAGAGTATTTGTACGGATTCAGGGCAAGACGCATGCCGTGGCGGTTCCCCGAACGAGAGTCCATTCGGGATTAAAACGTTTAAGAACGTCCCCGGATATGGCAGTTGCGGGGGAGGGGGGCAGGGGGGGGTCAGATCATGAGGTTATAGGGGTCGACGTCGGCCTCCATCCGGACACCGGCCTTCTTTGCGACTTCGCGCATGGGGCGAAGGAGTTCCGGGAAGAAGTCGCCCACCGCAAACCGCGGGGGCATCTTCAGGAGGATCTGGTACCGGTGCTTCTTCTTGACGAACGCGATCGGCGACGGAGCGGGCCCCAGCATCCTGATCCCCGCCTCCGATAGCGGACGAGAAAGCGTTTCCGCCACGGTTTCGGCCGCTTCCTGTACCCGTTCGAGCTTCGGCCCCCAGAAACGGAGCAGGAGCATCCGCCCGAACGGCGGATAGTCAAGTGCCTCCCGTTCGGCAAGTTCCGCCTCCATGAAGCCATGGAAGTCGTGCTCGGCCGCCTTCCGGATGCAGACGTGCTCCGGCGAGAGAGTCTGGATGATGACCTTGCCGGGCCTGTCCCCCCGGCCCGCGCGTCCCGATACCTGGGTCAGGATCTGGAAAGTCCGCTCCGCCGACCGGAAATCCGGGAAGGAGAGCGACAGGTCGGCGAGCAGCACCCCTACCAACGTCACCTCGGGGAAGTCATGCCCCTTGGCGATTAGCTGCGTCCCCACGAGGATGTCCACCTCCCCGCTCTGCATCCGGGAGAGGATCTCCTCGTAGGAACCCCGCTTCCGGCCGACGTCGGAGTCCAGGCGCGCGACCCGGGCATCCTTCCATCTCCTGGCGGCCCATGCAACCAGCCGCTCCGTGCCGATCCCGACCTGCGCCACCTTGTGCCCGTCGCAGCTGCCGCACCGCTCGGGGGGAATCTCCTTCGCGCTGCAATAGTGGCACAGAAGCACTCCGTCCTGCTTGTGGAAGGTAAGCGACACCTGGCAGTTCCGGCACTGAACGGTCGTCCCGCAGTCCAGGCAGGTTAGCGCCGGCGCATACCCGCGACGGTTCACAAACAGCATCGCCTTCTCCCCCCGGGAAAGCGTCTCCTCGACCGCATCCTCGAGTGCGGAGGAAAAATACCGGTCCGCGCCCCGCCGCGCGGATTGGCCTTTGAGGTCCACGATGGAGATCTCGGGAAGATGCCGCGTCCCGATCCGCTCCGGAAGAGACAAAAGCTCCGCCTCTCCCGTCCGGGTGAGACGGATGGATTCCGCGGAGGGGGTGGCGGACCCCAGAAGAACGACCGCCCCCTCCATCCTTGCGCGCATCACGGCAAGGTCCCGCGCCTGATACCGGATCCCCTCCTCCTGCTTATAGGCCGAGTCGTGCTCCTCGTCGACGATGAACAGCCCCGGAGACGAAAAGGGCGAGAACACGGCGGAGCGCGCTCCGATGCAGAGGAAGACCTCGCCCGCCCGGATCCTTCGCCACTGGTGCGCCCGTTCGGCCGGGGGAAGCCCGCTGTGGAGAACCGCCGCACCCTCCCCGAACCGGGCACGGACACGGCCGAGCAGCTGCGGGGTAAGCGCAATCTCGGGGATCAGGTACACCGTCTGCCTCCCGGTGAGCCGGGCCTGCTCGACCGCTCTCAGGTACACCTCGGTCTTCCCCGACCCGGTGATCCCGTGGAGGACGAAGGCGGCGAACCCTCCGGAGGCGAGGGCGACGCCGGTCTTCGCGAGAGCCGCCTCCTGGTGGGAAGTGGGGACGAGCGCTCCGGATGTGTCAAGGAGAGGAGAGGCGGATAGCGCAGGGGACTTCTCCCGCACCGAGCCTGCGAGGATCCCCTTCACGGCAAGTCTTCGGGCGACATCACCTCCCCCGGGAACGAGGGCCGACAGGTCCGGCGAGGAGATCTCTCCCGCCTCGAGAACGGCGGCGTATACCCTTCGCTGTTTCGGCGTCAACGCCGCCGGAGGGCCATCCGCGGCACGGTACACCGTTTCGGTCCTCGGGGCCGCCGGGGCCGCCCGCCGCGGGAGTCCCCCGGGCAGAGCGGCCCGGAGCATCTCGCCCACGGGAGCAAGGCATTCGCGCCCGGCGGCGTAAAGAAATGCGAGATGGGCAGAGGAGACGTAGGGCTCCTCGTCCAGAAACGAAAGGACCTCCCGTGCCTCGCGCCCGCCGAGGGTTGATCCGTCCGCAAGCGCGGTGATGAGCCCGGTGACCTTTCGCCGCCCGAACGGAACGAGAACGCGGACGCCGACCCGGGCACGCGCCTCCTGCCCCGAGGGGACTCTGTAGGTAAACGGATGATCGATCGGAAGCGGCACCGCCACTTCCACGAACACCGGGGATGCGGCAGACGAATACATCATCTCCACGATTCTACCGGAGGAACCATCCAAGGGTAAGTGCCCCTTGCCGCTCCTTAGGGATGCGTAGGCCGGTCACCGCGTCCAACCGAGGGGCGCATCGCCTCGGGTCCTTGGTTGCCGGCGTAGCAGCCGCAGGAGGGGGGCTCCACGAAGCGGGGGGACATTTCTGATGAGCGGGGACACTCCTCTCCCGCATTCCGGAGATGAATCAGGAATGTCCCCGGTGGGAGTGTCCCGCCGAAAGGGTAAGGAATCGTCTTCGTAACTCAAGTTCCCTGATCGGATTTCCGTATAGAGTATTGTGAAACGAGAAGAAAAACATGTGCGCGGGAAACAAGGATGGTGGAGGAGAAGGGGATTGAACCCTCGACCCCCACGTTGCGAACGTGGTGCTCTCCCAACTGAGCTACTCCCCCACCTTGAGGGTCATCATTTTCCACGATTCGGTTTGCATTGTCAAAATTATTTCTCGCGTCACGTGACGCGACGCCGCATGCACGACATGCGCAGGGAGAGCACCGGAGCGCCAAGCCGTACGGAGCCCGGTTTTCCGTGTATAGTAAACCGTTCCGCTGCGGATTTCGCAGGACATCATACAGGGGAATATCTCTGGAATATCATGTAGATTTCTATTGACATGGGGAGTTCGATTTCATAATATTTGGACAGTTTTATTAAACGGGAGGTTTAAAAAATAGCGCCATGATCGATATCGGGGCAAGGATCAAGCATCTTCGGCAGATCAACGGCCTCTCCCAGGCCGATCTCGCCGAGCGTGCGGGCCTCACCAAGGGAACGATCTCCCAGATCGAGCGGAACCTGACCTCCCCGGCGGTCGCGAATCTTCTCGAGATCCTTTCCGCGCTGAGCGAAACGCCCTACTCCTTTTTCGCCGAGGACGACGAGGAGAAGGTTCTCTTCCGCAGAAGCGACTCTCTTCCCTCCGACGTCACGGGCTACCTGTCCTTCGATACCCTTCTTCCCAGGAGTCGATACCGCACCATCGTGGCGTATCGCGCCGTGGTCCGGTCGGGAAGAGAGGCGCCGGCCGAACCCGCGCACGAGGGAGAGAACTACCTGTTCGTCCTGTCCGGCAGGCTGGGCCTCCGCCTGGGAACAGTGACCTACATCGCAAGGAAGGGCGAGAGCCTCTACTTTCGCGCGGAGCAGGAGTACGCGTTCTCGAACAAGGGGAAGCTCCCCGTCGATTTCCTGTGGGTCAAGGCAAGCGGACGGTGAATCCTAGTGCACCATCTCGCAAATACCTTGGCATTCGAGCGCCGCTGCATCCGCCCCAGCTTTGTTGCGCTCCTTCACCATACTCAACGGTATGCCTCAGTCGCGCGCCTTGCTGGCGCGGCGCATCGACGCTCTCGGTGCGTCAAGCTATTTACGAGGCGGTACACTAGATGATCCACACCAAACCGCCCAGGATGCGGAAAAAGACAAGGAGGACTATGGAGACGAATCGGGAAGACGGTTCGATACCATTGCGCAGCGCAGCGAGCCACACCAACCCTGTCGGGCTTCCGTGGCCCCAGGTGACAAGGGAGGAGTGGAACGACTATCGATGGCAACTCTCCCATCGCATCACCTCCATCGGAGATCTGTCCGGGCTCCGTTACTTCCCCCGCGAGGAAGCGGCGCTGCTTACGCGCGTGACTGACGCTTACCGTCTGTCGATCACTCCCTACTACCTGTCGCTCATCCGCCTCGACGACCCCGACGACCCGATCGCGCGACAGGCGATCCCGGCTCTCGACGAATATTACGGAATGGAGGTGGGGGAGGACGACCCGCTCGAGGAGGAGAAGGACATGCCGGTCCCCGGGCTTACCCACCGCTACCCGGACCGGTGCCTGCTCGTGGTGACGAACTTCTGCTCCATGTACTGCCGTCATTGCACAAGGAAGAGGATCTGGTCCCTCGGGGAAGCGGCGAAGACGGAATTCGAGCTGAACAAGATGTTCGGATACATCCGGCGGCACGAGGAGATCCGGGACGTCATCGTATCGGGCGGCGATCCGCTCACGCTCCCCACGTCGCGCATCGAGTTCATCCTCAAGGGACTCCGGCGAATCCCGCACGTCGAGATCATCCGGATCGGCACGCGCGTGCCGGTGGTCCTCCCGATGCGGATCGACGACGAGCTGTGCGCCGTCCTGGAAAAGTACGGTCCGATCTGGGTGAACACCCAGTTCAACCACCCGCGGGAGGTGACCGCCGAGGCGAGAAGGGCGTGCGACCGCTTACTCCGCTCCGGAATCCCCGTGAACAACCAGTCGGTGCTCCTGAAGGGCATAAACGACCACCCCGAGATCATCCGGACGCTCAACACGCAGCTGCTCAAGGCGAAAGTCCGTCCCTACTACCTGTTCCAGTGCGACAATGTGCGCGGGCTGGAGCACTTCCGGACCCGCCTTTCCAAGGGAATCGAGATCATGGAAGCGCTTCGGGGACACACCTCGGGGCTTGCCATCCCGTCCTTTGTGGTCGACGTCCCTGGCGGCGGCGGGAAGATCCCGCTCATGCCCAACTACATCCTGTCGCTGGGAGAGCAGAGGACGATCCTGCGCAACTACGAGGGGATCATCGTGAGCTATGAGGAACCACAGGACGACGGACGCCCCTCCGCCCTTCCCGAAACGGACCTTCCGGCCCTGCGACCGGACGTCTACCGCCTTATGACGGGAGAGATCAAGGCGCTGATCCCTGCGGGAAACGAGCGGATGGCCAAGAGAAAGAGACGGTGCGAGTCGGGCTCGCCTACAACATAAAACCGGCCGACCACCCCCCCGACCTGCCGGCAGACGCCTTTGAGGAGTACGACTCCGAGGCGACCGTCATTCATCTGTGCAAAGCGCTTGCCTGCCTGGGACACGAGGTGACCCGCCTGGGCGCCGGTCCCGGGATGATCGACGCCCTCCGGGAGAGCCGTCCGGACATCGTATTCAACATCGCCGAAGGAGAGGGAGGACGCTGCCGCGAGGCCCATGTCCCGGCCCTGCTCGAGATGCTCGGCATCCCGTATCTGGGATCGGATCCCTTGACGCTCTGCGTCACGCTCGACAAGGCGGTGGCCAAGAGGCTTGTCTCTTCGGAAGGATTTCCCACACCGAGGTTTTGCACGTTCCGTTCGGCCGACGAGGTCGGGGAACTGGGGCTGGCGTTCCCGGTCATCGTCAAGCCCGCATTTGAAGGGTCGAGCAAGGGAGTGCGCCTCGCCTCCCGGGCCACCACGCTCCCCGAGGTGCGAAAAATGGTCTCTTTCGTAACCGGGAAATATATGCAGGACGCCATCGTCGAGGAATTCGTCACCGGCCCCGAGGTCACAGTGGGAATGGTCGGCAACGGGAACCCGAAGGTGGTCGGCATCATGGAGATCATTCCGAAAACGGTACCCCACGAGGAGTTCGTCTACTCCCTCGAAGTCAAGCGCGACTGGGAAAACCAGGTCGAGTACCGGTGCCCCCCCTCTTTCCCGCCGGAGACCGTCGCCGAGATCGAACGGTGCGCCGTCGGCATCTACCGGCTCCTCGGCTGCCGGGACTTCTCCCGGATCGATTTCCGGCTCGACGGGAACCTGATACCCCAGTTCATCGAGTGCAATCCCCTCCCCGGCCTATCCCCCGGGTATGGAGATCTCCCGATCATGGCCGGGAAGATGGGAATCTCGTACGTCGAGCTCATCTCCGATATCCTCTCCCACGCCATAACCCGCTGGGGAATGCGGGATCGATGACGGCGGACCTCTCCCCAAAACGCGTCGCGGTTCTCTACACCTCCGTGGAAGAGTCCCTCGAGGGCGTCGAGGGACAGATGAGGATCGAGATGGACCTCGCGGTGAGTGCGCGCGAGGTCACGGAGGCGCTCTCCTCCTTCGGGCACACCTCCCGTTGCTTCACATTCGACAAGGATCCCGCGGCACTGGCATCCTCGCTTCGGGAATTCGAGGCCGATGCGGTGTTCAACCTGTCGGAATGCCCGATGAACTCCGCACAGAAGGAACCGCACGGCGCCGCCTTCCTGGAACTGCTGAATTTCCCGTACACCGGGAACGGACCTCTTCCCCTCTCGGTGTGCAACGACAAGGTTCTCACCAAGCATATCCTGTCGTCGGTCGGCATTCCCACCCCCTCCTTCCGCCTGTATGCGGAGGTTCCCCAAGGGCGTTCCAGGCTGCGCTTTCCGGTCATCGTCAAGCCTTCCAAGGAAGACGGATCCGCGGGGATCTCCGAGGAGAGCGTCGTCGATGATGAGGCGGGGCTGAAAATAAGGGTCGCCGACGTGATCGAAAAATACGGGCAGGAGGCGCTTGCGGAGGAGTACATCGGCGGAAGGGAGTTCAACGTGGGAGTGCTCGGCAACGGCTCCGTGGAGGAGCCGTATCGCCCCCTTCCGCCCGCGGAACTCGTTTACAAAAACCCTAAGTGGCGTGTCTGCTCCTTCGAGTCGAAGTGGGACGCGGACCACCCGGCATACAACGAGATCGCGCCCGAATGCCCCGCAAATATCCCGGACACACTCCGCGACCGGCTGGCCCGGCTGACGCTTGCGTCCGCAAACGCGTTCGGACTGTGCGGGTACGCCCGCGTAGACTTCCGCATGAACGGGAACGGGAAGGCGTTTGCCCTCGAGGTGAACCCGAATCCCGACATATCGAGCAACGCCGGCCTTGCCCGCGCCGCCAGAGCCGCGGGCTTTTCCTACAAAGGTCTCATCCAGGAGATCCTCCGCCTGGGACTTTCCCGCGGGGCACGATGAGCAGGATCCGCCGGATCGAGGCGAAAGACCGGGAGGGGATCCGGAGCCTCATCGAGGGGACGAAAGCGTTCAAGGCGCACGAGGTGGAGGTGGCGATGGAACTCGTCGACATCGCCCTTACGCAGCCCGGGCAGGACGACTACCATCCGTTCGTCCTGGTCGAGGAGGATGGGGGGATTGTCGCGTACGCCTGCTTCGGCAAGAACGAGATGACCGCCGCCACCTTCGACCTGTACTGGCTCGCTACCCGCGCCGACCGGATGGGGAAGGGTTACGGCCGCACGATCGTCTCCTTCGTCGAGGAGGAGATTCAGCGGCGGGGGGGCCGCCTCCTCGTGATCGAGACGTCCTCGAAAGAGTCCTACGGCGATACGCGGGCGTTCTACGAAAAGATCGGCTGTACCCTCGCCGCGCAGCTCCCGGACTACTACGACGAAGGCGACGACAAACTGATCTACCTGAAATCCCTGAAGTAAACTACCGACTTCCCCCGTCGGGGTTTCTTTCCTGGCGATCTACCTCGAACGTCTCGCCCGTTTCCACGTACCAGACAAATCCGCGGGCAGGGACGTTCCATGCCTCCGAGAGGATCTCCATGTACCCCCGAACCTGTTCCGCGTAGATCCCCTCCTGCGCCCTGTCCCGCTTTCCCGTCTTGTAGTCGATGACCCAGTACTCCCCGGAGGCGATTCCTTCCTTCCCCGCCGCCCCCGTCGGGAACCGGACGACGAGGTCGGCACGCTCCTGCTTCGACCATCCTCCCCGGCACGAAAGCATCGGGAGCTCGGTCCCGACCAGGACCGCACGGCAAAGATCCCGGAAGATTCCGCTCGCCACGATCGTGCCGCAAATCTTCCGCCATCGCTCCTCCTCCCCGTCGCCCCACCGGACGGGGGAGGATCCGGGGGGAGGCCACGGGGCGAGGACCGGCGGGGCCGCCTCGAGGGCCAGGTGAACCTTGTCGCCAAACTGCCTGCCGCGCCCCCTTTCATGGAATTCCTTAAGCGTCACCGTCGCAAGTAGCAGCGGAGGCGGCTCGGGGGCTTTGGGGGTCCACTGCTTCGCGAAGGACAAGTCGGGAGGAGACGCCGGGGGAGAGGCGGCAACCGGGAGGGGCGATGATACCGCGACCTGGAGCAAGTTGCCGCCGGGGTCGTCCGGAGAGCATTCGGAAACAAATGTACGATTTCCCCCGGAAAACCCCGTGACCTCGCACCGGGCCGCCTCCCCGTCCGCCGCTCGGGACAGCCCGGCATGAAGCGATTCCTTAAGGACGGACCCTCTCCCCTTTGCCCCTTCCACGAGGAAAAGCCGGTCGCGCGCGCGGGTGGCTGCGACGTAGAGGAGGCGTTTCTCCTCCGCGTCCTGCTTCTCTCTCTCCCACCTCTCAAACGTAGTAGTCGTGCCGCCCCGGGGAACCTGCCGGAACGCCGAGTATGTCCGAAAACCCGGGAAGATCACCGCCGAAAGCCCGCGAACCCGGTCCACCCGCAATCCCTCCGGCGGTTTTTTCCCCCCGCGCGCCAGGTTGGCGAGGATCACCACCGGAAACTCCAGTCCCTTCGACAGGTGGATGGTGGAGATCCGCACGGCATCCTCCCCCTCCTCGAAGGAGGGAAACTCGTGTTCCGGCCTCTCTTCCTCCGTCTTCCTCCGGATCTCGGTGAGAAACGCCTTGACGGAACCCCTGCCCCCCCACTCGAAAGTTCGGGCCAGCTCGGCGGCCTTTGCCAGGTTCGCAAGGATCCTCTCCCCCTCGGGAAGCCTTGCGGCCACGAACTCCACGCCGGATTCCCGGAATAGGTCCGCCAGAAGCTCCGGAAGGGACGCCCTTCCCCGTCGTGCGGAAAGCCTCGCGAGCAGGGAGAGCGCGTCCCTTGTCCGCGGGGAGGAAATCCCCTCCCCCCTTGTGAAGACTGGCAGGATCTCCTCGTCCGACAGCCCGAAAAAGATGGTCTTGAGCGCTGCGTACCGGGCCGACGGGTCCGCGGGAACGTCGATGGCGGCAAGCACCATGCGAAGGTCCTGCACCTCCTGTCTCGCGAAGAATCCTTTGCGCGACGGAACCACGTGGGGAATTTCCGCCTTGTTCAGGGCGTTCCGGTACGAAGCCAGGACTTCCCCGCCCGTATCGGACCGGTACAGTACGGCGATGTCGCGAAACGTAGCCGCTCGTTCCGAGGCTCCGGACTTATCCCTCACGGCAACGTTTCCCGCAATCTTCCTGATGAGCCCGCATAAAAATTCCGGCTCGGGAACCTCTTCTCCCAGGGAGAAGAGCGTCACGGGGGAACCCTCTCCCGCATCCTCCCGGCTGGGGAGGACCGGGGAGTACGCGGGCTGGAAGTCCTCCCCCCCGGACAGCACGTGGCCGAACAGGCCGTTGATGGAGGCGATCAGGTCCGGACGACTCCGGAAGTTGCGAACGAGACTGACGGCTTCCCCCCCGCGGGCGATCAGCTCCTCCCGGAACCTGTGGTACATCTGGACGTCCGCCCGGCGGAACCCGTAGATGGATTGCTTCGGGTCGCCGACCAGAAAGAGGCATCCGCCCCCCGATGGAGAGGAAGAGGCTCCTGCCGCCCCGCTTTCCGGGTCGTCCGCGGACGCGCCGCCATTCGAGAGAACCTTAAGCATCCCTGCCTGCAGGGGATCGGTGTCCTGGAATTCGTCCACGAAAATGTACCGGAAACGCCGCGATACCCTTTCCGCGACGTCCCGGTTACCGCAAAGAAGCCGGTTGGCGCGAAGCAACAGGTCCATGAAATCGAGCCCACTGCCCTTGGTCTCCTCGTATACACCGGCCGCGACGCGGGACCGTTCGACGAGAAACCGGGCGGCCGCGTCACCCGACGGGACCTCCGCAAGCTCCCTCCAGAACGTTTTCAGGACGTCCCGTGTTTCCGCAAGCGTTGCGCCCGGCGGCACGGGGAAAATCTTCCTGCTCCTTGTTTTGTCGGCCCGGAATTCGAAGGCGGACAACCCCTCCCGGGCCAGTGCGCAGGCGGCGTCAAGGTCGTCCTTTTCCACCGCCTCCCAGGCCGGGGAAAGGATTCCCAGGGCCGCATCGAAAACCTTCGCCATCTCGTGGCTGCGGTCTTTGATCCCGCCGACGAAATCCCGGAACCATCCGACCGCGCCGGCATATTCGCGTCTTGCATAGTCGAGAAAATCCGACGGGATCCCGAAGTCGAGCGGGCCATCCCCGAGCAGGTCGCGATGGTAAAGACACAGGCGACGGATCATCCCGAAGATCGACTCCTGGTCGGACGACCGGGAAAGGATGCGCTCCCACATCGGGTCTGTCTCCGGTCGCCCGAATTCGGACCGCAGGAATTTCCGGAAGGCGCCGTCCCAGGCGTCGGATGCCTCGCCTTCGGGGATGACCTCGAAACGCGGGTCGACGCCCGCCTCCGCGGGGAAGGAGAGCAGGATCCGCCGACAGAAGGAGTGGAACGTGGTGACCGAGAGTCTTCCCACGCCGTCCACCATCTCTTCCACCCGGATCCGGAGGTCGATGGGTGCTGCATAACCTTCGACCGGAATCCGAACGAGGGAGTTCCACGAAAGGACCTGCTCCCGGATTTCGTCCAGCGATTCGGAGGACCGGCAACGGGATAACAGGAGCTCCCACCCCTCCACGACCCGTGATTTCATTTCGGCCGCCGCCTTCTCGGTAAACGTCAGCAGCAGCACCCGGTCCGGCAGCAGCTCCTTCCTCGCAAGAAAGAGGTTGGTGACGCGGGCGATGAGGGTGGCCGTCTTCCCCGTGCCGGCGGAGGCGTCCAACGCCATGTCGCGGGAAAAATCCGTGACGGCTATGCACCGATCGCGTTCCATCGTTAACTCTCCCTCCCCGGGCGGAACCCGGCGATCTTGCGAAGCACAGGCTCCGTGATCACCCGGCGCACAAGCGCTTCCGTCTCCTCCTTCGCCCCCTCGAAGGATGGCGACACGCGGCAGTGATCCTTGAAGGGACAGGCGTCGCAATACCGGGGGGGATATTTCCCCGCGAAGGTGAACCGGTGATGGGGAAGCGGAGGAAAGTAACCCGAGGAGACAAGACCAAGCCATCCGGCTAGCGCGGCGGCCCATTCCCCGCGTATTTCCTCCCACTGGGAGCCGGTAACCGTCACGGTCCTGACCCCTCCTTTCAAGAAGAAGAGGGACGCGCGGACGGAAGGGGAAAGAGTCCGGGCGAACACCAGGTAGACCGGGATCTGGTGGGAAAGGCCGTTGCGGATCCCGTCGATGGGAGCCTTCTCGTTCTTCCCGTCGCGGTATTTGTAATCGATGATCTCCGCCTCGCCGGATGGGCCGCGGTCTACCCGGTCCACCCTCCCCCGGAAAGGCGGGAGGCCTTTTTCCCCGACCGTTTCGAAGGCACGCTCCACCTCCTCGACACGGGTTGCATCCGGGGACTCCTGCCGTTTGCGCTCCCACTCCACGAAGTCCGCGACGTCCGTTTCGATTCCCCGGCACTGGAGACGGAAAAGACCCGGCAGACCCGTAGGGTTTTCGCGCGCGAACCGCTCGAACGCCCTGCGCGAGGAGACTGTTGGGTCTCCCCAACCTTTCCCTTCCGCAACGTCCCTTCCGATCCGGCGAAGGACGTCATGCAGGATCGTCCCCATCTCCTGGGGATTAAGGGAAAGACCCTCCTCCGGCTCCTCGGCCGGCAGGAGCTTCACCATGTACCGGAGAAAATACCGGTAGGGACACTTCGAAAGCTCTTCCAGGGCGGAGGCACTCGCAACCCGGGGGACCGGTATGCCGGGCCACGGGCCCGGAAAGAGCGCGTTTCCCGCTCCCCGGTCGGCCCACGCCGACAGGGTCCCCGCAATCCGGTGCCAGGGGACCCCTTCCGCTCGGCCGGACGGCCGGAGTCCTTCGCGCCAATCCCGGAGCTCGGTCTCCCGCAGGCTCAGCGGCCCCGGGCCGGAAAGCGCAGTGAACGGGGAGCGGGGCAGGGAAAGGACGGTGATCCCGGACCCCGCCGCCCAATCCTCCGAAAACACACCCGGACCGGCAAACTGCGAGATCAGCAGAAGCAGGTACCGGGACGGCCTTCTTGCGGTCCCATCCGCATCGGCCCGGAGCACGCTGTACGCGACCTCTTCCCTCGACGATGCAGCCGGGAGAGAGAACAGGAGTTTTTCCTCGGCGGCGTTCCCCCGCCGAAGCGACAGTGCGTCGGGCATGCCCGGCTGCCGCGAAAGCCGGTTCAGTTCCGCGCGATCCTCGTCGGGCAGGAGGGGATCTTCTTCGATCTGGGCCGGGACCAGATCCTCGTTTACGGAAAGGAAGAGAATCCGGTCGGCGGTTACCCCCCGCAGGGAGAAGAGGTCACCGGCGATCACCGCCCCCGGTGTGCGCATCGCACCCCTTTCCCCCAGGAACAGCCGCTGCCCGGATAAAAGCGTGCGGAACCATGGCAGGGAACCCTCGGCCGGGGGCCACGGTACTACCCTCTCCGGGATACGTTCGATGTCGTCCAAAAGCGCGAGAAGCGCCGACACGGCCCGACGGTCGCGTTCCGCCTCCCCGGTATCGTCGGTCGCCATCCGGAATTCGGAAAGCAGCAGGGAACGGATCGCCCTGGCAAAGTCCCGGTATCCGCTTGCCTCTCTTACCGGACGCAGGGAAGCCTTGAGGGACCGGATCTCGCCTTGCAGGAGCGCCAGCTGCGCCTTCCGATCTCCCTCCCCTTCTTCCGGCTCCTCCCCGGTCCTCCGCAGACCGCTTACGGCAAGGCGCTTTCCCCAGTCGTCGCCCGACACCACCATGAGTTCCCGGCTCCACACGTCCCACAAGTCGGGACGCGGCGCAACGTCCGATCCCTCTCCCGCCTGCCGCCGGTAGGGAGAGGAAAGGACATCGATCACCTTCCGCCTCGGGAAACTCTCTTCTGAAGCCTCGATCATCTGGAGCAGGACGCGGACCGGGGGAGCGGACGCGAGGGGAACGGCAAGCCTTCCCGCCGCCCTGATCCCGTACTCCGCAGCAATCCTTTCCCACGTGGGTACCGCATCCTCCGCAAAGCTTCGGCAAACAAGAAGAATATCCTCGTCCGGGCGGCTGTCCAGCCACTGCCTCACTCTTCTTGCCGAAAGCCGGAACTCACCTTCCTCATGGGGAGCAGAGAGTACGGGGAAAGGGAACGGACCGGAAGTGTCCGGCGGGAAAGGGGAGAAGGCTCTCTCCCGGAGGGTCAGGACCCCGGGAGAAGCGGCATCCCGGAGAAATTCCACGTTCCCCTCGAATGCACGAAGCAGCCGCTCCCACGTAAGCGCTGCGTAGGCATAGGCAGGAGAGATCGCTCCATCCTCGCCAAAGACAGAAGGGAAGTAGACCGCTTCGAGCATGCCGCTTGCCAGGAGGGCGTCGACGAGCGTCCACTGCAGGCGGGTGAAGTCGTAGAATCCGTAGAGGGTGACGCGGAACGGATACCCGGGCTGCTCGAACCCGGCGACAGCCTCCTGGAAGATCCTCCGGCGGGACATCCCGCCTGCTGCCGTGATCTTCCTCTCGACGGCGCGGAAGAGAAGGCGCCACTCGCCCCACCGCCTGGCCTTCGAACCCTTCCCTTGCGCGCGGGCCCTACTTTCCGCCTCGCGAAGCGCCTCTTCCCCCAGCCACCCTTCCTCGAAGTCCGCCATGGTGCGGGAAAGGGCGGGTACGAACCCGGGCATCGCGGAAATCGCCGCGAAGTCCCCATAGCCGCCCCCGTAAACCTCCCGGACCGCGGCCATCAAGGCCGCGGATGCCTGCGCAGGCGGGAGCTCGCAAGGGAAGATCCCCCGGTGCTTGAGCAGCCGTACGGTGAAATCGTACAGCGTCATGATCGAGGAGCCCGCGGCGCTCCCCTCCCACTTGGCCGCCAGGCGTCGCAGGAGATGTTCCCTGAGCTCGTTGGACGGCACGAGGAGCACATCCTCCCGGCCGGGTGAGCGGCCGAACGCCTCCGGGAGACGGGAGAGGAGCCTTTCTTCGAGAGCCGGGAAGGGACCGGCAAAGAGGCTGGATATTGCTTGATTACGCTCCTCCATGGTCCTCCCCATTGTAATCGTTCCCGCACAGTCGGAAAATGGGAACGAAGGAACAGGAGGAACGGGGGAGATGAAGCCGCCGACGAAACGGGAGACGAGAGACCAGTTCGCGGGGGTCTCCGACCGGTACCGGACGAGCATCGACCACCGTGACGCCGACGACCGGGAGATCCTCCGCTCCCGCCTCGCCATGGACCCCTCCCACCTCCTCCTCGACGTGGCCACCGGAGGCGGGCACACCGCGGCGGAGTTTTCCCCCGACGTTCGGAAGGTCGTCGCCTCCGACCTCACGCCGGAAATGCTTTTCGAGGCGAGAACGCTGGCCGCCGAGCGGAAATGCCGCAACATGTCGTTTGTCGCGGCCGACGCAGAGAGCCTCCCCTTCGCATCGGAAGCGTTCGACCGCGTCACCTGCCGCATCGCGCCGCACCATTTCCCGGACCTCCCGGCGGCCGTGGGGGAGCTCCTGCGCGTTACCCGCCCCGGGGGGCTTGTCGGCATCATCGACAGCGTGGTTCCCGACGATCCGGCTCTTGACGCATTCCTAAACGGAGTAGAGAAGGTTCGCGACCCTTCGCACGTGCGCAGCTACCGGCTCGAGGAGTGGAACGAGGCTCTTGCGTCGGCGGGCCTTTTCCTCCTGCACGTGTCCCGCACGTGGAAGGAGCACCCGTTCGCCGAATGGGTGGCCCGTACCGGCCAGCCGCCGGAGGTACAACGGGAGATCGAATCCCTGTTCCTTACGGCGTTCCCCCGGGTCAGGGATTACTTCCGCGTAAGGATCGAAAACGGGAAGGTGGTTTCCTGCTCGGACGAGAAGGGGATCTTCGTCGGGAGGAAGGCGTAAGGTCCGTCCGGGGGACCCCCCCCGGCGTGCGCCGCGGATATGGGCCCAGCCGTGAGATTCTCGGCAACCGGGGACCTAAGGCTCCGGTCATCGTGGGCACAAAGGGCTTCCGCAGCCTCGGAGGGGGACTCCGTTCGTGGCTCGCCGTGCGATGCACCCGCACGGCTGCGCTCTACCTCACTGCGCCCCCCTCCTGCGGCTGCTCCGCCCTGTACCGGGGACCCAAGGCGCAGCGGAGTGGAATCCCCCGCGAGCCTTTGGTCCCCCCCCCGCAAGGGTCCCCGGTCGCAGGACAGGGCAAAAGAGGGACGCCCTCTGCGGCTCACGAAAACTTTCTGTAATATGGAATACATGGAGACCGACGGACAGATCAACGTCTCGCGGATCTTCGTCCCTGCGATGGATTGCCCGGACGAGGAGAAGGAGATCCGGTCCGCGCTGGGTCGCCTGCCGGGAGTGGAGGAGACCCTCTTCCACCTCTTTTCCCGCCAGGTCGAG
>Ga0255055_10001536_pt1 | contig 16741 bp, 20 predicted proteins | sample JV7_2_27_MG_FD_188633 | JGI IMG/M metagenome (GOLD analysis project Ga0255055, IMG submission 188633) | Seawater microbial communities from Jervis Inlet, British Columbia, Canada - JV7_2_27 | ecosystem: Environmental > Aquatic > Marine > Inlet | place: Canada: British Columbia | collected... | reverse complement strand
GATTAATATTTGCAAGTTTAAAAAAGCAAGATAATATTAGATAGTGCCCGTCCACGATAAGTGAATGGCGCTATCACGTTTCCAATTCATAAATGAGGATTTTTTTCGTTGGGCAAGGCCGCACAAGCCCGCCCGCCTCGCCTGAGCGCTCGCGATGGCGGGCAGGGGTTTGCGGCGAGACGTACTCGTTGTACGTCGCAGCCGAAAACCCGCGGAGAACGCCGCACAACGGGAAAAAGACCATTTATGGATGGAAACTAGATAATTAAGGAGGCCGATTCGATGTACGCGGTAGTGACTTCAGGCGGAAAGCAATATAAAGTTCAAGAAGGCGAAATCTTAAGAGTTGAAAAAATTCTCGGTGATGTGGGCAGTTCGATTACTTTTGACCAGGTACTGATGGTTGCTGACGGCGATAAGGTAAATATCGGCCAGCCGGTTCTGGATGATGCGTTAGTCGAGGGCCATATTGTTGAACAGGGCAAAGGCAAAAAGATTATTGTTTTTAAATATAAGCGTCGCAAACGATATCGCCGCAAACAGGGACATCGGCAGCAGTTTACAGCGATTAAGATAGACAGCATAAAAGCCAAAACAGCAAAGGCCCCTAAAAAGGCTGAACCGAAAGCCGAGGCTAAAAAGGAAGTAAAAAAGGCTGCCCCCAAAAAGGTGGAGACAAAGAAAGCGGAAGCCATAGTCGAGGCCAAGAAACCCGAGGCCCAAAAAGTTGCGGTAAAGAAAAAAGAAGTCAAGAAGCCCGAAGCAAAGCCGGCGGCAAAGAAGACCGCCACCCCGAAAGTCAGGAAAACAGAGGCCAAGCCCAAGGCTAAAAAAGAAGACGCCCAAAAAGCAGAGGCGAAGAAAACCGCAGCCAAAAAAACGACTACCCAAAAAACCGGGGTCAAGAAAAAGGCAGAAGATAAAACCAAGTAAAGACTAAAAGTGTGATTCAAAATCCAGAGCAACTTGCGATGATAGCACTTGTTTTGGTAAGGAGTTTTAAAAATGGCTCATAAAAAAGCAGCCGGGAGTTCCAAAAACGGTCGCGACAGCAATGCCCAACGACGCGGCGTAAAACGATACGGCGGCGCGAAAGTAAAAGCCGGCAATATCCTGATACGCCAGATAGGAACCCGGATTCATCCGGGTGACAACGTCGGAATGGGCAGGGACTATACCCTCTACGCTAAAATTGACGGCATTGTTGCATTTGAGCGAGTAGGCCGTTCGCGCAAAAGAGTTAGCGTATACGCCGAGTGAAATTTTTTGATGAAGCAATTATCACTGTTCAATCCGGCGACGGCGGGCGTGGATGCCTCAGTTTTCGGCGAGAAAAGTACGTTCCGCGCGGCGGTCCGGACGGTGGTGACGGTGGAAAAGGCGGCGATGTTATTTTAACAAGTACATCGCGCCGGCGCACCCTTTATCCATTTCAATTAAAACGGCAATTTAAAGCTAAAAACGGTGGCCACGGCCAGGGCAAACAAAAAACCGGAAAAAACGGTCAAGATCTGGTCATCGAAATTCCACCCGGCACCCTGGTCAAAGATGCCGATACCAGCGAAGTTTCAAAAGACTTTACCGCAGCCGGCGAATCTTATATTGTTGTTCAAGGCGGTAGGGGCGGCCTCGGTAATGCGCGCTTTAAAACTTCCACCAATCGAGCCCCCCGCTATGCCCAACCCGGAGAAGCCGGCCAATTCCGCAAACTTAAATTGGAGCTCAAGCTTTTAGCCGATGTGGGAATCATCGGGCTGCCCAATGCCGGCAAATCCACCCTGATCAGCAAGATTTCTTCCGCCACCCCTAAAATTGGTGACTATCCATTTACCACTCTAACGCCGACCCTGGGTGTTGTTGAAACCGGATGGGGCGAGCCGTTTGTCGTTGCCGATATTCCCGGCTTAATTAAAGGCGCCCATCAAGGAGCTGGTCTTGGCACCCAGTTTTTGAAACATATTGAGCGAACCCGAATTTTGATCCATCTGATTGATGCCGGGACTATTGGTCGGGAGCATCCTCTCGATCATTTTAAAACTGTCAACCGGGAATTAAAATCTTTCAATCCGCAGTTGACCCAAAAACCTCAGATCGTAGCGCTGAACAAAATGGATTTGCCGGGAGCAAAAGAGGCCGCAGATGCTTTTGTAGCTGCCTTTGATGAGGAACCGGTCATTCTAATTTCGGCGATAAAAAAAAAGGGAGTTCAGAAGCTGATTTCACGAATTCTCGAATTGTTGGATTGATCTTATGAAAAATAATAGAAAACCAGGTTTTGATCGTGTAAAACGCATGGTTATTAAAATTGGGAGTAATGTGCTGACCGAAAACAATGGGTTGAACTTAACCGCGATTCGATCGATCACACGGCAGATTTGCCGGTTAATTGATGCAGGCTTGGAGGTGATTCTGGTGTCATCCGGAGCCATGGCGTCGGGCGTAAAGAAAGTCGGTCTGACCAAGAGACCGGATGAACTTCCCCAAAGGCAGGCGGTAGCTGCTGTGGGCCAGGCTGGATTAATTATGGAGTATGAAAAAGCGTTCAGCCGCTATCATAAAAAAGCAGCCCAGATTCTGCTGACCAGTGAAGATCTATCCAACCGCAAAAGATATCTAAACGCCAGAAACACACTGTATACACTGTTATCCTGGCAAGTTGTCCCGATCATCAATGAAAATGATACCGTGTCGGTGGAGGAGATAGAATTGGGTGATAATGACAACCTTGCCGCCATGATTACGTTATTAATGGATGCGGATATCCTAATCAACCTGACGGATATCGAAGGCCTTTACAACAAAGACCCCCGCACCTATCATGATGCAGAGTTGATACCGATTGTGGCTGCCATAACCAAAAGCACTGAAAAATATGCCACGGAAATTCCAGGAGCGTTGGGAACCGGCGGCATGATCAGCAAAATTAGAGCAGCCAGAAAAGTGAATTCCGCCGGCGTTCCCATGGTGATTGCCAGAGGCGATAAGCCGAATATTTTGCTTAAACTATTTTCCGGTAAAGCGCATGGAACATTTTTTGTGCCCAAAAAAGAAAAACTGGCGAGCCGCAAATGCTGGATTGCATTTTCTCTAAAACCTCATGGGGCCCTTAAAATAGATGACGGTGCTGTAAACGCGATTTTAAAAAATGGAAAAAGCCTTCTTCCCAGCGGTATTGTTGCAGTGGAAAAAGATTTTAGCATCGGCGCTCCGGTGGCGTTTAAGAACCAGAAAAATGAAATATTAGGAATCGGGCTGGCCAATTATAGTGCTGCTGACATCCGCAAAATTATGGGGTTGAAATCAAAACAGATCAAAGCTGTGCTCGGCCATAAGGTCTATGATGAAGTTATCCACCGTGACAACCTTGCCATTACATACGAGTGTGAGGCCTGAGTTGCACCCGGAGGTCCTAAATATTTATGATTAGCAGTCTAACCCGTGCAAGCCGGTTGGAGCGAAGTGGAAATTCCGCTATAAAGAGAGACAAAATGACGGCAATTGAGAAAACCATCAGGAAAATGGCAGAATCCGCACGGAATGCTGCCCCGGAGGTTGCCCGTTGCTCTGCGGACCAAAAGAATGCAGCCCTGAAAAGGATCGCTGAGAAAATTCTACAGGATGCATCTTATATTCAGGCAGAAAATAAAAAAGATCTTGTAAGAGCCGATGAAATGGGGCTTTCCGGTCCCATGATCGAGCGGCTGACCCTCAAAGATGAAACTCTGCAATCCATGGCCGACGGACTCAATGATGTGGCCCTGTTTGAAGACCCGGTCGGGCGTCTGAGCCATACATGGACTCGCCCAAACGGGCTTCAAGTATCGCGCATGCGCATACCGCTGGGGGTTATTGGTATCATTTATGAATCCAGACCCAATGTGACCGTTGATGCTGCCGGTCTCTGTCTGAAAGCCGGAAATGCGGTTATACTTCGGGGTGGATCGGAGGCATTTAATTCGAATCAAGCGCTGGCCGCTATCATCAGCCGGGCGCTTCAGGAATCCGGTCTCCCTGAGCGCGCTGTTCAAGTCATCCCGGTACGGGAGAGATCCGCAGTAAACGCCCTTCTCAAGCAGGAAGAATTCATCGATCTCATCATCCCTCGCGGGGGCGAAGGATTAATCCGTTTCGTGGTGGAAAATTCCAAAATACCTGTTCTCAAGCATTACAAAGGGGTATGCCATGTGTACATCGATGCCGATGCCGATTTGAATATGGCCCAGGAAATCTGCTTCAACGCCAAAGTTCAGCGGCCGGGAGTGTGTAATGCGATGGAGACATTGCTGGTGCATCAATCCGTGGCCGAGAAATTTCTACCCGATATGGCTGAACGCTTTTCTGCAGCGAGCGTAGAACTGAGAGGTTGCCCCGTGACCTGCCGCATTCTGCCCGGGACAAACCGAGCTGAGGATACCGATTGGCCGGAGGAATATCTGGATCTGATTCTTGCAGTTAAAGTAGTTGAAGATATGGATCAGGCTATTTCGCATATTGCAAATTACGGTTCCGATCATACCGAAGCGATCGTGACGCGCGATGATGACAGGGCCCGGCGTTTTGTCCGTGAAGTGGATTCATCTGTCGTATTGGTAAATGCCTCAACCCGTTTTAATGACGGCGGGCAGCTCGGGCTGGGTGCCGAGATCGGAATCAGCACCTCCAAGCTGCATGCTTTCGGGCCGATGGGGGTGGAGGAGCTAACGACCACTAAATTTGTCGTGTTCGGAGACGGGCAAATTAGGACTTGAAGAAGTTAACTAGTTTCATGTCCCACAAAGATGTTACAAAAGTCGTGTGGTATATTTTAGTCCAGTTGATTTTTTTAATTGAGAAAATTCCAATACCAAAATTCTTAAATCCCAAATCACAAAACACAAATATCAAACAAATCACAATGACCAAAATTCAAAATCCCAAACAATGTTTTGGTCATTGAAAAATTGAGATTTATTTGTAATTTGGTGCTTGAAATTTGTGATTTAAACGAATTTATTTTGGGAAAAGCAGTTTGATAAAATCAATCCGTTACTAAATTTGGAATTCGTACCGAGGTTCAATACGGGCTTCTAAAATGCATATCGGACTATTCGGCGGCACCTTTAACCCCATCCATCTGGGGCACCTTCGGGCCGTGTTAGAAGTTAAAAAAGGCTTTAATCTGGATCAGGTCTTTTTAATTCCAGCCGCATTGCCTCCCCATAAAACACCCGGCGCGGTGGCAAACGCCGATGATCGCCTGGAGATGATCCACCTGGCCATTGAAGGTCTTTCCGGCATAACGGTTTCTGATGTTGAATTAAATCGTCCGGGGCCTTCTTATACCATTGATACGGTTTACCATTTTAAACAAACGTTTGCGGATGATTCCCGGATCTACCTTGTTATGGGTCTTGATGCATTCCTTGAAATCAATACCTGGAAATCTCACGCAGAATTGCTTGAACAGATTGCTTTTATCGTCATGGCGCGTCCCGATGATGATTACCCGGACGCCCATCAGGGCTGGAAAATCCTTGAGGATTACTTTAAATTCACTCTATCGGAGGATTATGAATTCTTGGCTGCGCCTGGCTGCTATAGTTCAGAAGGCAAGCCGCCCATTCATATCGTTGATATCGATGCCATGGATATCTCCTCGACGAAAATTCGGGAGAACGTTAAAAAAAAGGAGACCATCGAACATTTGGTACCCGCCAAAGTGGCAGAATTTATTCAATCAAAAGGACTTTATAAATGAGCAAAGATGCAGTCCTTTCGCTCGATCTTTACATTAAAGCGGCTTCGGAAAAGAAAGCACAAAATCTGGTTGTACTCGATGTCGCTGATCTTACCTCCATAGCAGATGTATTTATAATCTGCAGCGGGCGGTCGAACCGCCAGGTTAATGCGATTGCGGATGCTATTGTTGTTAATTTAAAAAAGCATAAAATCAAGCCGCTCAGTGTGGAAGGAACCAAAGTGGGACATTGGGTATTGCTGGATTATGGTCATGTGATTATACACGTGTTCTACGAGCCGGTTCGTGAATTTTTTGATCTTGAAGGACTCTGGGTGGATGCCAAACGAATTACGACACCCGGCATGAAGAAGTCGCAAAGCTCAAAGTCAAGGTATTAGGACTGAGTGCTGTGGACTGAGGACTGAGTGCTGAGGACAGGGAGAAGGTGGTCAAGGCTTAAATTTAACTTTTATTCTCTGTGTGCTCTGTGGTGAAATATTATCATGTCTGATACCCTCAAAACTTACACCCTGATCACTGATTTTATCAGCGGCAAAGAGATCCCCAATGTCGGTGCCGAAGAAAACCGGCAGATGGTTGCGCAATTCTTGGTGAATGAAAAAGGATTTTCAAAGGCAGATATAGAGGTCGATGTTGATCTGGAAATGACGGTTGCCGGCGAAACCTATCGCTCGCAAATCGACCTTGTGGTCAGCGTTGACCTCGGATCCACCCGCTTTATGGCCATCAAATGTGCGGCCGCCTCCCTGGGATCCCGCGAAAGAGAAATATTGGCCGCCGCTCGGCTTCTTGGAGAAAACCAGCTTCCCTTTTCAGTTGTATCTGACGGAAAAACTGCCATCGTATTGGATACGGTTTCCGGCCAAAAGCTTGGCGAGGGGCTCAACGCCATACCCTCCAAAGCTGACGCCTGTGAAAAATTAAAAACTTTGCAACCGCGACCTTTTCCGAAAGAAAAATTGGAGCGTGAGAAATTAATCTTTCGTTCCTACGACAGCATGAATGTGAATGTGCAACGCAATGTGTGAATCGATTAATCTTTGATTTTAATGACCACCAATGTGATGTCATCTTCAATTTTAGCGCCTTTTTGAAAACGCTTTAAAGATTTTAACATCGCGTTGAGGATTTCGTTTGCGCTTAAGGATGAATTTTTGCGAATGATATCGTAAATGGGTTTTTTGCCGAACATTTCCCTTTTTTGATTGCGTGACTCCCAGATTCCGTCTGTACTGAGAAAAATGATTTGCCCCTTGCGTAAAGCTGTTTTTGTATACGCCTTGAAAATCGAATCTTCCATCACACCTAGTGCGACTCCGGACCCGCTCAACTTTTCAAATGTGTCTGTGCCCGGATCATAAAAAATGGCCGGGTCATGTCCGGCCCGCACCCATTGGATTCTAAGAACAACAGGCCTATAAAGATCAGATACAGCAGGTAATAAAAACGATTGAGTTCACGCAGCGAGATCAGCAAAATGAGGTTGTATAAAAACATGGCCAGCATGATGCCGTAATAGACACCGAACCCTAACGATCGCCCCCGGGACACGCCCTGGTAGGCCTCTTCGGTTAGAACTTGAAACCGCATGAGTTTGGCCTCTGAACTCTCAACCCGCAGATAGAAGGTTACGGGTTGAATAAAGCTTTCAGGGGGCAGGAAAGCGGTCGGGGTGCTTGGCTGTGGGTCGGGTCCGGTCGGCAGAATGCGACCCACCTCTTTGGTAAACCAACCGGCATCAGGGAATTTGGGTATGTAGAGGGTGGCATAATCTATCCTGTTCGGCCAGTCGAAGTACAGCAGCCACTTTTCCTGTGAGGTTTGATCTTCGAATGCGTCTACGGTGAAACGAATCCAATAAGCTGAAGAATCTAGGCCCAGGTTGAGCATCTTACCCGCATGCTTAACAAAGCGGACCGACATCTGCGGTGAAGACACCTCATCGATGGCCAATTTTTTTTGCGGGTTCCCCAGGTAAGCCAAATAGGGACCAAGGAAATAGCGATCTATATCAGGTGTCAGCTGGAGAATCGGTTCAGCCGGGGCTGCAGCAGCGGGTCCCGGAATCCCCCCCGGTCATAAACACCAGGATCATTGCCACGCCTGCCAGGCATCGATGACGGCATGCTATTTTGTTGTACCCAGCGGGCATACGGATTCCTCTAATTTAAGCTCAAATGACCTTTCGCATTTGCTGTTCTTTATGTAAGCGTTGCACGGCCAGCATGGTAATGTCATCTGATAATAGAGAGTTGTGGATGTGTTTAAGAACATTGGTTTTAATGCGCTCCACCTGGCTGGAGGCGGAAGAGGCCGGCTGCTCTAAAATGGATAACAACTGCTTCCGGGAAAATAAAATTCCGTTTGGAGATAGGGCTTCTGTCACGCCATCGGTATAGCCGATCAACATATCTCCGGGTTCAATTCGAACCTGCTGGATCTCAAATTTCATATCGGGCGTTATCCCCACAGCCGGTCCCGTGGGTTTCAGGCTTTGCTTTACGCCGGCTGAATTAACGATAACTAGAGGTTCGTGCCCGGCATTAATGTATGCCAGCGCGCCGCTATCGGGATCTATCACCCCAAAAAACAGAGTGGCAAACATGCCCTCTTTAGAGTGCTCATGGGCAATATAGTCATTTGTAAGCTTCACGGCGTTGAGTGCGTTCAACTGGTCAGCGGTAGCCGCCTGCGTCGCAACCGACGCTGTTAAGCCGTTATTAACGGAAAAATTGGAAAATCCATGTAAGCTAATGTGGCCGGAGAAAACTCGGATTAAGCTTCGAATTAGCGCCATATACAGAGCAGCTCCCACGCCCTTGTCGGAAACATCTGCAATCACGATCCCCAGGTTGTTACCCGGTAATGAAAAGACATCATAGAAATCGCCGGATACCTGCCTGGCCGGTGCGAAATAGGTTGCGATCTCCCAATCGGGCAGCTGTGGGATTTGGTCCGGCAGAAAGTCCTTTTGAATTTGCCTGGCTTTTTCCAGTTCATCGTCGAGCGCTTTTGAATAGGCCTCAATTTCTTGTTTGGATTTGTCCAAGGACCGATAGGATTCATCTAATTTTCCGTAAAGCCTGGCGTTTTCAAGGGTCAGGGCGATCTGGTCGGATGTGGCCTGCATTTGCTCAACCAATTCCGGGCCAAAATGCTGCGGCTGGGAGTGATGCAAGGTGAGTATGCCCAGCAATTCTTCGCCTTTAAGGATAGGTACAGCCAACGCCGAGCGAACGCTTTGCGGCTGATGAGAATGTGCTGCCCAGCGATCGTCGTTAGTTGTATCGTTAATTAATCCGACCCGACGGTGGCCGCTCACCCAACCGGACAGCCCTTTGTCCAACACGCGACCGATCAATCGAGAATGATGCTTCAGACCGTTACCGACTGGTTTATTGATCATGTCGGAAACGACACCTTTGCTGTCGAGCAAAACCAGACTGCCCTTATCAGCCCGGGTCAGCTCTATGGAAAATTGCAAAGTCTTTTGTAAAGTGTCTTTCAGCTCTGTCCATTCGGCTGTGGTCGGAGCCCGGCAGCATGAGTGAGCCATGGCCGCAAAATTCTCAAACAATTTGCTTTTAACCTTAAGGGCCTCTTTTTCAGTTTTGAGTTTGGTGACTTCCTGGCGAAGTGTTTGCACATCCATGATTAATTCTCCATTGTATTTTTCAATCCTCCTGGTCTAAGAACACCCACAACTTTCTACCGATTTATTTCCCTCAAATTTCTCGGGAGGACCTTCTTGGGTGGATTCACCGGGGCAACCTGTCTGCATCTGTGCCGACTGCAGATGGGTCCCTAAAAGCTTGTTGGCGGTTGCTTTCATGTTAGCCGCGGGCTGGTCTTTGACAAATTGGCCAATGATAGCGGCGGCCTTCAACTTTTTCTCTTCGATGCCTTCAGCACGCGCCATTCCTGCGATATTCTCAAGGCATGGAATACAGCCGGATGCAACGGCTGAACCTAATGCGACCAATAACTGGACCTCTGTATCCAGTCCTTTTAAAAAAGGTTTCATTTTTTTCCTCCTTTTGCTGTTGATTTTATTTTTGAGTGTGATTTCCGAATCTAAATAGTTCTCCTTTGTCATGATGATTCATAAGCGGTATAAATAATCTTAGCACCAGTGCCTGACTCCCTGTCCAGCAGGACGGTATACCCGAACGGTGATACCGGTGCGGGAAACCTCATTTATCCGAGACAGGCTTTACAGCCTCAATATACCCAGAAACGATATAGTCCCCTGGATTTTTAATTTCCTTTGGGGTCCACTCTGATATGAGTTTGCGGCTTTCATCTATTGGTTTGACTTTGATATCCTGAAAACCGGCATCTTCCAGCATTTTTACCGTATCATCAATCGTTGCGGCGCCGCCCACACAGGCGGACACTAAAGCCAGGTCTTTCTGAATTTCTTCCGGCAGCGGAGCAGTGGCTACGATGTCGGAGATGGCCAAACGACCGTTGGGTCTGAGTATACGGAAGGCTTCGCGATATACGTTTAATTTGTCCGGGGATAAGTTAATTACACAATTTGACATGATAATATCCGCACTATTGTCGGCTACGGGTAGGTGTTCGATTTCACCCAATCGGAACTCGACATTAGCTGCTCCCATTTTTTCTGCATTTTTTCTGGCTTTGGAAATCATTTCGGGTGTCATGTCCACACCGATGACCTGTCCGCTTTCGCCGACCTGCTTGACTGCCAGAAAGCAATCAAAACCACCGCCACTGCCCAGGTCCACCACTGTTTCGCCGGGTTTAAGCGAAGCGAGGGCTACGGGGTTGCCGCAACCCAGCCCCATATTCGCACCTTCGATAACCCCGGCGATCTCCTCCTTTGAATATCCCATGACAGTCGACATTTGTTCAGGCGTAACTTCCGAACCTCCGCAGCAAGAAGCTGCCGCGTTTGTTTCAGCGGAAGTGTCTGATGGACCGCAGCAGGATGCTGTTGGACGCGTCCCGATAGAAACGCCTCCGGCTCTTGCCACTTTTCCATAGCTTTCCCGAACGGCTTCCCGGATTTCTTCTTTGTCTCTGGTTTCCATATTTTTCCTCCCTGTTGGTGATAAATATTTTATAGTTCGAAAACTATCGAATCTTTTAGGCAAAAAAAATCAGCCAAGTGTTTGTTTTGAAAAAAACCCCTGCAGGGCCGTTAAAGTCTCCGGGTCAATCCAGCACTCGATTTTCTGCCCTCTGCGTTCTATGCGGATGAGCCCGGCCTGACGTAGCTCTTTTATGTGATGCGAGATCGTGGATGCTACAATGCCGAGATCCTGGCCCAGTTCACCGACGCAGGCGCAGTTTTCCGGTTCAGGCGTGCTGCCGATGTCGGTAACCACTTTCGGGCTGCAGCAGGAGATCAGGCGCAAGAAAATTTTTAGCCGATTGGGGTTGGAAAGGGCCTTAAACATTTCGGCAAATTTTTCGGTATTATTATCTCGAGAGTTCGACATATATCGAAATATAACTTCCAGCCCCCACTTTGTCAAGACATTTTTAAAAAATTGGCAAAAAACATCCACTAAACCGATTGCAACCATAAAAGCTTCCTCAGCCGCGCCGGTTGTCTCCTGTCCGGGTATGTCACCTTATGGATTAAAAATCTGTATTCAATCAAAATAAAAATCAGTTGTGTTGGTTTAAGATTCCTTTTTTCTCCTGGTATTCCTGCTTGTCTATCTCGCCGCGGGCATATCGCTCGTCGAGTATATCCTTCGCCGAATCAGAAATATTTGTACGGTGACTGTTTTCATCACCGGAACCGAATCCGCACATCATCGAACCTTTTCGGCCCCGCATCATCAAAAAACAAAGAACGATCATCACAAGCGGGAATAACCACCATAAGGAAAAATTGGAAACTTCTGCAGCATACATATATATCACCTCCTTATTTAACCGCATAGACGGAAGAAAGCCGCAAAAGGATACAACTTCAGGAAAATTTTTTAAATTTTGATAGAGTAGATATTGGGTCGGAAACAGATCGCAGACTATTGGATGATGCTAATTAGCGGCAGGCTTAGTCGGGCTTTTTAGGCATAATTGATACGGGTTTACGGTCACAGGCCAGTGCACCCTGCTCATTCTGGTAGAAATCACAGCCGTTATCCAGCTCTTTTTTTAAACCAGCCCTTGCACGGTGGAGTCTTATTTTTACATTTTCAATGGAGATCTGAAGGATATCGGCGATTTCTTGGTTTTTAAATCCCTCGATTTCACTCAGTATTAAAACCGCTCTATGGTCGGGCGGGAGCTTATCGATATACTCCCTTACGCACGCACTCATCTCCTTGCGAATAACATTTTGATCTATAGCTGTCTTTCGTTGACCGTTCCAGACATCCCTGGCCTCAGTATCGGCAATTTTTTCCAACGGGGTATGTTCAGATGCATGTTTAAGTGACGGAGATCTCAATCGGTCAAAAGCGGCGTTGGTGGCAATCCGATATAACCAGGTGGAAAACTTTGATTCGCCTTTAAAAGTTTTCAGCTTGCGGCTTACCTTTTCGAAAACTTCCTGGGTAATGTCCTCAGCCTCATGGGGCCCCATCAAGCGGGAAAGATAATTCAGAATTTTCGGCTGAAATTCTTGATAGGCTTCTTTGAAATCTATCTGCCTGCTCATTAACTGCCTTTCATCCGAACGAGTTAGGTTCGTCGGCCTGGAAACAAACAATGGTTGAACGAATCAAGCCATAAAATATATATTACTTGATGGCTTGTCTGTCAATTTTTGAGACAGCTTATAGACAGCTTGCTAAAATACCCGGCAGACGGAGACTCAATTGGTATCGGTTTTTTAGAGCAAGGCGGAAATGTTTTTTCGGCTGAAAATTTGAAAGCAATCGGGATTTGAAATTTACAATTGGGCACTTGTTTCCAGAACGAGATCTGTTTTTTGATAATGGTAGGCTTGAACTATCTTTTTTGCAAACTGTATGTTTTCCTCGTGGGCTCCCTGGAAATTAATTCCGGTTTTGAATTTTCCATCTTTCTTCTTTACGGAAAATATCACCCGTCCGGTGATTCTTTTCAGTTCATTATTCATGTCAACGAATAATAAATAGATATATTTTGATTCAAGTATATGAGGGGTCTCCAAAAGTATTCCGTTTTGGCTTATATCCAGCGCAATCCCCATGCTCTGATCTATCAGATTTCCATCCTTATCCACACAATCATAAGAAATGGGGTTAAATATTTTCACTCTCGGGAATTTTCTGCGATCGACTTTTTCCATGTTATAATAATCGGTAATTTAACAAAAATCTTAAATGGTTTTTTAAAATATGGAAATTTAAAGCCGGTTTTAGAGGCCGGTAACCTCTTTCTGACAATGCTTACAAATTTTCGCCCTTTTTTTTATAATTTCCGCACAAAAAGGGCATTCCCGGGTAAAATACCTTTGATGAATCTTTGATACCGCGTCTTCGACTTTTTTCTGGAAAATCTCATTGCCGAATTTTACATTTCTGATGGGCTCGATGGCTTCAAGTTCACCGATGTCTCCGATCATTTCCGCTGCTTTTAATCGCACCCGCGCCGGCTCTGTCGGGTCCATCAGGATTCTAAGAACCTGAGGGCCGTCCTTATTGACATAGCAGTCTGCCAGAATTGAAAATCCTTTTTTGATGGCCTCTTTTAATGCCTCCTGTTCGGCCAGCACCTGATCATCGATAATTTGTCCTTTACCGCCCATATCGCTAAATACGGGGATCACTTCAAATTGGTCTGTACCCGGATAGTTCATACACCGGTACGAAGCCGTATGAGCATAGTTTTCTTTCATATGATCCCAACCCTGCTGGTAACATGAGCAATTGTCATTAAAACAGATAAACAGGTAAGGGGTTCCCCATCCGAGGCCATCGCCCACTGTAATCGGTGGGACTTCCCATATGCTCATTTCTTCACTGCAATGCGGACATTTCGGTTTTTCCTGTTCGAGGATCCGCTCCAATACCTGTTCCTTGGTTTCAAAAGCCATTAATTTAGCGTCTCCGTTTATGCCTGTTGAGTGCCGGCTGGTTTACACTGCAGACACGCATGATGGCCGTTAAGTTAAGCTCCGTAGTTCCAAATGTCAATAAATCGAAATTGAATCTTATTGATTTTTATCCGGCGGTCCAATATGGTTTCGGCCCAGATGCAATTCGAAGTCCTGGATGACGTGGTGCCGGTCAATCGCGCAAGTTCTTGTTTATTAGACACCATTTAAGAATGGAATGCGATAAATGATTACAAAATGGCCATCTTTGTCCGCTATGGTCCTTATCCTTATGCTGTTTGATGGATATGCATCAGCTGATCGCACTGATAAGGCTCAAGCGGATTATTTGATATTGCTGCATGGTCTGGGGCGTACGAACCGCTCCATGAAGCCGCTGGAAACATTTTTCTCTGCACGGGGTTTTCGGGTGATTAATGTTGATTATCCGGGTACCCAGAAAAGTATTGCGGAACTATCGCGGATTTTCGGTGAGGTGATCGGACCGATCTGTATCAAAGACGGTGCGCGCGTGCATGTTTTGACCCACTCCCTGGGAGGCATCATCCTGCGCTACTATATGGTGCACCATGAGTGTAGGTCTTTCGGGCGTGCGGTCATGCTCAGCCCGCCGAATCAGGGCAGCGAGCTGGTTGACAAATTGCACGATAGTGCCTTGTTCGGCATGGCAACCGGACCGTCCGGAAAGGAACTCGGGACCGGGCCTGAGAGCATTCCCCGACAACTGGGGCCGGTTGATTTTGAGCTCGGCATTATCGCGGGCAACAAATCGATTAATCCAGTTTTTTCAGCAATGATCCCGGGAGAAGACGATGGAACCGTCGCGGTCGAAAGCACAAAGGTCAAAGGGATGCGTGACTTTATCGTTGTGCCTGCAACCCACACATTCATCATGCATAATACGGAAGTAATGGAGCAGGCCCATCATTTTATCGTTACCGGCAAATTCAAACGGCCTAAAAAAAATGGATTAAAAAGGATAATCTAAAGTGATACCCAATCAAAAACATCTGTTTAACATTCCGGAAGATATTACCTATCTGAATTGTGCCTATTTATCACCGCAACTTCGCAGCGTCACGGCAGCAGGCCTTAAAAGTGTTTCCAGCAAAGAGGCCCCCTGGCTTTTGACGTCACCGGATTTTTTCACCTTAACCGAACAAACACGCAGTTTGTTTGCCGAGCTTATCGATGCCCGGGCAAATGACATCGCCATCATTCCGGCTGTCAGCTACGGTGTCTCGGTTGCAACGCTGAATGTGAAGCTGGAAGCGAATCAGGCTGTCGTGGTCTTAGAAGATCAGTTTCCGTCCAATGTTTATCCCTGGCGTGAACTGGTAAGAGAAAAGGGCGCCAAACTTAAGACCGTTGCGCGTCCGCAAGATGATGACTGGACTGCGGCTTTGATGGACCCTATTGATGAGAATACGGCAGTGGTGGCCGTAGCCGGCTGCCATTGGACCGATGGCTGTATCATTGATCTGGTAAAGTTGGGGCAGCGCTGCAGAGAGATTAACGCCGCCCTGGTCATCGATGCGACCCAATCGCTGGGGGCCTTACCATTATCGGTTTTTGAGGTACAGCCCGATTTTGTGATCGCCGCCAGTTATAAATGGCTATTGGGTCCCTACAGTCTTGGGTTCATGTATGTAAATCCCAACTATCATGATGGGGTCCCATTGGAGTACAATTGGATTAATCGAAAACATAGCGAAGATTTTGCCGGACTGGTCAACTACCGCAATGATTTTCAAACCGGTGCAAGACGCTTTGATGTCGGTGAACGCAGCAATTTTGCGTTGATGCCAATGGCTTTTGCCGCATTAAGACAAATTCTAGATTGGCAGGTACCTGAAACCGCCTCCACCTTGGCCGGCCTGACTGAAGAAATTGCACAGCGAGCAACGGATCTTGACTTGAATGTAGCGCCGACCCATTTACGTGCTGGGCATATGCTGGGTATTCGTTTTCCTGAAGGTGTTCCCGATGATCTAATCGATCGATTCGCACAAAATAAGATTTATGTCAGTGTGCGCGGTAATTCCATTCGGATTTCACCGCATCTGTACAATACTAAAGAAGATATCGATAAGCTGTTTTCAACCGTGCTGGAAAGCCTATAGATTCTTGACCCTAAGGGAGAGCCCCATTGCCTGAAAGAGAAACCACTCTAAACTTTATCGCAAGCCGTCTTACCCCCCGGAGTTCATCACGTGTAAGATGACCGTGGAAATGATGGAGTTGAATGAAGATCGGCTCATTGAAGGGGTAATCGTGTGGATCGCTGAAGATTTTTTGAGATACGATAAGGATTGTAAAATTTGCCTTTTCACCTAACTTGTAATTTTAATCACCACCAATGTCATATCGTCTTCGAGTTTAACGTCCCTCTGAAAACGCTTCAATGAACCCAGGATCGCATCTTGGATATCGTTTGCGGTCTTTGAAGCATTGCGGCGGATGATTTTGTGAATCCGATCCTTGCTGAACATCTCACCTTTGGGGTTGCGTGCCTCCCAGATGCCGTCGGTGGCAATAACGATGATTTGACCCGCTGCGATTTCCCGGTGCGCTTCTTGGAACTCGGTGTTTTCAAAAACCCCCAACGCCAGGTTGTTGCCGCCATTAAGGTCGCTAAAGGTATCTGTTGTAGGGTCAAAAATCATAGCGGGTTCATGACCGGCATTTACCCAGCGGATGACTTTATTCGGTCTTTCGATCTCGGCATAAAATAAGGTCATGAATCGACCCGAGTCTTTGACGTCTGCTGCCAGCTGCCGGTTCACATCAGAGACCACCCGGTCAATCCGGCCGAAAGCAGAACAGCGCTGCCGGATCAGGGCACGCGCCGTGGCCATTAGAAGTGCCGATGGAATGCCGTGGTCCGAGACATCTCCTACAACCACGCCGATTTTGCCTTCCTGCGGGTTCCCGACATCCAAAAAGTCATAATAATCACCCCCGGTTTCGTC
>Ga0255055_10001535_pt1 | contig 16753 bp, 16 predicted proteins | sample JV7_2_27_MG_FD_188633 | JGI IMG/M metagenome (GOLD analysis project Ga0255055, IMG submission 188633) | Seawater microbial communities from Jervis Inlet, British Columbia, Canada - JV7_2_27 | ecosystem: Environmental > Aquatic > Marine > Inlet | place: Canada: British Columbia | collected... | reverse complement strand
TCTGGGTCAGCGGGGAGTAGCGCGCCCCGCCGGGTGTGCCTCCATAGACCGGCCACTCGGCCGTCGGCCCGCCGACGGGAATCTCTGGGGCCGGGCTACAGCCGGCCAGCAATAGGAGGGACAACAGGCTCGATCCCGCGATGCCTCGCATGGCCACAGTGTAGGCTAGGCCCTGGACCCAGTCGCGCGAGCCGTCGGGGCTCCCATCGGTGGAGGATGCGCTATTTGCGGGGCTTTTTCGGAAAAGATGAGCAAATTCGCGGGGGGCAACCTGGTTGCGGACCTGGAGGCCGCACGTTCGAGTCGTGCCGGGCGCGCCAGAAAGTTGCCCCGTCGGTGCGTTGCATCGGCGGGGTTTGCTGCGTCTGCGCCACCTGCGCCCGTGGGTGCTGAGAGGGTGCCAAGTCGGGCCAGGCGTAGAGACGCACGAGCCGCGCCGGCTCGAGCTCGTTGGGCCAGTTCTCTACGCGAGCACGGTATTTGAGGGGAACGGGGCGATTTCTGATCACGGCGTTCCTTGTTTGGCTGGCCTGCTTCGTCCCGGGGCTCACCGACCCTATCTCGGAGTACCTTTGGCAAGACGGATGCCCTTCCCCCTATCATGGCCGAGGCCCTCGAAGCTCCACCGCGCCAAGTAGCGGGTTGAGCAAGGGACTCAGGCTGGTGCCCAGGACCAAGTTCAGGCAGGTAGTCGACGAGGCCCGCGGCGCGAAGCCAGAGATCAGAATCGTCACCCTGCCACTGCTTGGTGAATACCGGATGAGGCCGTAGCGCCGAATCTACAAACCGGTGGAGACCTGTGCGGATCATGAGCTCGAACGAAGTGGATCTGGGAACCTTCTTCAACCCCGGGAGCGTCGCCGTGATCGGCGTTTCGAGGAAGAGCGGCGGTTTTGGGGGCGGGCTATTCCTGCGCAGATATCGGGAATCGGGCTTCGGGGGGGGCCTGTATCCGATCCACCCCGAGGCCGACGAAATCGAGGGACTCAGAGCCTATGCGAACCTGTCGTCTCTCCCCGAGGTGCCCGAGCTGGTGATCCTCGCGGTGAAGGCGGAGCTGGTCCCTTCGGTTCTGGAGGAATGTGCGCGCACCGGTGCGCGCCACATCCACATCTTCGCCTCCGGTTTCAGCGAGATCGGTACCCGCGAGGGAGCGGAGCTCGAACGGCGGATCACGGCGATTGCCGGGCAGAACGGACTCCTGGTAATCGGCCCCAACTGCATGGGCCCCTATTGCCCTTCGTCCGGGCTCACCGCGTGGGGTGCGGTACCGGGCAAGCCCGGTCCGGTCGGCGTCATCTCGCAGAGCGGCGCCATCACCCAGCGCCTCACCGAGTACCTGTATTCGCTCGGTATCGGGACGGAGAAGGCGGTGAGCATGGGCAACGCCGCCGTTCTGGACGGTCCGGACTACCTCGAGTTCATGGCCGAGGATGACCGGATCCGAACGATCGCCATGTACCTGGAGGGCGTCGGCGACGGCCGGAGACTCCTGCATCTCGCGCGCGAGGTCGGTAAGCAGAAGCCCATCGTCATCTGGAAGGGTGGAGAGAGCGATATCGGCGCGCGGACCGTCGCCTCACACACGGGCTCGATGGCCGGGGAGCGGCGACTCTGGGACGGCTTGTTTCGTCAGACAGGTGCGGTGCAGGCTCGTTCCATGAACGACTGGGCCGACGCCCTCCTTGCCCTTTGCCTGCTGCCCGCGCCCCGGGGCAAGGGCGTGTTCCTGATCGGTGGTGGCGGCGGGTCCAGTGTCGCCAACAGCGACACGTGCGTTCACCATGGACTCGAAGTGCCGCGACTCTCCGAGCAGACCATGGAGCGACTGCGCGGGACCGTGCCAACCGCCGGCTCGATCGCCGGAAACCCTCTCGACGCTTGGCGAATCTTCGACGATCCCGAGTACCTGCTGGAGATTCTCGGACTCGCCTACGCCGATCCCAACGTCTCGATGGTGATGGTCGACCGGCTCATTCCCAGAGCGGCCTTCCACATGACCGGCGACGCCTCGCTGACCCAGGAAGTCGTGGACTTCGTGACACAGAGCCAGAAACCCACCGTCTTCACCATCGACTGCGACGGTGGTGACGCGGAGTTGACGGCCAGGGGCACTGCCCTGCGCGCGGAACTCTGCCGGGCCGGGATCCCGGCCTATCCGTCACTCAGACGGGCGGCCTGGGCCCTGTCGCGGCTTCACAGCTATCACGTCCACCGGGCGGCCGCCGCCTGACGCGATGGTCGTGTGTGTCGGCCGCGGGGCGCCCAGCAGCGCCCTCAGGAGTCCTCGAGCGGGATGGGATTGCCCAAAGACCGCGTTTCGTCCTGCTGACGGCCTACGTCGATATGCCACAGGTCCTTCGGGGCGTCGCCACGGATGCCACCTTGGGCTTCGCTGGATAGACACGGCGGCGCGGCCTTCGCTACCCGCCCTCTCGTGCCAGTCGAGACCACGTCGGCGGCGAAGCGACAACTCTTCCGATACGTTGCGCGTAGAGTGCGAGTCCTGTTGGAAAAGCTCAATGAACTCAGGGGCGACGCAACTGCAACGCTTCCGCTTCAGAATGTCGTGAAGCGCAGCTGCGCTGATTGTCCGTGAGTCGGCGAGACACTCAGATTTCTTCACTTTGAGGTGCGCGTTTACATTTGTGCAACCCTGCAACAGGAATTAGGCTATAGGAAGAAGCACATGGCCTGGATTGCGCCTGACGGCCGCACCGGAGAAGCCGGCAACAGTCGAGGGCGTCGATCGAGCCTGAGTCTACTCTGTGAGGTGTAGAATTTGAGAATAAGATTCTTATTGATTCTGCTGTCCATCGGTTCTCTCGGATCTTTGAGTCCGGTTTTTGCTCAAACAACGACGCTTCACATTGCAGGAGACTGGACCGGAACTACTCAATTTTCGGTATCCTTCGATTACTATCCGTCCAGAGTAACCTGTCAATATTCTGGAACAATGGCTGTCACATTGGCCCAGGACAATAACAGCGTGTCTGGTTCAGCTTCTGGCGAAATAACTAGTTCTACTACCCCGACGGGCTGTTTTAGCTGGCATGAATCCTGGGGTTACGGAGCAATCAATGGTGAACTCTTTGGAAGTGCTTTCTCTGGAACCCTTGGCTCTAGTAGCCTAACTGGTTCATTCACAAGTGATACGTTTGTCGGGCAATTCTCAAAATCTGAGGCGTACAGTGGCGACATAAGCGTTAGTGGTGAATTTACTTTAAGCAAGTTGGGATCTGCGGGGCCGACCCTGATTACGTACATGAACGAAACCGACTACTTGAACGACCTATCGGGTCTTGGCTACGCCCATCTCCAAGAGACATTCGACGATTCCTTGACCTGGGGCTCGGTGCGCTCACCCGCCACGGCTCCGAGCGTTTTCAGTCCGGGGATCATCTGGAGCGCGAACAACAGCAACAGCGGGGTTTCCACCAGCACGGGCCCGGCGCGCACGGGATGGGCCTTCTTCTCCTCGCCCCATGGAGACTATGCGAGCGGGACCGGATGCGATGTACCGGGCGGTTGTGGGGATGGTTTCATCGGAACCAGCGATGAAACACTCTTTGGGGTTGGTGGATGGATCAGCGGGACTGTGGGGGCCGACATCGACTTCATACTGGATGGCGATGACCTGAATCCGATCACTTTCGATGGCGCGCCCGCGTTCACTGGGAGCAGCGGCCACCTGTTCTTCGGCGTCATCGACACGGACGGCTTCACGCACTTCGAAGTCCGCGAGCTCGAAGGCACCATAGGGGATCAAAAGCTCATCTGGATCGACGACGTCATCATAGGAGTTCCGGAACCCAGTACCCGGATGCTTTCGAGCGTCGCGATGATCTGCCTCGCATTGTTGCGCAGACGCCACACCACTTTGGTCTTGCCCCGCTTCCGTGGACAGTTAGAGGCCGTGGTTTGAGGCGGCCCCGCTCGAAGAATCGCTGGATCTCCAAGATGCTCGCACCCTCCAGCAGGGCATCGAGTTCGCGAGCACGCGTCTCGCCCATCTGCGAGATCCACGCTTCGAAGCGCGAGAAGTCCGGCTCGCGGCGCCCGGTGTAGCCGGCGGGAGTCGCGAGCTGCCGCGCCAGGTTTTCCCGTTGAGGTTGGTGAACGAATCGATCCACCAGCACACGATCCACGAGACCGCTGTACCAGGCGATCCCCGCCATGCCAGCCAGCCCCAGGAGGACGATCGAGGCGACCGTGATGACCCGCTTCATTGCCCCTACTCCAGCACCAGAGCGGATGGGAATCGAGAGCGCTCTTCAGGTCCAATGATAAGTACTCGGTCGAAACCCTCCGTGTCCAGTCCAATCGGCCGGATTTCCGCTTCGGCGGTGCTTCATGAATAGCCCGCGGTAAACTGAGGCCGAGCACCCGCTCACTGGGGTGCTCGGGATGAGCGCTCGCCCCAAAGAAGGAGAGGCATCTTGCGCGTCAGTATCGTTCTACTCGTTCTCGCTCTTTGCCCGCTCGGGTACGGATGCGCTGCGGATCAACCGGAACCGACCGCCGCGGTCGAAGGTGGAGAAATCCAGGGTTCGCTCGAGGCCGACGGCGAGGTAGCCGTCTTCAAGGGTCTCCCTTATGCGGCGCCGCCGGTGGGTGATCTGCGCTGGAAGCCGCCCCAGCCCGTGAAACCCTGGGAAGGCATTCGCGACGCAACTCGATTCGAGTCGATCTGTCTACAGGGCGATGACGATGACAACGACTTCTTCGGGCGGCTGATCGACGGGCAGGGGATGGGATGGCTCCGCAAGGTGCTGTTCAAGCTCGTGGTGGGTCTTTCATCCGAACAAGTCGAGAGTGAGGACTGCCTCTACCTGAATGTGAGAACGGCGAATCTCGGGGGCGCCGAGAAGCAGCCGGTGATGGTATGGATTCACGGCGGGGGTCATCAAGCCGGAAGCGGATCCACCGATTTCTACCAGAGCAACTCCTTGGCGCTGAGAGGCGTGGTCCTCGTCACCCTCAATTATCGTCTGGGTCTGATCGGATACTTCGCCCATCCCGCCTTGAGCGCGGAGTCGAAACACGGCGTCTCCGGCAATTACGGGACTCTCGATCAGATCGCGGCGCTGCGATGGGTTCGCGACAACATTGCCGCCTTCGGGGGAGATCCATCCAGCGTGACGATCTTCGGCGAATCCGCTGGCGGCGAGTCCGTGGCCCATATGATGACCTCTCCGCTGGCGCGCGGACTCGTGCATCGGGCCATCATGCAGAGCGCCTCCACGGGCGAATTGCTGATTCATCTCGACCGTCCGGTGATGAGCTTCATGAGCGCCGAAGCTGCGGGGGAGGCCTTCGCGAAGAAGGTCGTGGAGAACCCCGAAGATCCGATCGAACAACTCCGCGCGATTCCTTCCGAGGACCTGTATTCGGCGCTTCGGAGATTTCCCGAATTCGATACCTACAGTTATCCGATCATCGACGGATACGTCCTGCGCAAGAGTGTCATCGAAGCGTTCCTCGGTGGAAACCAGATGCCCGTTCCCCTGCTGGTTGGTAGCAATGCCGATGAAGGCTCCATTCTCTACAACGTCGGCGATGACGCGCTGTACGGCCAGTCGCCTGGCCCGGAGACCCACGAGGCATATACAAAGTACCTGCGCGATGCTCTCGGGGCGGACGCCGAGACAGTCCTCGAGCTCTACCCCGTGACCGAAGATGCCACGGTATTCGACGCCTCCGCGGCGGTCTACGGCGACAGCAGACTTGGCGCCACGGCCAGGTTCTATGCAAGACAGATGGCGAAGGTGGGTCAACCGGCCTACCTCTACTTCTTCACTCGCGTACCTCCCTCCCGGAGACAGACCGCCGGCGCGTTTCATGCCGCCGAGATCGTCTTCGTCTTCGGCAAGAGCGTTCCGCTGTTTCCCAGAGACGAACAGGATCAAACGATTGCGCAAGTCATGGGCGATTACTGGACACAGTTTGCCAAGACAGGCGATCCAAACGCGGAGGGCTTGCCGAGTTGGCCTCCATTTTCGAGGGCGGATGAGCGAAATATGGTCTTCGGTCCGGACATCCACGCCACAGCCGTCGAGCGGGCCGAAGCCTACGACATATTCGAGAGGCACTGGATGCAGTTGATCGAAGAGATCCATTCAACTCTGCCCGTGAGCGACTCCCGAGAATGAGTGATGATGGATCGTGAGGCGGAGCTGCGTTCGGTCGTGCAGGAAATGAGGAATGTTCGCGGCACGAGGTGCGAATGGCGGACTGGCGAGAGCGCCCGGTAGGCTTCTTCCCCTTCTTCGCCAACCTGGCCGAGACTTCTCGGCTGGTGCGCACGGCAGAGAGATTCCGCGAGCTCGGCGGGCAGGTGGTCTTCTTCAGCCACGGCGGAGACTACGAGGAGCTGGCCCGGGAATCCGGCTTCGCCATAGAGGCGGTCGCGCCCATCTACACCGAAGAACAGGTCCGCGATCTGATGAAGTTCGACCAGCTCGAGAAGTGGGGTGATCCCTTTCCCGACGAATGGCTGGTCGAGCACGTTCTCAGCGAGGAGCGGGCCTATGCAAAGCGCCGGGTGAGTCTCGTCGTGACCGGATTCAACGTTCCTTGCGTGCTCTCGGCTCGAAAGGCCCACATTCCACTCGTGTACATCATCCCCGGCACCGCCTTGCCCGCCTACTTCAGGGCAGGTCGGGCGACCTTCCCCGATGCCTTCGAGAACGGCCTTACCCGCCTGCTGCCGAATCCACTGAAGAACCGCGTGACGAACTGGGTCGTGCTCCACTCGAGAGTCGGTACCGGCGCCTTCAATCGCGTGGCCCGGCGGTTTCGCCTGCCGCTGCTTCCGAACTCACTGAGTCTGTGGATGGGCGACTACACGCTGGCGAGCGACCTGAAGGAGGCTCTTGATCTCCCAGCAGAATGTGACCTTCCCGAAGAGGACTACAGCGGTCCGCTCCTGGCCAATCTGGGGATTCCCCTCGAGGAGGAAGTGAGAGCTCACCTCGAGCGACCGGGGCCGAGCATCTACTTCGCGATGGGCTCCTCCGGAAACAAGCAGCTCTACTCGAGGGCACTGGCCGCTCTGGGGCGCACTGACTACAACGTGGTGGCCGCGTACACGACGATCCTGAACGAGGATGAGCTCCCGTCAGTCGGGTGCAACGTCCTGCTCAAGAAGGTCCTACCCGCGGAGATCGTCAACAAGATGGTCGACCTGGCCGTTCTCCATGGCGGCCAGGGCACCTTCTACACGGCGGCCTACTCGGGGAGGCCGGTCATCGGGATCCCGATGCAGCCCGAGCAGCAGTACAACATCGACATCCTGGTGCGACACGGATCGGCCATCCGCTTGTCGAAACGGCACTTCCGCGAAGAAGCTCTTCTCGGCGCGATCGAGACGATCCTGGGGGATTACGAGAGCTATCGGACCAGAGCCGAAGCGCTGGCGCGGCGGCTCCCGGTGATCGACGGCGCACAGCGGGGGGCGGAGCGCATCAAGGCAATCGCCATCGAGTGCCTCGGTGATTCCTGAACCGCCACGACAACCTGATCCGTTGTTTTCCTGCCGCTCTTGATCGATCTACTCTATCGCGTCATCGATTCTATTTATTTGCCCTATTTACAGGCTCGGCCACTCTTCTAGTAAGGCTCGGTAACTAGAGCCCACGCGTGGGCTCCAGGACGGCGGAGGCCAGTCATGAAGGTGACGGGAACAGTACTAGGCGTTGGCTTGTTGCTAGCAGTACTTGGCGGGTGCGCAGGTTACAGGAATCACGTCGATCTGAATAACGACGGAACATTGGACACCGTCAGTGGCTTTTACACCGAAGGTCACTATTTCTATGCTGACTATCGGTTAAAGCAGGAACTCTCTCAGCCTGACGCCACATATCAGGAGAAGGCGGTTACGGATTTCAGGGGAAAGCCGGACGAGATCTGGTTCGAAGACGTCGATGGAGATGGTGATTTGGATCTGCGCTCTAAGCTGAGCTCCAAGACGCGCTGGGATCATATCGTTGACGGCGAATATGTTGCTCTGAACGATGGGCTAGGCAACTTTGGTGAGCTTCAGTCATTAGATCTCGTCAGGGCATCTTTGGATGTTGCCCCCGAATGAGGAGCTCGACGCCCTGCTCGGGTACACCCGCGAGCACTCGCCGGTGTGCAACACCGTGTGCCGGCCGGCCCCAGTCGTCGTGGAGCGAGCCGCGAGCGTGCGCGCCGAGTAATCGCAGCTGAAGAGGGCAGGCGGTGAGCTACTCGCGAGGGTGGTTCTGCAAGCCGAGGTATAGTCCGAGCGCGAAGTTATCGAAGCCGGATACCTCGGCACTGATGTTGCGCTCGGAGCGGCTGATTGCCCCGAGGAGTTCGGGGACCTCGCCACCGTCGAGAAAGATGCCGCGGCATTGTGGGCAGGCCTCAACCGCGACGCTGCCGAGTTCAGCTTGGGTGAGCTGTACGTCTCGACAGCGGGGGCAGCTGAGCACGGTGGGCTGGCCCGCCCTCAAGTCAGCTTCGAGAATCTCACTTCCGAGGTTGGCAAAATGTCGGGTCAGCTCACCCCGGTCGAACCAGAGGCCCCTGCAGGAGTGGCAGTGGTCGAGTTCGACTCCGGAGGAGGTCCATCCGTGCATGGGTCGGGAGCACTTGGGACACGTGGTCTGACTCATCGTTAGCTCCTTGGGAGTGGGCGCCTATAGAAAGTCTAGCCGACCAGAAAGCACGTGTGGGTTGGAGAGATCCCCGGCGGACTCTCGAGAGTCGGCTGGGGGACGCGGTCACATGACCCCCGTCATCTCCTTGAGTCCGAATCCCTCGACGAGACGCCTGAGCCTCTCCATCCTCTCTTTCGAGGGGGCCTCGACGTCCCCGAGCCGGCATTCCATGCCGTACTGCGGATACTTGCCGACGCCGAGCTTGTGGTACGGAACCAGCTCGATCTTCTCGCAACCCAGATCTGCGGCGAACCTCGCAGAGGCCGAGATGTTCTCTTCGGAGTCGTTGAAGCCGGGGATCGTCGTGATGCGCATGATGACTTCGTAACCTCCGGCCGCCGAGAGCGCCGCCCGGATGTTCGCCAGGATCGGCTGATTCGGCACTCCGGTGAGCTCTTCGTGCCTGACGGGATCCATGTGCTTGATGTCGAAGTAGACCAGGTCGACGTGCTCCAGCAGCTCTTCCAGGTGCCTTCGGGACCCCAAGCCACTGGTCTCGAGCGCGGTGTGAAGGTGACGCTCCTGGCACGCTTCCAGAAGCCGCGCGACGAACCCGGCCTGCATGAGCGGCTCGCCGCCTCCCACCGTGACACCCCCACCGGACCTTCGGTAGAACGGCCGGTCCTTCTCGACTTCCGAGAGGACTTCCTCCACCGTCATCTCCCGTCCGATCAGCTCCAATGCGCCGTAGTAGCAGGCCTCGCTGCATTCGCGGCAAGGAGCGCAGGAGCCTCTGTCGATGACGGGCTTTCCCTCTCGAGACAGGGTGATCCCCTTCTCGGGGCACGCTTCGACGCAGCGGGCCCTGCAGATCTCGGCGCCCACGCACCTGGCAGCCATGAAGCCGATCTCCGGATGGCTCTTCTGGCCCTCCGGATTGGAGCACCACCGACACCCCAGCGGGCAGCCCTTCATGAAGACGAGGGTCCTGACTCCGGACCCATCATGGATGGCGTACCGCTGGATGTTGAAGACCAGTCCCGATGTCACACTGGCCATGGGTGGCGTTCCGTCGATTCGTGGGCAGTCGGCTGCCCGCTCCTGCGCTGGCAGAACAAAGTGAGGGGCAAGGCAACTATGACAGGGCGTGCTCCGTTCGGGAAATGATGTCGTCCTGTATCGCCTTGTCCAGCTGGACGAAGTGTGCGCTGTATCCCACCACCCTGATGAGTAGATCCTTATACTGTTCAGGGTACCTTTGAGCCTCTCTCAGCGTTTCAGCGTCCACGGTGTTGAACTGCAGCTCCCATCCTCCCAGATCGAAGTAGGTCCTGATGAGGTCCGACCACTTCGCCATGCCTGCTCTCTCCTGCACGGTGGCAGGGTGCAGCCGCATGTTGAATACCGATCCGCAAGCACAATTGATGTGCTCGATCTTGGCCACCGACTTGACTGCCGCGGTCGGCCCGGCTAGATCCGTTCCCTGCGAGGGGGAACAGGCGTCGGCCAGCGGTGTGCCTGCCTTTCTTCCGTCCGGCGTCGCTCCACACGCCAGGGCGCCCTGGATATGGGCGGTCGTCGGAGCGATGACGGCCCGGTACCTGCCCCCCGTCAGTGTCTTGTAGCCGCGAAGCTCCTTCACCATGATGTTGAAACATTCCTTGGTGATCTTGTCCACGTAGTCGTCGTCATTTCCGAACTTGGGCGCGGCGAGGCAGAGCTGGTGGATTTCCGGGCCGGTCGGGTCGGTCGAGGTGTCCTCGAAGTTCGTCTCCAGGGCGCGCTTGAGCTGCGCCATGGTGAGAACCGCCTCGTCGAATACCAGCTTCCGGACCGCCGCGAGCGAGTTCCCCACGTTGGGTACACCGATGTAGCAGAGCACCGGTCCACCATCGTAGATGGCCCCACCGTCCCACACGCTGCGGCCTCTCTTCACGCAGTCGCTCACCAATGACGAGAGGAAGGGCGTCGGCAAGTACTTGATGTGGGCCGCATCCGTCGGGATCGTCGCCATCACCATGGCCCGGGTGTACTGTCGCACCTGGTCGGAGAACGCGGCCATCATGTCGTCATAGGATTTCCATGCCAGCATGTCGCGTGGCTCCGGCACGAGCTGGATCCCCGTGAAGGGGTCCTTGCCGAACAGGGTCATTCCCACGAGTGTGCCGCCGATCAAGACCGACCCGAGGTGAGCCGGCGATCCCTTGCCTTCGATACCCGGTTCGACGCAGCCGATGATGCTCCAGTCGTAGGCGTCTTCCTTGGTGATGCCGGGCTCGTAGGCCAGCCTGCTGGCGATGATGACCTCGTCGTTGAAGAGCGCCGGCATCCCTCCGCCGTGCGTCTTGATGGTCTCGCAGCACTTGATGAGGAAGTCCTCCGGGGTTCGCTTGTGGATGCGTGCCGAGACGGTGGGCTTCGGCAGCTTCATGTTGCCGGTGACGTCCAGCATCAGATGGGATAGCTCGTTGGTGGCGTCGTCCCCATCGGCGGTCTGCCCACTGAGAGTCACGTGGATCCACAGCTGGTATCCCCCCATATAGCTGTAGATCTCCTCGCCCACCCGGTTCACCTCGGCGAGCTTGAGCCAGAGGCATTCCAGCAGCTCGATGGCCTGCTCTCGGGTCAGCACCCCGTCCCGGAGGTCTCTCTGGTAATAGGGAAGGCAGAGCTGATCGAACCTCCCGACCCCGATGGATACGCCGTTCGACTCGATTTGAATGCTGTCCATGATGAAGGCGACGGCCTGCAGGACTTCGCGGAAAGACCGGGCCGGATGGGCCGGCACCCGATCGCACGTCTGCGCGATTGCTTCGAGCTCGGATCTCCTTTCGGGATCCCTTTCCACTCTCGCCTTCTCACGCGCCAGATCCGCGAAACGCTTGGCCCACCCGAGCACCGCCTTGTCGGCGATGACGACCGCCTTCAAGAAATGCCACTTCGAGAAGTCGGAGGGATCGGTGAGGTCCAGGCCGCTCAGTTGCTCTTCCGCTTCCCGCAGCATCTCGCGAAGTCCCTCGCGAACGACCCTCTTGTGGTCCGGAATCAGGTGGCCGAGCCCGCCCACTCTGGAGAACTTGGCGTGCAGGGCCGGAATGGCTTCCGCCTTCCTGGCCTCGTCGGGGCTCTGCGCATCGGCGAGGTGAAGGAGGGTCTTGCCGGGCCAGTACTTGAAGCACTCCGCCAACTCTTCTCTGTCCTCGTCGGGGAGGATGTACCGATCGCCGGCCCTGGTGGAGATGGTGTCCAGCTCGCTCTCCATCCACTCACAGTCGTACTCGGGAAAGATGTTGGCCCCATTCGGCCTGGACGCCACGTTGCCGACGATCAGCTCGCCGTCCTGGATCCAGATGGGCATTTCGCTCAGCACGCTCTCGAAGGCAAGGGCCTGCCTGATGGCGGGGTGCATCCCCTCCGTCTGCCGGTAGGACTCCGTCACCAGCGCAGCTCGGTCGGCGCAAATGGTGTGTTTCTTCCCGACGAGGGCTTCTCTCAGCCGCTCGGTCCTCGGCGTGCTCGGCTTGTGGTTCGTTCCTGCCATCTCGGAATTCCTCTCAGACGGTGTCTCTCGGCTCTGGTCGCGCCGGCAGCGGATCTCGGCCTTCGCGCCGCGATCTGGAGTGGGCCTCTATTTCTTCCAGCAAAGGAGTTCGAGCATCAGTCCGCCGAACATGGAGGTGTCGAAATAGGCGAACTCCATCACGACCATGTCGCGGTGGAAGATCGGCTCGAACCCTTTGGCGGCAAATTTCTTCTTCCACGCCTCCATGTCGTCCACCACGAAGCCGAGGTGGTGAATCCCATCACCGTTCGCTTCGAGAAACTCGGTGTAGAGATTCTCGCCTTCCAGGGGCTCGATGAACTCGAGCTCGATCTCGTTGGACTTGGCGAAGGCGACCTTGATCTTGGTGCTGACCGGGTTCCCCCGCAGTATGGCGCCCTCCATGTCGACTTCGTCGACGACCTGGAAGGGACCGACGCCAAAGGTCGATTCGTAGAACCCACAGGCTTTCTCGATGTCTCGTACAACATAGCCCAGCTGGTAGACCGGAGGCAGTTTGAGTCCCGTCATCGTCTCGAGCCTCCCTTTGCGGATTTCGATGGGTGGAGGTTCTCATGGTGTCACAGCAACCTTGATGGCGCCCCGCTTCTTGTCGGAGGCCGTCTCGAAAGCCTCTCGAATTCCCTCGAGCGTGAAGCGGTGCGTCACCAGATTGCGTAGCACGGGGGCGGTGGACGCCATCATCTGCAGGGCGAATTCGAAATCGGTCCGCCCGTCACAGCGGCCGTAGGTGAGGGATCCCACCAGCCGCACCTCCTTCACCACCAGGGAGAGGGCGTCGCAGGGAGGCCGCGAGGGGAAGATCCCGAGCAGCACCACCGTGCCTCCCGGCCGCACCGACTGAATCGCATCGTTCAGGGTCTCGCCCCCGCCTCCGACGGTTTCGAGCACCACGTCGGGCGGCGACTCGCGGAGGAATTCGGCTCGCGCCCGATCCCCCTCCGGATTCGTCGGGAACACGCGTGTGGCCCCGATCCGCCGGGCCATCTCCGCCTGGTGCGGGTGGCGAGCGGTGATGGCGACCTCCACAGCGCCTGCGGTCCCGGCGGCCATGACGGAGAGCAGGCCGATCGTCCCCGCGCCGAGCACGAGAACCCGGTCCCCCGAAGCAACGCCGCCGAGTCGCACACCGTGCACGCAAACCGCGGCCGGTTCCGCCAGTCCTCCCACCGCGAAGTCGAGTTCTGGTGGGATGGGGTAGACACGCTCTCGGGGCACTGCCACGTACTCGGCGAAGCCGCCGTCGCGCGAGACACCGAGAAACTCGATCCCCTTACAGATCTGATAGTCGCCTGCCTGGCAGGCCGGGCATCGTCCGCACACCACGAGAGGCTCGACGGCGACGCGGTCCCCGATACCGACTTCTCCGACTTCCCCGTTGACCTCCGCCACCTCGCCGGCGATCTCGTGTCCTGGGCAAACCGCGGGGGGTGGAAACGGGCCGGCGAACCAATCCAGATCGCTGCCGCAGATTCCACAGCTGCGCACTCGCACCAGGACCTGGCCGGGTCTCAGCTCGGGGCGCGGAAGGTCGCGGAGCTCGAAGGTTCCCGGTGAGGTACAGAACGCAGCGCGCATCAATCCGCTCTCGCCATTGCCTACAGGTCCAGTCTGCCACAATCGGGGGCATGCAGGGGATCCATTCTGTCTGAGGCGGCCCCAGTTTCCTTGGACACGGAATTGAGGAGAATCTGATGTCCAAGGAGGTGGTGCTGCAGATGCTGCGTGGCGAGCCGCTGCAGGCGGAGCTCGATGCGGCGAAGCGCCACATCGGGGAGCTCTCGATGGACGTCGAGCTGCTGATGACGAAGGGGTGGGGCCCCCAGGGAAGTCCGCGAGGGATTGCCATACCGCCATATCCACCGTATGGTTAGCCGTACCATGAAGACGACCCTGAACATCGACGATTCCGTCATGGAGCGGCTCAAGCGCGAGTCGGCGCGGCAGGGGCGCACGATGTCGGGGCTGGTGGAGTCCGCGCTGAGGCTCCTCTTTCAGATGCGCCGGAAGCGCCCGGACCTGCCACCGCTGCCCAGCTTCGCGAGCGGTGGCGCTCTGGTGGACGTCGCCGATCGTCAGGCGCTCTACGAGGCGATGGAAGGCCGCTAGGTGTTCGTCGTGGACACCAACGTCCTGGTGTATGCTGCGGATCGCGATGCGCCAGGACACGAACGCTGTCGGGAGCGACTGCTCGCATGGCGGGCGCAGCCGGAGCCCTGGTACCTGACCTGGAGCGTGGTCTACGAGTTCCTCCGGGTGACGACCCATCCGCGCGTCTTCCGGACTCCCTGGTCGCCGTCGCAGTCCTGGAGCTTCATCGAGTCGGTCCTGGCGGCTCCGTCCCTCGCGCTGCTCACCGAGTCGGATCGTCACGTCTCGGTGCTGGCCGACCTGATCGAGGATGTTCCGGAGCTCACGGGGAACCTGGTCCACGACGCCCACACCGCGGCCCTGATGTTCGAGCACGGCGTGCGGACGATCTATACGCGCGACACCGACTTCCACCGCTTCTCGGGTATCGAGGTGCGCGATCCTCTTCGCGACGATTGACCCGCGCGAGATACTGGAGCCGACGGGCGGGCGTCCACCGCGCCCACCGGCGTCCGCCGCCGCTGCTGCACCGTTGCTTTCAGAGGCGGGCCTCATGAAGCCGAGTACAAATGGATCGTCGAGGATGCCCGCCGCCGGATGGCCCCATCGGCTCAGCCTCGCCCATCGCCGACAAGATGCGTCGTGATCCCTCTATTCGATCGATACCGGCGACAAGATTCGATCGAGGCCCTTGACAAACTGATCGCCGATGCCGAAGCGGGCGAGCTGCGGCGCGGATGCGACGACGTTGGGATAAGCGGAGCGGGGAGAGAGCTCGAAGAAGAGCTGTGCGCGTCTCAGCTGTTCTTCGACGTCTGACTCTTGCTCCCCTGCGGTTTGCGAGAGAGCGGGGCTCTCGATGGCGACGGCGCCGATCGTGTAGCTCATCAGTGTATGGAAGAGGGGTGCCGAGGCTTCGCCGAGCCCCGCCCCGCGCAGGACGTGCAGCACGCGCTCCAGGACGCCGAGGGTGTTGGTGCCCCAAAACGCTGTCGCACCGAGCAGGGGAATGATTCCGGGGTGCGCGCAGAGCGCGTGCTTCATCTGTAGGAAGGTCTCGCGAACCCACTCCTTCCAGCTCGGCTCCTCGTGGTTCGTCACGTCGTAGTCGCCGACGACGAGATCGACCAGCCCGCCGACGATCTCCGCCTTGTTGCGAAAGTGGCGATAGACGCCCATCGGGGAGGCGCCGAGGTGGCCTGCGATCTTTCGCATTGTGAGCCCACCGAGCCCGTCGCGATCGGCGACGTAGAGCGCCGCGCGCAGGATGGCCTCGCGGGAGAGGCTCGCGCGCTCGGCGCGTGAGGGTGCCTTGGCGGGGCGCCTCGCCTTGGCCTCCGGGCTCCGGCTCTCGGCGCGGGCGCCTTGCGATCTCCTGCGTGTGGCGGCGGGCAATCCTCTCCCCTGGTTGGGTGCCGGAGGGAGGCTCCTCTCGCCCCCCTTGACGATGCGTATGCTGTAGCGTACAAAGTACCCAAAGGCTTTCGGTGGATCAACCCCAAGAGCCGGCGGAGTGGCAGCGTGGGCACGTTCACGCGAAGGGGCTTTCTGATCGGCGCAGGGGCCGTCGGGCTCTCACTTTCCCTTTACCAACTTCGGCCCCGCCTCTCCTCCTCCAGCGTCCAGGTGGTCTCGACGGGTTCCCCGGCGACGATCGAAGCGCTTCCCGAATACGGTGGCTGGCAGGATCTCTACCGGCAGCGCTGGACGTGGGACAAGATCGCCAGGAGCACCCACGCCGTGAACTGCTGGTACCAGCGCGGCTGCAACTGGGATGTCTACGTCAAGGAGGGTCTGGTCTTCCGCGAGGAGCAAGCCGCCATCTACGAAGCGACCAACGACGAGGTGCCCGATTTCAACCCACGCGGCTGCCAGAAAGGGGCGTGCTACAGCGCGCGAATGTACGACGCCTCCCGGGTGCGCCACCCACTCAAGCGGGTGGGGGCCCGTGGGGAGGGGAGGTGGAAGCGGATCTCCTGGGAGGAGGGGCTGCGCGAGATCGCCGATCGCACGATCGACGTGCTGGCCAAAGACGGCCCCGGCGCCATCACCTGGGATCCGGGCACCGCCAACGCCAACGGCTGCAACGGGTTAGGCGTCCACCGCACGGGCTTCGTGCTCGACTCCCCGATTCTCAACGTGAACTGCGAGGTCGGCGATCACAACCCCGGCGCGATGGCGACGGTCGGCAAGATCTCCTTCAGCAGCTCGGCCGACGATCTGATGTATTCGGACTTGATTCTGATCTGGGGTGGTAACCCGACCTTTACCCAGACTCCAAACGCCCACTTCATCAACGAGGCGCGTTACAAGGGGGCGGAGATCGTGGCGATCGCTCCCGATTACAATGCCTCCGCAATCCACGCCGACGAATGGCTCCCCGTGGAGCCGGGGACGGACGCGGCGCTTGGCCTTGCGATGGCCCAGGTGATTGTCGAGGAGGAGCTCTATGATGCGCGCTTCCTCCTCGAAC
>Ga0255055_10001533_pt1 | contig 16777 bp, 17 predicted proteins | sample JV7_2_27_MG_FD_188633 | JGI IMG/M metagenome (GOLD analysis project Ga0255055, IMG submission 188633) | Seawater microbial communities from Jervis Inlet, British Columbia, Canada - JV7_2_27 | ecosystem: Environmental > Aquatic > Marine > Inlet | place: Canada: British Columbia | collected... | reverse complement strand
GAAAAGGCAGTCCAGTTCCCGGATGGGGGGAACATCACAATTTTAGCCGTGACCACACTCTCAGGAGGTGATATCACTCATGCAATTCCTGATAACACGGGGTATATAACTGAAGGACAACTCTTTCTGCGTAGAGCCACTGAGATAAGCAAGGTTATCGTTGACCCTTTCAGGAGCCTGTCCAGATTAAAACAGTTGGTGATTGGCAAATCTACCCGGTCAGATCATCCCCAAGTTATGAATGCCGCAATCCGTCTATATGCAGATGCCGCAAATGCAAGAACCAAACTTGAAAATGGATTCGAGTTGACCGATTATGATAAACGGGTCCTGAAGTTTGCGGAAGATTATTCAGAAAGAATTTTGGCGATAGATGTAAATCTTGAAATAGACCAAATGCTGGATCAAACCTGGCATTTGTTTCAGGCGTACATGTCAAAAGATGAAGTAGGTATCAAACAAGAATTTGTTGATGTTTATTGGAAGAATTAATCATCGATGAAAATTCAATTAAAATATAATAAAACAGCTTTACGGGAATTTCAAAAAAAATTGATGATCCGGGAGCGGGCCCTTCCTACACTAAAGAATAAGGAGGCTGTCCTTAGGGCTATGGTCTTAGAAGCAAAAAAAGAGATAAAACATATTGATGATTTATTGTTATCCAAAATAAAAAAGAATGAACCCTGGAAGGATTTATGGCAGGAATTCAACACAAACCTGATACAAATTGCTAAAGTACCCTCAACCAAAATTAAAGTAGCTGGAATTGATATTCCGGTATTTGAAAATCTGGATACTATAGAAGAGGATTTCAGCCTTTTTAGTAATCCTTACTGGTTCAGGAATGGTGTTCAGGAGTTGAAGGAGGTCCTTGAGATTCGTGTCAGAAAGGAATACCTTTCAAATAAAATACTCCTTTTGGAGCAGGCCCGAAAAAAGGCACACAAAAAGTAAACCTTTATGAAAAAGTTCAGATACCCACCCTGGCTTCGGCCATCAGACAGATAAAGAGATACCTGGAGGATGAGGAGAATCTGGCTAAAGCCGGACAAAAATTATTGAAACAACGATTGCAAAAAGGAATACCGTCATGATTGCACAAATGGTAAAATTTTCTTTCGCGGTTTATCATGCAAATTATGAAGAATTTCTTGATGATATTCAGGAAATTGGAACGGTGCATATCAAAGGACAAAAAAACGAAAACTATGTTGAGGAATTAACAGATCAGCAGAAGGATTTCAAGGATATTTCAAATTCATTGGAAGAGATGAAGAAACTGAACGTCCCTGCAGGTGTGGTTGAATCGACTAAAGGATGGAAGAAATTAATAGAGGAATTTCAAAATATTTCAATTGATTTTAATCACTATAAACAAGAAAAGGAAGAGCTTTCTATATTAATTCAGGAATTGGAACCATGGGAAAATTATTCATCTTATTTTGTTGAAAGACTAGAAAAGTACGGCATCAAAACCCGGTTTTTTAAGATAAAAGCAAAAAAATTCAACGTGCAGTGGCTCACCGTATACCCCATGGAAATAATCAGCCAGGTTGGAAACGATATCTTCCTGATTCTGTTTGGCCAGGATGATACATTCCTTGAAAATGCTGAGGAAATCGATCTCCCGGAATTTGAAATCCATTCCCTGGATGGCCGGCTTGCTGAAACGGAAGAGAAAATCAAAGTAAACGAAGAGAAAAAAGGACATCTGGCTGGAATGGCAATTCCGGTACTCAAAAAAAAGTCGCAGGAGTTATCCGTAAGAATCAACCGATTATGAATAAGATCTTCCCCCTATCACGATTAATTAAAAATGAAAGTAATTCTGGTGTAATGTTAATCATTGCAACACTGTTAGCTTTAATTATTGCAAACTCACCATTTGAAAAATTTTATTTTGATTTCCTTGAATCTACATACTTTGGTGTTGAATTTCATAACTGGTCATTGAAAAAACCCATGTATTTTTGGATTAATGATGGTCTGATGGCGGTTTTCTTTTTACTAATTGGTTTAGAAATAAAAAGAGAGCTGATTATTGGTGAATTGTCAAAATTAAACAAAGCCATACTACCAGTATTATCAGCTGTAGGTGGCATGGTCTTTCCTGCAACCATTTATTTAATCTTCAATCATCATAATGATGTTTATGCAAATGGTTGGGCCATTCCAATAGCAACAGATATTGCATTTGTTTTAGGCGTTTTATCATTACTTAACAATAAAGTACCAATTCAATTAAAAGTCTTCCTTATTTCGCTTGCAATAATTGATGATCTAGGAGCAGTTTTATCAATTGCAATTTTTTATACAGAGAAAATATCTTTACTGTACATAATTATTGCATTGATTGGATGGTTGGTTTTAATTATTATTAATATAACAGGTTGTAAAAAACTATGGAGTTATATTGTCATTGGTGTTTTGGCAATCTGGCTTCCATTACTGCTATCCGGTGTTCATGCAACAATTGCCGGTATTTTGGTCGCTGCTGTTATACCTATCGCGAGAAAAATTGATTCTGGAATATTTATTAAAAATATTGATGTTACTCTTAATGATTTTAAAAAACACTCCTTTTCTGAAGTACTCTATTGTTTAAATACAGGACAATTTAACAGCGTCGAAAAATTGAAGCATTATTATAATAATGTATCATCTCCATTACAAACGCTGGAAAATAGATTGCGAAATTTCTCCTTATTCTTTATTATGCCATTATTTGCATTTGCAAATACAGGAATTGTATTTAAAGACATCCAAATAATTACATTATTTAGTAATCCTTTGACTATTGGGATCTTTTTTGGCTTATTTATCGGAAAATCGGCAGGAATAACCCTGTTTACATATATTGCTTTAAAACTCAAAATTGCAAAACTATCATCCAAGGTAAGTTTTTTGCAGATCATTGGAATAGGTTTTTTATCAGGTATCGGCTTTACAATGTCAATATTTATAACTGAATTGGCATTTCATGGAGATTATTTGGTTAATATCTCTAAAATTTCTATACTAACTGCATCAACATTATCCGGTATTATTGGGTATATAATTTTATCAATTAGTCCTATAAAAAGTTCATTAAAATTGTCCGAGAGATAAGATTTTCTTAGTAAATTCCATCCTACAATTCGATTAAAATTATATTTGGATATAATTCTTTGAGTCAGGCAAATTGAACCCTGTATTTGACCTAATTATTTGGAGAACGTAGGTTATGATAAAATATATTTTAATTTTACTTGGATCAGTCTTTCTTGGATTAGGCTTTATTGGAATAGTTGTACCCGGACTTCCGACTACTCCATTTTTATTATTAGCAGCCGGTTGTTATGTCAGAAGTTCAGATCGATTATATTCAAGGCTTTTAGAACATAGATTATTTGGTAAGTACATACATAATTTCAGAGAAACACGATCAATACCATTACGTAGTAAAATTATTTCAATTATCGTGATGTGGATTATGATTGGTTTATCTGTTTATATATTTACTGAAATTTTCTATGTCAAAATAATCATTGTTGTACTTGGAATAATTGGCACCATAGTTATCTTATTAATATCAACCACAAGGAAATAACTGAAAATCCTTTTGATTTTTTAACACCGCTCTTTAACGTTACCACCAATCGGTACATTTTGATCCCTCACCTTTGAGTTGTTGATGTTTTGCGGGAAGCAGAAGTTGAAGCATATGTAGCCTCTTACTTTTGTCCCAGTAATGACTTTGAAGACCAAAATGAGGATTGGATATTTATATCTCAATCCTTCGCAAAAATAGAGTTGATTCATATTAGTGGCGGAAATGGGGGTACAGATTATTTGAAATTTGAAGGAATTGAGCCCAGCAGAAAATAACTACTTCTTTGAAAGTAAGATTTCACCACAAAACGTACATCTCGTAGTTATAAGGCGTTTAATGCGTAAAACAACCTGTGATTTATCACATTTGGGACATTTTCTTCTCTCACTGGTACATAGAACAGTTGTACAGGAAACGAGAATAGCTATAATTAGAAGAAATGGGTTCATATTTGCAATTTTAATAAGTCTTTGTGACAATATTTAAATCTGATTTATCCTTCCTTTTTAACAAAACTGCGCAACCCTTTAAGCCTAAAGAAGCAATCATATTTAATAAGAATGTTGAGAAAACCAAGATAGAAAACATTGCATCATCTATTATACAAAGTTCCAGACCAATAGCAGCTAATATAAAAGCCACTTCAGCCCTGCCGCACATACCTATCCCGATCGTAAGAGATTCCAGATTTGAAAATTTCTCCAATCTGGCCATTCCCCCGGCACTTATCACCTGGGAAAGGATGCAGCCAGCAACAAGCACTACCAGAAAAATGATCCCGTTATAGGTAAATGCCTCAAATGTAATATGAAATCCAAGTGAAATGAAAAATATCGGTCCCAGGAAAGAGTATGCAATGCTGTAAAGACGATCCTTTACCTTAATAATTAATTCACTGCTGGCTACCTCTTCGCGAAAAAACAACCCCGCCAGATAAGCCCCGAGGATCATATGCAAACCTATTAATTCAGCAAATAATCCGAATCCAATCCCCAGCATAAGCAAGAAAGTAAAACCCTTTCCACCCTGATCGCGAAAGAATCTACTGAGGAAGGGATAGAGAAAATAACCTGTAACGATTACAATGCCGAAAAACAATGTTGCCTTTGCACCAATCATTACAAGATTGAGAATACCGATTTCTTCACTTTTTATAACCGATAAAATCAAACTGAAGAAAATTAATGATATAAGATCGTCTATAATGCAAGATGCCATAATTATCCGTGCCAGCCTGGTGTTCTGAAGATTCAGATCATTGAGGATTTTCAGGGTAACTACAACGACTGTTGCCGTAAATGTTATGCCGACAAAAAGAGCAGTGTGAAAAGGAAGGCCAAACAGCAATGCAATTGACATGGATGTCAAAAACGGGAACAAGGCCCCGACCATGGCTATCCCCAAAGATTTACGTACTGCTGTGACAAATTCGCGGGGATTTGTTTCGACCCCGGTATGAAGCATTATGAAAAAAATACCAAGTTGTGCCAGGATATCAATAATTTCATTCGGTTCGATCAAACCAAGAACGGCAGGCCCTATTATTATTCCTGCAATTAATTCGCCCATTATGGTAGGTAGACCAATCTTCCGCAATAGTACAGCAATGGCCCAGATGGCTATCATTAAAATGAGCAATTGCTTGAAAACTGGTATGTTTAAGAAAATACCCATCCAGTATGTTCAACATCGACGTTTCCACAAGATAAATAAAAAATGTAACTCCGTTATCCGAGAAGATCTGAACCGTTAAAATTGGTGCTCAATAAGTTCCAATATATTTGCATCCTTAATCCTTTGACAATCCGATCATAGTATTCAGAACGATCTTTATTGTAATGTTTGTCTTCAGTGTTTCTTCGCATGCCCAAATAATTACCTAACGTGGAGAGAATTTTCCAGGAAAGTTTGGCCAGACAAGACTATTAATGGAATGGCCGGAGGAAGGCCCGGATAAATTCTTCCAGATTGACAGAATAAGGAGGGGATGGGGTTCAGCCATCCTATCTGGTGGAAAATTTTCGTAATCGGGATAATCGACAGTGTGGATGCACTTTCCTGTTACGCAACAGATGGTAAGAAACTCTGGCAAAACAGCGCGGGATCCTCATGGAATATATTATCTCCTGAATCACGCGTACCCCAACTGGTGAGGGTAACAGAGTGTATGCCGTGGGCTGCCGTTGCCGGTTAAATTTCTTCGATGTAGATAAAGGCATGACGATCTGGTTGGTTAATATTGATTCTGCTCACCAGGCTGAATGGCATCGGATGGGAGTATTCGGTCATATGTATCCTCTGCGCTCATTAGAAACTACACAATTGATCAGATCATCGGGATGATTACCCCAAAGGTTTTCGCAGCGGATGCATTGCTGAAGTCAAAAACAATAAGCCAGGAGATAATATCTTCCTTTGTAGTGGATTTTTGCAAACGGCAGCACTGGGCCAACCAATCATTGGTATGGTAAATCACTGATCGGGCAAGCGGAAAGCATTGGGATCTAGCATCTGGAAAGCAGTACAACAACCTCTGATTATCTTTTTAAAATACTGGCATAATCACTAGCCCAAACCTCATGCTGGGTCTGCCTTTGGACCACCGTCGGAATATTGAATCATCAATGTCCCCACTCTTTCGAACAATTCTGCACAAATGCATTCCAAATTACAACCTTGAATAACCGACAGAATATCAGCTATATATAGAATGAATTCTAAATAAACCCACTAACAAATGCTCAACCGACATTTCATCTACCCGTATAAGTGTTTTGATAATTATATTGACCATTTAAAACTATAAGGTTATGAGAAACAGTAAACCGATTATGATTATTTTCCTGGCAGTCCTTCTGAGTACTGGATGTGAGAAGTATAGTGACGGCGGACTGATAAGTAAGGCGGATGAGAACCTGCAGAATAGCTGGCAGCTGATATCATATTCCAGGAACGGGAACAATGAGACATCGCAGCTTTTCATATCCGGGTATTCGGAAGAATACACCCCCGGAGGCACCTATTCCCGAACCTATATAAATAAGGACGGAGAGCTGGTCTCCGAGACCGGCCATTGGGAACTAGCGGGTGACCAAAGGACGATCCACATTTCAGATGTCAGCAGTATTGAATACTTTTCCGAAAACAATACCACCATCTCCTCCTCAACCTACCTGATCTCAAAACTAAAGAAGGATGAATACTGGTACCATTATGAGAATGGGGGTGATGTTCACCTGTTCAAGTTTGTCCTGAAATAGGAACTAGCCCCATCCCTACCATCCGATCCTAGTAGTGGAGGCTGTTGAGCAGGTGCACTAGTCCAACGGCAGCAACTACATATACACCGAGGACAAGTCCCTTGGTGCTTAAATTCTTTGTCGGCAGCTATGGAAGCATGACAGGGAATATTGCAGCTCCTGCCACAATGGCCCCTGCCATCGCAAATGGAGGCTGGACAATTTATTAACTCCTCGTTTATAAAACCAGTCCCAGCCTCGAGGTCTGCTAGCATATTTTCCGGTTCAGCTTGGACCAGGGAAAGGAGTACTCTCCATGACTCTCTCTGAATAGAATTCCTGGTTGATTGAATACCACAGCGATGCGATCTGATCTAAATACCTTTTGACTTCAAATTTTCGAAAGATTTACAAATAATTCAGTTTATAGAATATGGGATATGAAAGAGAAACAAAAAAGAATACTGACTAACAGTTCCATTCTCCGTTAATATGCCTCATCTACCCATGACTCTTGTATGCTATGGTTCACCATCCTGTAGTGTTAATGCGTATTTTTTTCATTAGCCCTTATGTTTGTAAAGTATAAGGGCTAGTTAAAGGGCAGGCAGGTTGACCGACTCAATGAGTTTTCTTGTACCAGGATGATCATGTGCGGATCTCAAGGTACAATTAAACCAATTAAACATAATCCAAGATAATTACACCTGGTAATGTCAAATTACAGGTGATCATATGCTGTGAAAGGTCAAAAACTATTTATCTCCTCACCTAATGTTTGAAAAAATTACATATATTTATACTACTTATGCTATAGGAAGAATAGTATAAGCATAAAATGCTGAAATTCAACACAAAAACACGATACGGTTTAAGAACCATGATTAAACTTGCCATGCAAGGAAACAGTAGAGGAGTTCTTCAGAAAGAGATATCTGAAAGGCAGGAAAAAAATGTCGAAAGTGAAGCCGCTAATATGTTCCATATCTAAAAAAATAAATTATGAGAATAGCAGATGACATTACAGCCCTTATAGGTAATACACCTTTGGTAAAACTTAACAATGTAACAAAAGATGCTCCAGCAAATCTGGTCGCAAAACTTGAATTCTTTAATCCTGCAGGTTCTGTAAAGGACAGGATAGCAATATCCATGATAGAGGATGCTGAAAAACGCGGGTTGTTAAATAAAGATATTGTTATTATTGAACCCACAAGTGGTAATACAGGCATCGGTCTTGCCTTTGTAAGTGCATCAAAAGGATACCGTCTTATCCTTACCATGCCTGAGAGTTTTAGTATTGAAAGGAGAAAAATATTAAAAGCATTTGGTGCTGAACTGGTACTTACACCGGCGGAAAAAGGCATGAAAGGTGCAATCGAAAAAGCAGAAGAGCTGGCCAGTAAAAATAAAAACACATTTGTACCACAGCAATTTAAAAACCCGGCCAATCCTGAAATTCACAGGTTAACAACAGCCGAAGAGATATGGAATGATACAGACGGCAAAGTGGATATTCTGGTTTCAGGAATTGGTACAGGAGGGACTATCACGGGTGTTGCTGAAGTAATCAAAGAAAGAAAACCGGATTTTAAAGCCATCGCTGTCGAACCGGTGGATTCTCCCATTCTTTCTGGAGGAAAGCCTGGCCCTCATAAAATCCAGGGTATTGGTGCAGGTTTTGTTCCTGATATTTTAAATACACAGATAATTGATGAAATAATCCAGGTTTCCAATGAAAATGCATTTAAAACAGCCAAACGATTAATCAAGGAAGAAGGTATCTTCTGCGGTATCTCATCCGGTGCAGCGGCACATGCTGCGTTAGAGGTTGCCAGCAGAGCTGAGAATAAAGACAAGTTAATAGTAGTTGTTTTACCTGATACAGCGGAAAGGTACTTGACAACAGCATTATTTGAAGACTGAATATACTCATTTAACTCCCAGAAAAGCTGGAATCATGGGCATTATATTTCTTAACATCAATCCCAGGATTAACAAAATGTATTCCGGATATTCGGGAGATAATCAGCCATATGACCAGTCACAAGCAGAGTTTTTTAAACTTAGAGCTTGACGGAAGCGATTATGCGAAATATGCTTTGTTATTGCTATACTCATACTTGTACTCAGTGCCTACATGAAATTTGGAGCCTAGATATTCCCGACTATAAATTATTCCCTAATAATCTAAATGGTGAATTCGAGATGTCAGGTTGATATTGGGAATTTCGGAAGATTATTTATATGGCAGCTAAACTAGATGTTAACTATGTATGTCCGAACTGTAGATCTTGCCTGCTGGTCTGTAACAATATTGTACTGATTATAAAATCACGCACTGAGAATAAGCAGGGAGTATTACTATTGAATCCTGAGCTGGGTAACTATGAATATATCTGTCATGAGAAATTAGACTTTAAAGGGATAGAATGTCTTGATTATTTTTGCCCTGTGTGCAATTCCAAATTAACTACTACACATGTAAATATGAATCGGGCCAGAATAATTATGATCGATGAGGATCTCAAAGAATATGATTTATTCTTATCAAGACCTATTGGGGAGTAATCCACATTAAAACTGAGCAATAGCGAAATACAAAGAATAAAAGATAAAAACTACATACATTATGACGCAAATTCAAAAGGATAGCGTATCACGCTTACTTAAAGAAAATAACAATAGAATGGAAATTTTACGGGTCATAGATTTTAGGGGATAAAATACATTTGAAATGAATAAGCTGGCATTTACTACTAAGGCCTTACACACTAAATATCCTAGGAGAGATCCTCAGGGAGCACTTAGAATGCCTGTATATCAGACTGTGGCGTACGAATATGAAAATGCTGAAGGCATTGAAGCCGCCTTTATGGGAACCCAACCGGGCCACGTATATTCGAGATCTACAAATCCTACCATCGAATACCTGGAACAAATTATTCAGAATTTAACAGGATCATTGGGAGTTATAGCTCTTTCTTCAGGAATGGCGGCAATATCAAATTTGATCCTCGCCCTGGTAAAGTCAGGTGATAATATTATCTCCACCAAGCATATTTTTGGAAATACATATTCATTATTTGAAAAAACCCTGAGGCCTTTTGATATTGAATTCAAATTTGCAGACTTAACACAAACTTCGAAAATAAGCAACCTGATTGATGATAAAACCCGGGCTATCTTTTTTGAGACGGTTTCCAATCCAATGCTTGAGATAATAGATGTTAAATCTTTGTCGAAAATAGCTAGTGAAAATAATATCGTCTTAATTGCTGATACTTCGATTACCCCATTATACATTTTCAATTCAAGAGAATATGGAGTTGATATTGAAATTATTTCCAGTACAAAATATATTTCGGGAGGAGCTACCGCTGTTGGGGGTCTAATTATTGATTATGGGAAGTTTGATTGGGCAAAAATTAACAAACTTCATGATGATACAGTGAAATATGGTGAATTCGCATTACTAAATAAACTTAGAAAAGAAGTATACCGTAATCTTGGAGCATGCATTTCTCCTGGAAACGCTTTTCTTCAAACCCTGGGACTTGAAACCTTAACCTTAAGAGCAGATAAAGCATGTAATAATGCAATGCTTATCGCCGAAATGCTTGAAAAACACCCTGGAGTTCTAACAGTTAATTATCCTGGATTAAAAAGTTCCAAATACCATGACATTGCTACAATACAATTTAAAAACCTATATGGAACCATCTTAACCTTCAATTTATCTTCAAAAAAGCATTGTTTTCAATTCCTGAATAAGTTGAAAATAATCAGGCGTGCCACAAATCTCAACGATAATAAAACACTTGCCCTGCATCCCGCCTCAACAATATTTGCGGAATTCGATGCTGAGAAACGTGAAGAAATGGGAATTAATGATAATATGATACGTTTGGCGATAGGCATTGAAGATTGTGAAGACCTGAAAAATGATATCAATAAAGCCCTGGATAAAATCTCTGAATAATGCACAACAGTAAGATACTGAATATAATACACAAGAAATGAATAAATTAGATGATCTAAGATCAAGGCTAAATCAATATAATTCCGCGGTAATAGCATTTTCAGGTGGAGTGGACAGTACATTTTTAGCCCGTATTGCCCAAGACTGCATTAAAGGAAACCTGATGTTAGTTACAGCAACCTCCTCAACCTATCCTTTCTATGAACTGGATGATGCAAAAAAGATCGCAGCATTATTAAAAATAAAACATAGAATTATAGTCTCTGAAGAAATCGAGATACCAGGATTTTCAAATAATCCTCCCGACAGATGCTATTATTGTAAAAGTGAACTTTTTCGTAAAATAAGATTCATTGCAGAGCAAGAAGATTACGAAGTTGTTTTTGATGGTAGTAATGCAGATGATTTAAATGATTATCGGCCTGGGAGAAAGGCCCTTAAGGAAAAAGGGATATTATCACCCCTTGTTGAGGTTGGATTAATAAAGGAAGAGATCAGGGAGTTGTCAAGGGAATTAAATTTACCCACTGCAGATAAGCCTGCATATGCTTGTCTCGCTTCAAGATTTCCATATGGAGAGGAAATTACAAAAGAAAAGCTAGATAGGGTTGCTTTCGTAGAGAAAGAGATCAGGAACCTTGGTTTTAAAACATTCAGGGTACGTAGTCATGAAAACCTGGCAAGGTTAGAATTTGATCAGAATGAAATGGATGAAGCCTGGATGGCGAGGAGTAAATTCATATCAGTTTGTGAAGCTGCTGGCTTTGTTTTTATCACAATGGATCTAAAGGGATTTAAATCAGGATCAATGAATATAACATTGAAAAATCAAAATTCTGCTACCAATACCGTATAGGATTTACAGTTACATGCATTTAGATTCTTGCAGATCTTTACTTATTGCTTTTCTCTGTAAAGTAGAAGACTTATTTGAGTTTTATTAATCAGTATTACCTCTGAATTCAGATGGTGGTATTGTGAAAATTTAGCATTTTTGTATGTACTATCAGGACGATAGATTATGGATTGGTACGCTAAGGAATATTTGTGTCATGACCTGCCTACCCAGCCCAGGCCGGAATTAGGAATCATACTTGTTACCGGGGCAACGGGATACATAGGCGGAAGATTGGTGGCTGAACTGCAAGAACGTGGATACAGGGTTCGGATCATGGTTCGAGGTTCCTCTCCGGTACATAAGGAACGATGGCCCGATGCGGAGATTGTTGTTGCAGATGCAATGAATGTGGGAGATCTGAAGAAGGCCCTGGAAGGTGTTACTGTGGCTTACTATCTTATTCATTCCATGTTGCTCGGTAAAAAGGAATTTGAATATGCTGACATTCAGGCTGTAACAAATTTCAGGTTCGTTGCCGAGGAGATGAAACTGAAAAGGGTCATTTATCTCGGGGGACTGGGAAGGTATCACCCGAATCTGTCAAATCACCTGAAAAGCAGGCTGAACGTGGCAGAGATATTGATGCGTAGCAAGGTACCCGGTACCATACTCAGAGCTGCCATTATCATAGGTTCGGGCTCTGCTTCGTACGAGATCATCAATAACCTGGTCAGGAACTGGCCCGTCTATGTTGTCCCTGCCTGGACAGAAACCCTCTGCCAGCCCATAAGTGTCCGTGATGTGATCAAATACCTTGTAGGCGTACTGGAACTGGATGAGACAACCGGCAAATCATATGAGATCTGTGGAGATGAGGTTCTCAGCTACAAGGAGATGATCAGGATCCTTGCCAGGATTCTCAGAAAAAGAAGGCTATTCCTGAATTCCCACATATCGAGCATTAAGCTATACAGCTATTTCACTAGTCTTCTAACACCTGTACCTGCTCCCATTATCCAGTGCCTGATGGAAAGTGTCAAAACTGAGGTGATTTGTAGTGACAGTGCTATCAAAAAACTGATACCTTTCAAAACCATCAACTACAAAGTTTCTCTCCTCAGGGCCCTCTCCAGGGAAGATCACGATGCCATATATACACGCTGGTCAGATGCCTACCCGCCTGCCAATGAACTGGCCATGAAGCTGACAGACCTGGAGCCTCCCCCGCATTTTATAAGCTCCTATTCCATTCTCACTGAAAAATCTACCCAAAACCTATTCCGCTCCATTTGCAGGATAGGTGGCAAAGAAGGCTGGTTCCACACCAACTGGATGTGGAGGTTGAGGGGATTCATAGACAAGCTATTAATGGGTGTAGGGACAACCCGTGGAAGAAGATCTGAGTCGGAACTGCGGATCAACGATGTCATCGGATTCTGGAGAGTTGAAGATCTTGTTCCTGACAATAAACTGCTTCTAAGGGCAGAAATGATATTGCCGGGAAAGGCCTGGCTTGAATTCAGTATCCGACCGGAAGACACCCAGAGGAACAGGTTGTCGGTAAATGCTTATTTCCAACCTAAAGGGATTCCAGGCAAGCTCTACTGGTATAACTTTTTGCCATTCCATTTTATCATCTTCAAGGATCTACTGAAACAACTAGTGATACGAAGTTAAGAGGAAAAATCAGGTCAGATAGGATCATTCACGATAGGATCAACTGGAGACTTATCATGCTGGGAAGGATCATCAAAGGGCAGGGTGAAACAGAATTTTGATCCCTTTCCTTCACCGCTCTCAACCCATATCTTTCCCCCGTGGGTCTGAACAATCTTTTTTGAGATCGCCAATCCCAGTCCTGTACCTTCACTGGTGGTCCTGGTAATACTTCCCCTGTAAAACTCTTCAAAGACCAGTTCCTGCTCATTGTCCGGAATCCCCTGGCCATGATCCTTTATCTCAATTAGGAGTTGTTTATTCCGGGCTTTTACCAGCAGGTCTACAACACTGTTTTGATCTGAATACTGAATGGCGTTACTCAGCAAATTGGTGATGAGTTCTTCAATGGATAACTGAAAACCAAATATTTGATCAACGGGGTCATCTATCTCCACATGGATATGGATTGATTTTTCTTTTGCCTGGGATCCCAGATCAGTTACTATTTTTTGAATGGAATCACGGATGGAAAAATGACTGGTCCTGAACTCGTTGCTCAACTTTAGCTGTGTGATATACAGAAGATCTTTCACAAATTTGATCAGCGTGGCTGTACGCAGTGTGGCAATCTCAAGGAACTCCTTGCAATCCTGCCGGATAGATCCTGCTGGCTTGCTTTGCAGTACGTTCAGGGAGCTTTGAATGGCAGCCAGGTGTCCTTTGATATCATGTGTAATGCGGAGTACATATTCGTTTTTGATCTCATCTTTTTTCTCAAGTTCCATGTTGGCTTTCAGATATGCTTCTTCATGCCTGCGAGATCGCATCATAATGGAATTGGTGATATACACCACCAGGAAAGATGTACTGATAAATACCAATCCGGTTCCGAAAAGATATATCCTGCTCTCAAAAAGTCCTGGCGTAAAAAACCCATCCAGAGGATGGTGCTGAATAATACTCAAATATTCCAGGGTGGCAAGCAATATCACCAGGCTCCATGCAAAGCTTGCCTGAAGATAACTTTCCAGAGGAGTTAGGACGATACTGGCCATAACCATATGAAATATAAAATAAACAATGAAAGGATTCTCTATTCCTCCTGAAAAGTGAAGTAATAGGGTCAGGACAAAAAAATCAAGGGAGATCTGGATGTTGGTAAACAACCTGAGCGGCAGGGTAGGATCCCTGTCCTTATGTCGCTTAATTCTCATCAGACACAGGCGGTACAGGATATTTAGCAATAGAAAAGCAGCCGAAACAATATACAAACTGAATTCACATACAGTTATTTCCAGGATTCGACTGGAGACAAATGTGACCAGAACGATACACAGAACACCCAGCCACCTAAGCCGGATCAACCAGAGGGAAAAGCGATAAAGCTTGTTGCTTCTCGGATCCATGATGAATTCACCGGAATATCATGCCTCCGGGCTACCTGCCATCAATTGTTCCAAAGCGGAGAGTAGTTCTTCTGTTTCAAATGGTTTATCCATCATGGATACGAATGGCAGATCCTTAATGTCTTCGAAAGCATCTCTGATATTTACTCCCATCGTATCCAGCATCCCCGTAATTACAAGAATAGGAAGGTCCTTATTTTCCGGATCGCGCTTGATGGTATGTGCAAGTTTGTGACCCTCCAGGTCTGAGGCCATCATCACATCAAGGATTAACAGATCCGGTTTACGGGATTTTAATTTCCCCATTCCGGTTTCTGCATCATTGGCAGTATCAACCTTGAAATTATGTGCTTCGAGTATGGCCTGCAAGGACGTGGTCAGATCCTTGTCATCATCGATAATAAGAATGTCTCGGGTTTCCATGATCAATTCGGTTTAGTTATGGCAAATTACTCCAATTATCTTGAAATGTCAATCACTTCATTGATTTCCAGCATAAGATAGACAAAGTTATTTAATAGATGGATGGAAACACCCACATCAAGGCACCCGGCGTCAGCTTTAACGATTAGATCCGTATTTTTCTGATTGCTACTTCTTGAAGGTTTTTATATAGTTCACTATATCCCAGATGTCTTCGTCAGGAATTTTGTTTTCGAATTTGGGCATTTCATCCCGGCCGTATTTGGACTTGTAAAACTGCTCTCCATCTGTCTGGCCCACGTAGGCATCACTGGTTAAATCACCAGGGAAGGTATCAAGTCCCCGGGCTTTGCTGCCATCACCGAGACCGGTTTTCCCATGACAGGAGGCACAATTCTTTGAATATTGCATTTTCCCAATCTTAAGTGATTCATTATCTGTAGTGTTGGGGTTTTCCATTTTCTTAAATTTACCGGGTACTTCCCATGGTTCTGAAGCTTCCTGAAAAATCAAAGTCGCAGAGATAAATGTTGCTGAAAATAATAAAGTAATCAGCATTGCCAGGGTTTTGTTTTTTTTATTCATGATAGCTCTTTCTTCATTGTTTTGTAAATACTTAACAAATATTAAACCAAACCAAATTTTTATGTTTATTCCAGATAAATATAACACAAAAATACTCGGATCCTACACTATAAATGCAAAATTCAGATACATTTATCTGAATATATTGCCTTGTTGGGTGGCATCTGCCAAATATCCAATTTTATTATTATTTGAGAAATCTAAATAATATGATAATGATACTTTTTTTCTTTCCCAATCATATATTGTCGTCTGTTCATTAACACTCATCCTAATATTCCTTGTCTTATTTAGATTCTCCTTATAATGATTACGTAATATACTGTAAATCAGCACTCAGATTTTGCATTGACTATCCGAGTTAGTAGCTTTATTTAATAATTTCATTCCTCTCGCAAGATTCGACCGGATAGCACTTGGCATACCAATTTCCAATTTTCGCTTTTCATCTTCTCAATCACCGAATGAACAATTTATAAAAATATTCACCCTATAAATTATTAATTATGGAAATAAATGAAGACAAATTACACGCATTATTGGGCAAGATGGTAACTGAAATGGGAGCGGCAGCCAATGGCGCTTTAATTATTATGGGAGATAAACTTGGTCTCTATAAATCATTTGCATCGAATGGCCCCATGACTTCTGAACAAGTATCTGAATCAACGGGAACAACCGAGAGATACGTTCGGGAATGGTTATCAGCACAAGCTGCATCAGGGTACATTGAATATGATGCTGAGACCGAAAAATTCTCAATGACACCGGAACAAACTGCAGTTTTTGGTGATGAGGAAAGTCCTGTGCTTATGACTGGTGCCTTTTACGCTGTTTCATCAATGTATAAAGACGAACCCAAAATCGAGCATGCTTTTCTGTCTGGAGAAGGAGTTTCCTGGGGAGATCACGATGGCTGTTTGTTTTGTGGCACTGAGAAATTCTTCAGACCTTCTTATAAAGCCAACTTGGTTTCTACCTGGATTCCAGCCTTGGATGGAGTTGAAGAAAAATTACAAAAGGGAGCAAAAGTGGCAGATGAATTTCTCA
>Ga0255055_10001532_pt1 | contig 16784 bp, 15 predicted proteins | sample JV7_2_27_MG_FD_188633 | JGI IMG/M metagenome (GOLD analysis project Ga0255055, IMG submission 188633) | Seawater microbial communities from Jervis Inlet, British Columbia, Canada - JV7_2_27 | ecosystem: Environmental > Aquatic > Marine > Inlet | place: Canada: British Columbia | collected... | reverse complement strand
CTTTGCGCCAGCCATTCGCCAGGATGTGGATCTGGTGGACAAGGTCGAGGAGGCCCGCCGCTTCCATTGCTACATCAATCCCACCGGAACGCTGGTCAACGAAGGGATCGCTGCGACCCAACAGTTCATGGTTCAGCTGGAGCGTGAGGGCAATGTGGTGGCGTTGTCCCGAGCCCAAGACGGGAGTCGAGATTACGTCGTGCTCGGCATCGATACGGGGAGCGAGCGTCTCCTGGTCGGTGTGCGCAAGCTCGGCCTCGCCAGTCTCAAAGGCCTCGAACGCGTCCCGGTCATCGAGGTTATCGATGGAGAGAAGTGGCGTGACCAGCCACTGACAGAGATTGATAGCAGGAGATTGCTGGACAGTCTGGAGCAAGAGTTCGCCAAGCTCCAACAGCCGCCTCCACAGGCTGCAGAAAACCAGTAGGAGCGACACAACGACCATGACCGAGATCGTGTGGGAAACCGAGATCCCCGAGCTGCCACCGCCCCGCCGGGGTAAGGTCCGCGATATCTACGATCTGGGCGATCAGCTGCTGATCGTCGCCTGTGATCGGATCTCCGCCTACGACCATGTGTTGAAACCGGGCATTCCCGGCAAGGGGAAGATCTTGACCCAGCTCAGCAACTACTGGTTCGGACTCTTCGGCGAAGTCGTCCCCAATCACCTGGTCGCAATCGAGCCAGGGGATTTCCCTGCCGCTCTTGCCTCCCATCGCGATCAACTCGAAGGGCGGTCCGTGCTGGTCAGGAAGGCTGCGGTGGTGCCGTTCGAATGCGTCGCCAGAGGCTATTTGGCCGGCAGCGGCTTTCGCGAATACACCGACCGCCAATCGGTGTGTGGAGTTCCCCTTCCGGCAGGACTCGAGCGCGCCGATCGTCTGCCGGAGCCTATCTTCACCCCGGCCACTAAAGCCGAGTCGGGCCACGACGAGAACGTCCCCTACGAGGTCATGAGCGAAGCGCTAGGGGAAGAGCTTGCCGGCCGTCTGCGAGCTTTTACTTTGGAGATCTTCTCGCAAGGTGTCCAGCACGTCAGCGACAAAGAGCTGATTCTCGCGGACACCAAGTTCGAGTTCGGCCAGCTCGACAACGGTGAAATTCTGCTCATCGATGAAGTATTGACACCCGATTCGTCACGCTTTTGGGATGCGGCCAGTTGGCAGCCGGGAATCGAGCCGGTCTCGTTCGACAAACAGTTTGTCCGCAATTGGCTCGACGACTGTGGCTGGGACCGCGAATCCCCGCCGCCTGAGCTGCCACCGGAGGTCGTGCAGGGGACTCTCGACCGTTACCGAGAGGCTCTCCGCCGGATCACCGGCGTCGATCCAGTGATCTAGCTCGAGTGCGTCAACTCTTCAGGATGGCTAGCAGATCCTCGAGGGTTTCGAGCTCTTGCAGCTCGAGTCCAACCTCACCGATGCCGTGCTCCAGCTTGGGTATCAAGGCCCGGTTGTAGCCCAGATGCGCAGCCTCGCGCAATCGCACCTCCAACCGCGACACGGGTCTCACCTCCCCGAGTAGACCCACCTCGCCGACAAAGACCGTGTGGTCGGGCAGAGGACGGTCTTTCTGAGCCGAGGCGAGAGCGGCGCAGATCGCCAGATCGGCTGCCGGCTCGCGCAGCGACAGCCCACCGACGACGTTGACAAAGATGTCACGTTCGCCGTAGGAGAGGCCGCCGAAGCGTTCCAACACCGCTACCAGCAACACCACTCGATTGGGGTCACACCCGAGGGACATCCGACGGGGTGCAGGAAAGTTGGTGTGGTGCACCAGGGCCTGCACCTCGACAAGAAGGGGGCGTAGACCCTGCAAACTCGAGGTCACCGCCGATCCCGGAGCGTCATGGCGACGACGCGACAGCAGGATGCGCGATGGGTCCTCAACCGGTCGCAGGCCGGAGTCGGTCATTTCAAACATTGCGACCTCACCCGCGGGGCCAAAACGGTTTTTTGTTGCCCGGAGAATTCGATACTCTGCCGTGCTGTCGCCTTCGAAAGAAAGCACCGTGTCCACGATATGCTCGAGAGACTTGGGCCCGGCTACTGCCCCCTCCTTGGTGACATGACCGACGAGAATCAGAGTGGTATCGCTGCGCTTGCAAAACTCCACGAGTCGGTTGGCGACGTGACGGACCTGGCTGACCGAGCCCGGTGGACTTTCCAGATCCTGACTCTTCATGGCCTGGATCGAATCCACCAGCAAAGCGCTGAGCTGCTTGCCGGCAATGGTCTCGAGAATCGGCTCGAGAGTATTCTCGGCCGCGACCTGGAGGTCTTTGGCACGGCATCCCAGACGATCCGCACGCAGTCGCAGCTGTCGACCCGACTCCTCGGCACTGACGTAAAGCACGCCCAGGCCCTGACTGTCGAGCCCATCGGCCAACTGCAGCAAGAGAGTCGACTTGCCGATCCCGGGCTCCCCAGCCAACAACACGGTACTCCCGGGAACCAGTCCACCACCGACCACTCGATCCAAGACAGGGATCCCACTACCCAGGCGCTCGAGATCAAGATCGTCAAACTCGTTGAGGCCCATGGTGGCGGCCGGAGGACTGCGATGGCTGCGAGTCTTGCCGAATCCCTCGACGATCTCTTCCACCAACAAGTCCCAGCCGCCGCACCCCGGGCACCGCCCCAACCACTTGGGGGAGCTGGCGCCGCAACCCTGGCAGACGTACTGGGTTACGAGCTTGGCACCCATACAGGCTAGAACGGCGGGGCGCTCGTATCGGGTCGGGCCAGGTTGCAGAACTTGGTGGTATCGGCGAGAAAAACCAACTTGAGAGTGCCGGTCTGGCCATTTCGATGTTTGGAGATAATCAGCTCGGCGATACCTTTGTCGGGAGAATCGGCGTTGTACATCTCATCCCGGTAGATGAAGAGCACCACATCTGCATCCTGTTCGATCGAGCCTGACTCTCTGAGGTCTGCGAGTTGCGGCCGATGATCTCCGCTCCGGCGTTCGGGCTGTCGCGAGAGCTGCGATAGCGCGATCACCGGCACATTGAGCTCCTTGGCCAACTGTTTGAGACCGCGAGTGATCGCGGCGATCTCCAGAGTCCGGCTCTCGTAGCGCCCCCCGGCTTCCATCAGTTGCAGATAGTCGAGGATCAACAGGTCGAGTCCTTGCTCGGCTTTTAGTCGTCGTGCCTTGGAGGCCAACTCCAGCAGCGTGGGATTGGCCGAGTCATCAATGAAGAGCTGCGCCTTCGATACCGATTTGACCGCCTGGATCACTCGGCTCCACTGCTTTTGCGATAAATGCCCCGAGCGCAACGGCCCGAACGGTACATCCACTTCTGAGGAGAGAATTCGCAAGGCGAGCTCTTCTTGGCTCATCTCGAGCGAGAACAGACCGACACTTTTTTGCTCGCGAATGGCCACATGCTCGGCGATGTTCAAGGCCAGGCTTGTTTTCCCCATACCGGGCCGGCCCGCGATGATGATGAGATTGCCTGGGTTGAGGCCGCGAGTCATGTTGTCGAGGTCGACGTAGCCGGTCGGCACGCCGATAAACCCTTTGGCGGGACGTTCCTCCAGATCAGCCAAGGTGTCGTGAAAGATCCGCGACAACTTCACAAAACCCCTTTGAATCGCCTCCTCACCCAAACCCAGGATGGCCTGTTCGGCGCGACTCAGGGCCTCCTGGGCTTCGAGACCGCCATCGAGGCAGTAGCGCGTGATGTCACCGCAGGCCTCGATCAGACGCCGCCGGATCGATCGCTCCTTGACAATCTCGACATAGGCGTTGAGGCGTCCGAGATCGGGCAGGTCGAGATCGAGACTGGCCAGATACGCGACGCCGCCAACGCTCTCGAGTCGGTCTTGCTGCTCGAGTCCGGCCTGCAGGGTGCGCAGATCTATCTCGGTGCCGTTCTCCTGCAGATTGAGCATCGTCCGGTACAGAATCCGATGACGTTCCGAGTAAAAGTCGTCCGCCGTCAGACGTCCGGAAACACTCGGCAGCAAGGCTGGATCGAGCAGAGCACCGGCGAGCACCGCGCGTTCGGATTCGTCGCTGTGAGGCAGGCTCTTCTGTTCTTGCAGGGCATCAATCATGAGTCTGGAGGTGCATTCTACGCCAATCGCCAGCAGTGGCGAGGTCCATCCATCTTGGTCTCGGCGGCTGGCAATAGCGTTTCATCACAGTTCGAGCTCCATGAGGTCATGGCCGCAGACCAAACGACCCTCGAAGCCCGACTCGCGCGCGGTCATCTCGAGGCGATCTGGGTCGAGAGGACGATACAGGTGAGAACAGATCATGAGTCCGGGGCCACTGCGAATGGCCAGCTCGACGATCTCTTCGTCGCTCAGGTGTCCGGCATCAATGACCGCGAGATCGACGCCTTTGAGAAACTCGACCTCCTCCGCATGGAAGTGCGAGTCACCGGTGAAAGCGATCGTCCTACCGTCGTGCTCGAGCCGAATCCCTCGATTATGAGCCGGCGGCAGCTCACTGGAGGCGACGTCCACCGAGTCGAGACGAACGAGGGTCTCGAGACGATGGAGTTGGACTTGAAAGGCTCCCGGGTTGTCACGGGCCGCCAACCCCGACAAGGTCGACACATGTTGCATCACCTCTTTCAGACCCTTTGGACCATAGACGTGGAGGTCGCGGCTACGAGGGTCGCCTGGGGCGTGGAGAGCAGCGTGGAGATACGGGATCAGGTCAGAGAAATGGTCCGGGTGATAGTGGGAGATCAGAATGTGCCCGAGGTCGTCTTGTCGAAGTCCCGTTTGCGCCAGGCGAGAGGCAGTTCCCCGACCAAAGTCGTAGACGAAGCGAACCTCGGGTAGCTCGACCAGGATCGCCGAGGCCGCGCTACCGGTATCGAGCTCACAGGTACCGGTGCCCAGTAAAACCAGTCGCGGTGGCATGCGATCAGTCTACAATGATGGCGGGATCGCTTCGATCATGACGGTATACACTACATCGGGGATCGATCTGGTTCGCCGAGCTCTGATGCTCTCATGAAGGCCGACATCCTCCAATTCGGGGTCAAAGCTCCTCCCTTCGATCGCCGCCGATATCCCCGGGCGGAGATGCCACATATCATGGCTCGGCCGCGGGGGGAGGGGTTTCGAATCGTCAATATGAGCCGGCGAGGTATGGCAATCGAGGCTGAGCACCCGTTCTCGGTCGGCGGCAGTTACCTCTTCGAATTGGCTGATCAAGGCCGCTCATTGATCGTCGAAGGAGAGATTCGCTGGTGTCAGAGGACTCTCCCCGAGCACCCCACCTTTCGTATCGGGGTCGGTTTCGTCTCTGTGCAGACCCGAGAATCGCACGCCCCAACGGAGCATCTTCTGGCCCTGCCGGCTCCGGCGGTGCAGCACCAGGGGGACGAAGAAGAGCTCACAGCCGACCGGATGAAGCGCCTCGAGGTGGCGGACAGTCCCGACGAGGCTGCCGAGCTTCTTTTCGAGCTCCTATCGGCGGACTTCGAGCATCTGGTGCTGTTCAGAATCGTCGGGGATGAAATCCGTGCCTGGTTGGGTCGCGGACCGACGCTGGTCCCGGAGCGACTGATGAAGTTGCGCCTCGACCTCGAAAAAGCGTCGATCTTCCTCCACCTGCGCGAGGGTGGCCACTTCTTCTATGGCGCTCTGCCCGCCATGTTCGCTCACCTGCAGCTCTTGAGTTGCTGGAATGGCAGCCTACAGCGCGAGTGTGTGCTCTTTCCCGTCCGCCTGGTCGGTCGACTCGTCGCCGTGCTCTATGCGGATGCCGGGGATCGGGGCTTGCTCCCTGAGCACCTCGGCAATCTGCAGGGCGCGGCGGATCTCTTCACGCAGTCTCTTCTCGATCAGATCCTGCGTCGCAAGTCGAACCCCACCGAGCCGTCGAGCTGACGGGGTTCAGGAATCGAGGGTGTTGAGTCGACGGTAGACGTCCTGAGCCAGTTTGCGCTCCTCTTCCAAAGGCATCGAGAGCGATGCCGCAAACAGGGCGAAGGAAGTGAGCTCGTAGAGGGTCTCGCGAACCGTCGTTGCCGACTGCTGATCGTTGGTCGGCCGAGATCCGGGGACCCCCGAGTCCAAGGTGATGGAACCGTCTTCGCCTACACCCTCAGGGAGAAGACCTGTCCGAGAGCTTCTCTCCAACCAGCGATTGATCTCCTCGCGCGTCTGCATCACGCTACCGTGCTGTTCGACAACCGAGAAGATATAGCGCAGCAACTCATTGAACGAGCCCACCAAGCGCCGGATCTCTTCCTGGGTGGAGGGTGCTCGTGGCTTGAGTCGTACATACGCCTTCTTGACCAGCTCGCGGGTGATCTTCATCGTCTCGAACTTCCCGAGCCAGGTCTCGGTGGCGATGTCACGCAGAGACCTCTCGCCGTTGCTCAGTGCCAGGACCAAACGAGTCTTGGGGTCGAGCTGAGTCACCTCGACACCGGACTGCATCTCGGGACAGAGCTCGATATCCGGGACCAGGCTCTCGAACTGCTTGAGGCTGTCGAGGCGCTCCGCGCCGCGCAGTAGCAGCTCCTGAACCGGGATGTGAGCGATGGTGCTCGGCTGGACAGCTGCTTCATCGCCGACGATGAAGACATAGCTGCCAGCGGTCTCGAGAATCGCCGAGAAGAAGATCTCCTCGGTTTGCTTGTTCAGGAGATCGAACAGCTGTTGCCGGCTGATATATCCACGCTCCACCAAGAGCTTGCCGAGACGGGATGGCGGCTCGAGGGAGCGCATGACCGACTCCACGCTGGCGGCGGTCATGACCCCCATCCTTACCAAGACCTTGTTCAGACGATCGTCTGGGTGATTGCTTGTCGCCGACTGCAGGGCGCCCTTGTCGAATGCCAGCGCGCGGTGGGAATCGGCGCCGTAGACGTGCAGGCTACCGGCCCATCGGGAGGCAGAAATCACATTGACGATATCCAAAACAGTGGTGTGGGAGACGATCTCACCGGCCATCAAGATCTTGCCCGGCGTATCGCAGGACTCGGGTTCGGGGACTCGCTGGAGAATGAGCATGTCGGGTGCATTGACGACCACGTTGAAAGAGCCCCCCAATGTCACGGGACCCTCTCTCTCGGTACCCACAACGCGCACCATCTTGCCTTTGCCATCCTTCAGCACAACGGTGTTCTTTTGCATCACTGGGCTCCTGATCGAGGCGCTCCGAGGCCGCCTCCGGCTGCTAGGGATCGGAGCAGGGTTTCCGAATCCACTATAAGGTGAAAGCAGTGCCCGTGCCAGGAAATCGAGACCCGTCTATACAAACAGTGGACCATATGTCCGTTCTCCCCGGCCACAGAATCAGGCCAGAAAATTCTCGAGCCTTGCCTGATCATTCTCCTCGAAAGACAGGAAGTGAACCCCCATACCGCGGGCCTTTTCCACATCGGGCTGGGTATAGCGTACGACCTGGGCTTTACATCGAATCGGTTCTTCGTCCTCGAGCACACTGAATTCGAGCTTAACCGCAGAACCGATGGGAAACTCCTCGCTGGTCCGAATCAACATACCGCTCGCCGAGAGGTCCTCCGTTTGACAAACACGCAGAAGCTGGCCCGCCCCGACCTGGACGGCCATGCGGACGATGGTGCGGGGGTCCGCACGCAGCACCCGGACGAGCAGACCCCTGACGGCAGCTCTGAGCTCCTCTGGCTCTATGTCTTCGGCAAGTACGGTAACCCCCCGGTCTTCGAATCCCGCCACTTCGAAGAGTGAAGCTGCAGGAGCCAACACCACAATCGGACCGGGTCTCTCACCTTTGAGCACTCGGTCGAGTGCCAACAAGAGATCATCGAGGCTGCTATCCCAGAGTGGATAGGAGACGAGAATTGCGCGTGGCGCATCTCCGTTACGAACGATCTCGAGCGCTGCTTCTGCCGACGAGGAGTGGTATTGCTCCAGATCGAGCTCGGTCCAAAGGGGATGAAAGACAGCGTGTGCTGTCCTCTCCGGACCAACAAAGAGAACGGAGTCAGCCATCCAGCAAGAGTACCTCCAATGTGGCAACCAAGTCAGTTGTGACTTCCACAATGGGGCTCGACTCCGGCATCAGCACGATAGAATGCAACGCTATGAGCTATACATACGATGAGCTGCATGAGAAGACCGTGGCCCACCTCCGCGAGATCGCCAAGGAGATCGAGCACGATGCCCTTGCGGGGTATTCGACGATGCACAAGGAAGACCTGCTAAAGGCGCTGTGCACAGCCCTGGGTATCGAAGCCCATGTCCACCACGATGTCGTGGGAGTCGACAAGGCGAAGATCAAGGCCGAGATCAAAGAGCTCAAGCAGCAAAGGGGGTCTGCCTTGGCGAGCGGTGACAAGCAAGAGCTCAAGCAGATTCGGCGACGAATTCACCGCCTGAAGAGAGAAATCCGGCGCGCAACTGTCTAGCGATTGCCGTCAAGAGCTGCGGAGGAATGGCGGTCTGTGGCCGGCGCAACCTCGGATGAGGGCGCCGTCTACCCCCTCTTGATGCGGCGACCGACGACCGCGAGGATGATCAAGAAGACCGCGATAAAGGCGATCAAAACGATCTCTTGGATGCCGACCGACATTGGATCCGACCCCTGCGAGCCGATTACTCCTTCTTGATCATCAGGCCCAGAACCGCGCCCATGATGACCATGCCAATCAGCACGATTCCACCCCAACACCAATTTAGGTGATAGGGGAAGCCCTCGAAGACGATGGAGTTGTAGAACTGAGGGAAGAAGGCCACTAGGCCCACAAAGAAACCGAATGTGGCTCCACCCATGGCGCCAGCCCCCCAAGACTGTCGTGTCTTACCGAACAGGATCGCAGCCATGATGCTGGTGAGGATCCCGATAACAAGGAAGAGTATCGGGTTGGCCTCTTCCTGACTGAATACCGGGTACTTGGTGTAGGCATTTGCCATGATGAGGCCGTGCATGACGAAGTTGGCCAGCCACAGTACGAAGCCGGCCACGACTCCCGCAATGATCGCCTTGGTCCAGTTCATGGATCCCCCTTCTTGATTCGAAGTGATTCGCAGAGCGCCATCAATTGTAGACCGAACCCCTCCGGTGGACAAATCTGATCGACAGCTAATCTCGTCGATCAAGCTACCTGAACCCTTGAGCGTCGGGCTCAGTCTTCGGGAATCAGCGGAATCTCGAGAGCCAGCTCGTAGTCGATGACCACGTCCATCTTGTTCTCCACCTGATAGAACCGGGTCAGTTTCATCGGCGGCAGAACCTTGCGGAATGGTTTGAGGTACTTCTGTCGGATCTTGAGCTCTCCCTGTTGAATGTCCAAGTGCTCTTGGAGCATGGACTCCGCCTGCTCCTCGGTGAGGATGTCGTAGCTCTCCGCGTACTCGGTGATCAACTCGACACTGCGGTCTTCGAGACGCGCCATGTCTTTGCGGTAACTCTGATAGAGCGGCCAGAAGCCGGCGCTTTCTGACTCGGTGAGATTCAGAGCGGCCTCGACGATGGCCTGGCGTTGACTTTGGACAACTGAGCGGGTCAGCTCGATTTCATTGGTGATCTGGGAGGAGGCAAAACGGCCGGCCAAGACCACCAGGAGCACCATGGAGGTGAGGATTCTTCTCATAGCGAGAAATCTACCCTATCAGGGTCGCCGACCCCTGGCGGAGTCGTATCGTTAACAAATCCACAGACATTCTGCCCGCAAAGAGAGACCATGGGTGGGCGAATGTGATGGCTATGGGGATGGAAGTGGACGAACGGTTTCACCCTCTTGTAGAGGGCACTTCGGCGGCGATCTTTGTTTTCGACGCCAAGAAGATCCTCTATATCAACCCCGCATGTAAGCGGCTGACCGGTCGGTCGGCCCGCGAGCTGCTTGGGCGACCGTTCCTCAATCTTATCCACCCGCAGTTTCGATCCCGCTACGAGAGCCCTGCAGCGATGTCTGGCGGGACCCACGATCAGGTGAAGATTGTCACCAAAGGGGGCGAAGCCCGCTGGACCGAGCTGTGGCTCCAGCCGATCCTCTATCGCGGTGTGACCGCGACGCTGGCAACCGCTGTCGATGTCAACCAACTGAAGGTATCTGATCTAGCGCGGCGCGAGGCCGAGGTACAGCTGAAGCTCGTGCAGCGGGCCGGTCGTACCGTGAGTTGGGACTGGCGGGTATCGACCGATGAGCTGGTGATCTACGGCCTTCCCAAGGACCTGATCGTCCATGGCGCACCGGTGTTGACGACGACCGGCAAGGCGTTCTTCGAGCAGATCCATCCCGACGACCTGGTGAATCTCAAACAGGCCGTCCGGAGCTCGCTACAGGATCGTGAGCCCCTGTTTCTGGAGATCGGGCTGCGGGGACCCGAGGGTGACAATCACTGGTTGGTGCTCCGAGGCCAGGTGGTTGCCGACCGCGCCGGCCATTCCGAGCACCTCGTAGGGGTGGCCACCGATGTGACCGACAGGCGCAGAGCCGAGATGGTTCTGATCCAGGAGCAACAGCACACTCTCGCGATGCTGGTTTCAATCAGTGATGGTGTGATCCGAACCGATCTGGAGGGCAGAATCCAGGACCTGAGTGGCCCCGCAGAGGACATCGTCGGATCTACGCTAGAGGAGATCAAAGGACGCAAGCTGGGAGAGGTTCTGACGTTTCTGGATCCGAACTCATCTGCAGTGCTGGCCGACCCGGTTACAGAGTCGCTGCAATCGGATCAACCTCTGAGTCAGCCCCAGACAAGTCTGCTGCAACGAGACGACGGGGATGATCTGCCGATTCGATTCCACACTGTGGTGCTGCGCGACAAAGGTGCGTCGCCGACCGGGGTGGTACTCGTCGTCAAGGATCTCGCTGAGGAGAAGCAAGTCGAGCGCGGCATGGTCTATCTGGCGACCCACGATCCCCTCACCGATCTGGTCAATCGAACCGAGTTCGAACGTCAACTCGGCCAGGTCATCGCCTCAGCGAACAAGATGCGTCGGCAAGACTCTCTGTTGTACATGGATCTCGACGGGTTCACCCGACTCAACGAGACCTTTGGTCATCCCGCCGGCGACAAAATGCTCAAACAGTTCGCCTCCTTCCTGAAGTGTCGATTTCGTGAAACCGACACACTGGGACGTCTGGGTGGGGACAAGTTCGGTGTACTCCTCGAGAGCTGTCAGCCCTGGCAAGCTCGCGAGCTGGTCGAGAAACTCTACAAGGACCTGCGATCGTTCCGCTTCGAGTGGGACGAGAGCTCACTACCGGTCAGCCTCAGCTGTGGGATGGCAGCCATCGGACCCGAGGATGGGGAGGTCGACAAGGTATTGGGGGCGGCCGAAGCCGCTTGCTACCTGGCCAAGCAAAAGGGCGGCAACCGATTCTACGAATACGAGCCCAGCGAAGTGGCCGCCACCGAGCGCCACACCCAGCTCGAGATCCTCCATCAAATTCAGGATGCGCTGCGGGATGGTTCATTCGAGCTTCACGCTCAGCTCATTCAACCCGTGCGTGCACCGGAATCCGATCCCACCATGTTCGAGATTCTCGTGCGACTCGAGGACCGGAGTGGCAAGCTGTTGCTTCCAGGCCACTTCATCCCGGTTGCCGAGCGCCATCGCATCGTCTCCGCCATCGATCGCTGGGTGCTGACCCAGACTCTGGAATCTGTCGCCGGTGCCTCGAGCGACAGCGGCGGGAACTCGGAAATTTTTGCGGTGAATATCTCGGGGCAGTCTTTGGCAGATGATCGGTTTCTCGAATTCGTCCTGCACGAGCTGAGCTACCGAGGCGTCGAGCCTGGAAGGGTCTGTTTCGAGATCACCGAAACTGCTACCGTCGCCAACTTTGATCGGGCGCAGCGGTTTATCTCGGTGCTAAAGGAACGCGGCTGTCGTTTCGTGCTGGACGATTTCGGCAGCGGCTTGAGCTCGTTTGCGTATCTGCGGAACTTTCCCGTCGACTTCATCAAGATCGATGGTCAGTTTGTTCAGGGGATGACCAAAGATCCAACTCAAAAGGCGCTGGTCGAGTCCATCAATCACGTCGGACACGTGATGCAGATCAAGACCATTGCCGAGGCCATCGAGGATGATGCGACCCTGGAGGCGGTGCGCTTGATGGACGTGGACTACGCGCAAGGTCACGGCATTGCGATGCCGGCGCCATTGGCACAGATCCTGGAACTGGGTCAGTCCAAAACGTCTGCCACTGCCACGGGCTGACCCTCACCGATTCCCTGATGCCATGTTGGCTGACTCAGGCAATGTCCTGAGGCGCCGCATGCTCCAGATCCCGAACAGAGGTCCGGGCACAAGACAGACAAACACCCATTGCCAGCCAATCCTCTCCACGAGCACAGGCACCAAACGGATGGTGACCAGGGTGAGCAGAAAGCCCAGGCTGGTCTGCAGCGTCAATGCGGTTCCGATATAGCGCCTGTCAGTCAACTCGCTGACCGCGGCACTGAACTGACCGCTGTCAGCGATGACGGCGAATCCCCAAATCAAACATAGTGCGGTGAGCCAGGCTGGGCGATCGAAAAGACTACCAGCCATCAAGGCACAGGCTCCGGAAACGGCCAGACTCCAGACCGTGACTCGGGTCCGCCCCCAGCGGTCCGCGAGACTTCCCGCCACCACGCAGCCAATGGCACCAATGGCGATGGCTGCAAAGCCGGCCAGCCGCGCCATCCTCAGCTCGAGGCCGGCCCGCTCAAAGCTGACCAGGAGGTAGATGGGGACCCACGTCCACATTGCGTAGAGCTCCCACATATGTCCCAGGTAGCCGAAGTTGGCGAGCCGAATGGGTCTGTCGGCCAACGCGCTGCGCGCAAACCGCCAGTCGAAAGGCGCTATGCCTGCCGCGTATGGGCCTTCTTGGATGAGCAGCAGGGAGATGATTGCAGCCAGCACTGCCTGGCTTGCAGTCAGCCATAGGACGATGCGCCAGGATGGCATGCCGCTGACACCCCCGACCGACAGCACGTTGAGGAGATGGGGTGTGGCCGAACCCAGGGTCAACGCCCCCACCAGGATCCCCATGCCCAGGCCACGGTCCTTTTTGGTCCAGGACGCCATCAGCTTCATCCCGGGTGGATAGACCCCTACCAGACAGCATCCGGTGAGAAATCGGCAAGCGATGGCGAGGCTAGGACCGTGCACGAAGGGAATCGAGGCCGTGACCACCGCCGCAGCCAGGGAGCTGAGAGCGAACAGTCGGCGTGTCGGGAGGCGATCGGACAGGTTGACGACGGCACTGATCAGGGCCCCGGCTACGAACCCGAGTTGGACACTCATCGTCATCCAGGACTGCTGTCGCGAGGAGAGTTTCCATTCCTCGGTAAGCTGTGGGATCACCGCAGAGGCCGCGAACCAGAGCGATAACGAGAGCGCTACGGCCACCGCCGTCAGTAGCACACTTCGCCACTTGCCCTCCGGCTCAGACTGTTGTGGCCGGCTGAAGTGACGAGGGGGCATGGTGATGGATGGATTCCGCGCCAGAGTCTATTGCAGACCGCCCAGTCTGCACAGGAGTGTAAATCCGTGGACGGGAGTGAGACAATGGCTCAGGCCAACCCCGATAAGGCATTGGATAGGAGACCGATCATGCAGCTCATTGTTGGAGCCACCGGGAATCTGGGTGGTCATATTGTCAGTCGACTCCTCACGGCTGACCAGCCCGTTCGAGCGCTGGTCCGTGAGTCATCGGATTACTCACAGATCCAAGCTGCCGATACCGAGCTCGCCCTCGGAGATCTGAAGGTTCCGGAGAGTCTGGATCGCGCTTGTCTGGGAGTCGAACGAATCATTGCCACCGCCACAGCCGCGACGCGTGGCGGCGACGATACCGTGGAATCGGTGGATCGTGAGGGCTACGCGAATTTGATAGCCGCCGCCAAGGCCGCGGGTGTCAAGCACTTCGTATTTGTCTCTGCACATGGATTCGAGGTCGATTCACCTGTGGCGCTCGCTCGTGCCAAGGCAAATACCGAAGCGGCTCTGCGAGAAAGCGGGTTGAGCTACACAATTCTCCGCCCTAGTCTGTTCATGGAATCGTGGATCGGTATGGTCCTGGGGTCTCAAATCCAGTCTGGTTCACGCATGGTGGTGATGGGAGATCCCGACCGACCCTACCCTTTTGTCGCTGCGGGCAATGTGACCGACCTGGTGCTGAAGGTGCTCGAGCATCCCGAGGCCCAAGACAAGACGATCCCGCTCAGCGCTCAGGCCGTGTCTTACCGTCAGGTCGTGTCGTGGATCGGTGAAGCGACAGGTCAGGAAATAGAGCTCGAATCGGTGCCGCCGGGGACCGAGCTTGCCGGCCTGCCTCCGGTCGTTACCGAGCTCTGGACCATGGCCGCCAGTGGCGGGATGGAGCCCATCGAGACGGTGGAAGTCGCGGTCAAGTTCGGCCTGGCTCTGGAAACACCGCAGGCTTTTGTGCAGCGGACTTTTGGCCGCAGCTCCACTGTTGCGTAGCTGAATTTGGGCTGGGTCTATCCTTGAACGTCCACTTCGAGGTAGAATCCGCCCGGCCGTCGCTCGGTTTTGCACCCTCCTGACCCGTGGCGGGTGCCTTTGTCGAGGCCCCGAGCGGCGGCCCTTTCAACTTCCCCCTAAGAATCGTCACAGGTCTTCCGGCGGGAGGAATTGCGGACTTCGTGTGGGTCACTTGCAGCGTAGCTTTCCTGGAGGCCTAACCTTGCGTTGTTTCATCCTGACCATGATGCCCGTCCGACTCTCCTTGCTCGCGGTAGCTTCCTTGATGGGGCTCACCCTCATCACCTCTGGTTGTGACCAGGGGCCCAGGCAAGATCCATCATCCGCCGGGTCGCATCTCGCGGAGCCTCAGATTGAATGGTACGAGGGCGACATCGACAGCGCCTTCGCCCTTGCCGAGAGCACCGGCAAGCCACTTTTTCTGTACTGGGGTGCGGAGTGGTGCCCTCCCTGTCACTACCTGCAGAACAAGATTTTCAGCCGCCCCGAATTTGTTGCCAAGACTCGAGACTTTGTCCCCGTCTATCTCGATGGTGACACCGAAAGGGCTCAGATTCTCGGAGAAAGACTGGAAGTCCAGGGGTATCCCACAGTGATTGTCTTCGACCCACTGGGTAACGAGGTCATGCGAATGCCGCACAATATCCCGCTCGAGCACTACGAAGAGGTCTTGGATGCCGCAGTGGCTGGCCTCAGACCGGTCAGTGTAGTGCTGAACGAAGTGTTGGCGTCAGGTCCAGGTGAGGCCTCGCCTTCCGATTTGCGCCTCTTGGCCTTCTACTCCTGGGATCAAGACAGCAGTGTCGACTTGCCGACCGGGGAAAAGCTCGAAGCCTTTGCCAGGCTGTACCGAGAAACACCCAGTGATCTCAGAGTCGAGCAGTCACGATTTCTTACTCTCTATCTGCTGGCGCTGGTGGAGGAAGAACAAACGCTCGAGGACTTGGCAAGCCTGCGCTCGGGTTTTGCCGAGATCTTGCAAGACGCCGAGCTGCGAAACGCGAATCTGACCCCGATCTTCTACCATGTCAGGGCGATCATCGATTATCTGCAGCCCGAGGAGACCGTGGCCAGGCAGGAGCTGATGGCCGCGTGGCGCGCGGCAGCCGAAGCCATGGAACAGGATGGCGCACTGGCCGTCGACGACCGTCTTTTCGCCACCCTTCTCAGAGTGAAGCTAGCTCGACTGGAAATGGCGGCTGAGGCTGGGGAAACACCGGAGCTCCCGAGCGAGCTCCAGGACCATGTCCGGGGTCGGGTTGCCTGGGCAGTAGAGATCGTCACCGATGAAGGTGAGCTGATGACCGTGGTCAATCGAATCGGCTATCTACTCGAGGAGTCGGGTCTGAGCTCCGAGGCCGAGGCTCTCTTCCTGGCCAAAATGGATCAGACGGTCGCCCCTTACTACTTCATGTCCTGGATCGCTGGCCTGAAAGAAGAGGCTGGCGACACCGAGGCGGCCCTGGCCTGGTACCGCAAGGCCTACGACAGCGCCCAGGGGCGCTACAGCCGATTCCGCTGGGGATCGACCTATCTTCGCCGACTGATGGATCTGGCTCCGGAAGAGGTTCCTACCATCGAGGAGGACTCGCTCGAGATCCTCGGTGAGCTGCTGACCCATGAGGATTCCTTTGCCGGAGGTAACTTCTCACGATTGGACGGTCTCGAGGTCGCCTACTGGGAATGGAACACCGAGGGTAAGCACGTCGACACTCTGGATCGAATTCGTGACTTCGTGCACTCCTCGTGTGCCGATTATCCCGACGCAGGCGAGGACTCGCAGCGCCAACGCTGCGAGGCTTTCTTACTCGACGCGGGGATCGAGGGTGACGTGGCTCTCTGATGTCGGTGTTTCAATGGGTCAGCGAGATCGGACGAATCGAGTCGTTCCCCACGCTCATGAGCTGACTCACCTTTTCGGGAGATACGGGTGGGCTGAAGAAGTAGCCTTGAATCTCGTGGCAACCTTCGGCGGCGAGCATGTCTAGCTGACTCTGACGTTCGACACCTTCGGCCACGACCGTCAATCCCAGCTTGCTGCCCAGAACCGTAATGGCGCTCACAATAGCAGCGTCGTTGCTGTCGTCTTCGAGATTCTGGACAAAGGAACGATCGATCTTGAGCTTTTGCAATGGCAACACACGCAAGTACTCCATAGAGGAGTAGCCCTTGCCAAAGTCATCCAGTGTCAACCGCACGCCGATGTTCTGAAGCCGGCTCAGTGCCTTCGTGACGGTGTCGGTAGCTTCGACTAGGATTCTCTCAGTCAGCTCGAGCTCCAGCAGATCGGGTGACAATCCCGTTTCCTCCAACGTATCGACGACCGACTGGGCGAAATCCGGGTTCTTGAACTGAACCGCCGACAGATTGACGGC
>Ga0255055_10001531_pt1 | contig 16793 bp, 14 predicted proteins | sample JV7_2_27_MG_FD_188633 | JGI IMG/M metagenome (GOLD analysis project Ga0255055, IMG submission 188633) | Seawater microbial communities from Jervis Inlet, British Columbia, Canada - JV7_2_27 | ecosystem: Environmental > Aquatic > Marine > Inlet | place: Canada: British Columbia | collected... | reverse complement strand
TTCAGGCGTCACCTGGAGATAGCATATCTCATCAGGATAAATAACGACCACGGGGCCTCTCTCACAAAATCCGGGGCACCCGGTTCCTTTAGTATCCACATCCGCCTGTAACCCCTGTTTTTCAATCTCAGCCTTGAAGGCGGCGATGACTTCCCCGGCACCAAAGGCCATGCAGCCGGCGCCGGCACAAATTGAAATGCAGGGCATGTCGGGGCCTCGGCGGGATAGTATCTCCTGTCTGACTTCCTCTAATTCTGCTTGCGAATTTATGCGCGTCATGATGATTTCCTACTCATAGCTTTTAAGCACGTCTGCTGTCTCGCCCAGTGAGATCTTGCCGTGGGTTTTTCCATTGATTTCGACCACCGGTCCGAGTGCACAACAGCCGAGGCAGTTAACCGTTTCCAGGCTGAATTTCAGATCCAGGTCCGTTTCGCCAGGTTTAATTCCGGTCAGATCTTGCACCGTGTCGAGCACACGCGGCGCACCGCGAACATGACAGGCCGTACCCATACAAATGTGAATCTCATGGCGCCCTTTGGGAACTAAACTAAAGGCTTTATAAAAGGTCGCGATGTGCTGTATACGGGCCAAAGAAACCTGCAATTTTTCGCTGACCCGCTCTAATGTTTCTTGCGGCAGCCAATGATTTTCGGACTGAATGTCCAGTAATACCTGAATCAGCGCACTGGCTTCGCCCTGATGCTTGTCAATGACCTGATCAACTCTATCGTTATCCATATCCGTTATCCTAGCCCTGATCCGCCGGAGGCGGAGAATTTACTATTGAATATTGACAATTGAATATTTGTGGATGTCGCATCGCTCCGTCATTTTTATTTTCGTAATTTTTATAATCGACAGAATTCCTTAAATATTCAATATTCAATCGAAAATATTCAATTATTGTTAGCCTGTAAAATTTTCCCAACGTAATTTTCTGGCCACAAGATACATAAAAGCAACTTTTAAGTAACTTATACACTCCCTGTTTTTTCGACTCAACTCAGCGCAGTGCATAGCGCTTCTGGCTTTTATCGTACCTGACCATTCCATGCCGGGTCGAGGTATGCATATGCCTTGATATTTCAGACGGATTCAGCCCCAGTTTTTCAGACATTTCTCCGGTTGAAAGGGGCTGTTCCCGCAGGAGCATCACAATCTGGCTGACGGCCAGTTTATCCAGAATCAATTCTTTAAATAACCGGTTGAATTTATCACCGGCAAAAAAATCATGGTACGCTTCTTCCGATTTATGCGGCACTCTCAAGCGTTCTCTTTCCACCAGTTTAATGTAGGGGATCAATTTAGAAAGGGCTTCAAGTTTAAATTTTAATATTTTCCTGTCGATGCCTTCGTTTTTGCCGAGCGGTCCGAATTCTTCGGCATGCTTGCAGAAATCGTTGATCACATCGGTCAGAATGAGCCCATCACCGGAAGACATGAATTCGATTCTTAACCGGTCCGGGTTCAGCCCGATGTGCTCCATTATTTTTTTAAACATCAGCACATTGCCCAGGGCATCGTAATTGCCGTGGGTGATATAGTTGCATTCATTCAGAAGGCAGCCCCCGATAAACACCGCGTCGGCTCCCTTCGAAAAGGCTCTGAGAATATGCTCCAGGTCGACTCTACCGGAACACATGACACGGATGAGCCTCATATTGGTCGAATATTGTAGTCTGGAAACTCCAGCCATATCTGCAGCGCCGTACGCTCACCAATGGCAGACGAAACCCAGTACTTTAGGTTTAAAAGTAAAATCAGTGCTCATTCGTTTTTTACTCCTTTGCCAAAGTTTACTCTATGATTTCTATATCCGAAAACGCCGTATCAATCTGGCACATGATCTCTTCATCGGTAAAATGCTTGAGATAGATCGCATTTGTGGGGCACTTGGCGTTACAGACGCCGTCCCCTTTACAGAGAACCGGATTCACGATGGCCTTTCTGCCCTGGGGTGTCTCATGAAATTCTATGGCACCGTACGTGCAGGCGGTGATGCAGGCCCCACACGATACACAATCGTTTTCATTTACCGCGCACACGGATCCTGAAACGGTTACGGTATCACGTGAGAGAAGCGTCACCACACGACTGGCTGCGCCATAGGCCTGGTTAATGCTTTCCGGAATATGCTTGGGATAGTGGGCTGTGCCGCACAGGAAAACACCTTCCGTTCCAAACTCAACCGGTCTTAATTTGACATGGGCTTCTTTGAAAAATTCATCCGGCCCCAGAGTGACTTTGAATAATTGAGCGATTTCCTTGTTTCCTTCCGGGGGAATCACAGCAGCCGCCAGGGATATGTAATCGGCATCGATGGCCAGTTTTTTACCCAGGATGGGATCGCTCACGGCAACCCTTAAAACGGGTCGGCCTTCCGCCTGAGCGGCTTCGACCTGCGGCTTATCATCCGGTTCGAAACGGATGAACTTGACATCGTTATCGGACGCTTCGCGGTAATAGTCCTCTGCCAACCCATAGGTTCGGATGTCCCTGAAGAGAATGTAGATATCCATCTGGGGATTTATCTTTTTCAGTTTCAGGGCATTCTTGATAGACTGGTTACAGCAAATGCGGGCGCAGTAATTTCGGTCTTCCTGTCGGCAGCCGACACATTGGATCATCACCAGGCTCTGGGCGCCCAGAAGGCTTTCATCTTCCTTGCTGACGCGCTCCTCCAGTTCGAGGTTGGTCATGACCTGGTCGTTTTTACCGTAAAGATATTCGGTCGGTTTATACGCCTGGGCGCCAACCGCGATGACGGTTGCGCCGTGCTTTATCTCTGAGGGCCCTCTTTCAGATTTCACCCGGGTGAAGAAATTTCCGACATAACCGGTCGCCTCTGTGATGATGCAATCCGTATATACATGAATTGCGGGATGCTGATAAACGGTTCGCACAAGATCGCTAAAATAGGCCTGAACGTCCATCCCATCCAGGGTGTAGTGGATGTTCCTGGCCATTCCTCCCAGATCTGAATCTTTTTCCAGCAGGTGAACCGCATGTCCCTGGTTGGCGATGGAGAGCGCGGAAGTCATACCGGCGATGCCGCCGCCCACCACCAGGGCCGACTTGTTTACCGGCAAATCAATTTCCTGCAATGGATCCAGCAGGCAGGCGCGCGCGACCGACATGCGGGTGATATCCTTGGCCTTTTCGGTGGCATCTTCCTTTTCGCGAGCGTGGACCCAGGAGCAATGCTCTCTGATATTGGCCATTTCGAAGTAATACTGGTTAATTCCCCCCTCCCGCAGCGTATCCCGGAATAACGGTTCAAGCGTCCTGGGGGAACAGGCGGCCACAACCACCCGGTTGAGATTTTTTTCCTTGATGGTATCCGTTATTGAACCGGCGGAATCAGTCGCACATGAAAACAGCTGTTCCTGGGCGTGGACAACATTGTCCAGGGTCTTGCAATATTCCACGACCGCAGGAACGTCTACCACCCTTCCGATATTAGCGCCGCAATGACACACAAATACTCCGACTCTGGCCTGCTCTTCGGAGACATCCTTTTCGGGCGGATATATCCGTTCGGTGTTCAGCTTCCCGCGCCGGTAATCCAGTAATTCACCACACTGGGAGCCCGCGCCGCTGGCCGAAAAAACCGATTCCGGGATATCCATGGGACCCTGGAAAGCACCGCTGACAAAGACCCCGGACCGGGTGGTCTCCATGGGATTGGTGGGGACGGCCTTGCAGAATCCGTGTGAATTGAGATCGATTCCGAACTTGGCGGCCAGATTCTCATAATCGGCCGGCGGATTCAAACCCACCGACAATACCACCATATCGAATTCTTCCTCGATGACGCCTTCATCGGCGGTGGCATATCTGACAATGACGTTTTTGCTTTCCGGGTCCTCGCCCACGATTGATGCGTAGCTTCTGATAAACCGGGTCCCGGGAAGCTGCTCGGTTCTCTGAAAGAATGTTTCGAAATCCTTGCCATGGGAGCGTATATCGTTATGAAATACCGTACAATCTGCCTCGGCATCATGGTCTTTGGTTATAATAACCTGCTTCTGAGTATAGGTGCAGCACACCGCCGAGCAATAGCTGTTTTCTCCGGGGGTAACTTTTCGGGAACCGATGCATTGAATCCAGGCAATTTTATGGGGGTGCTCTTGGTCGGAAGCACGCAGTATCTCACCTTCGTACGGCCCGGTGGCGCATAAAAGCCGCTCGAAGTCCATGCTGGTGACGACGTTCTGCAGTTTTCCGTAGCCATATTCACTCTTCACCGTCGGATCAAATGGTTCAAGACCGGGCGACAGAATCACCGCCCCTATGTTTAGATCCATTTTTTCCGGTTTTTGCTGAAAATCGATGGCGTCGGTTTTACAGACGCTTTCGCAGATACGACATTTTTTCTCTTTAAGGTAAATACAGCTATCATCGATGTAGGAGACCAGAGGGATTGCCTGGGAGAAATATATATGAACGGCTTTATTCTGGGATATTTCCTGGTTAAACACATCCGGGTATTCAACCGGGCAGTATTCTGCACAGGTCGTGCAGCCCGTGCATTTGTCCTCGATAATGTAGCTGGGTTTCTTGGTCAGGGTTACTTTAAAGTCCCCTGCTTCGCCCGCTACACTGTCAACTTCAGAATGGGTAAGAATCTCTACGTTTGGATGCCGGCCGACCTCGACCAGTTTGGGTGAGAGAATTCACATGGAACAGTCATTGGTCGGAAAGGTCTTGTCCAGCTGTGCCATATGGCCGCCAATGGCAGGGCCTTTTTCGACCAGATAAACTTTAAAACCGGCAGTGGCAAGATCAAGGGAGGCTTGAATCCCGCTGATTCCGCCGCCAACAACCATGACGTCGCCAAAATTCTTGTCGGTCAGACCTTGGCTGAGTTGTTGAACTTTTTCTTCTATCTGTACTTCGTTTTCCACTTTATAGCACCTCATCACGTTTCTTTGGTATGTTTGCTCGCTGAGCGCACGATATAGATTAAATCACTTCGGCAATAATCTCGGTGATGTCCTTGATCACTAAGCTTTCATTATCCTCCAGGGATAACCGGCTTTCCTCGAAATGGGTAATGCAGTACGGGCAGGAAGTCGCCAGCACCTCGGCCCCAACGCCCATGGCTTGCGCGAGTCTGATATCCGAGAATCTCTCACCCTTCATGGTTTCCATCCAGATCCGCCCGCCGCCACCGCCGCAACACAGACTGGTTTCGCGCGACTCGGGCATCTCATTGAACGCCAAAGCGGGTATCTTTTTCAAAACATCCCGGGGTTCCTCATAGATGCCGTTGTGGCGACCCAGATAACAGGGGTCATGATACGTCACTTTCTTGGCGTACTCTTTGCTGAGCTCGAGCCGGCCATCTTGGATAAGCTCGGATAAATATTGAGCCATATGAACCACTTCAAAGTTCACCATGAATTCGGGGTACTCATTTTTAAAGGTATGGTAGCAATGCGGGGAGGAAACCAGGATCTTTTTGACACCGTTATCGATAAAGTTTTTGATGTTTTCCTTGGCCAGTCGCCTGAACAATTCTTCATCACCGGCCTTGCGGATGCTTTCGCCACAGCAATTTTCCTTGGTCCCCAGAATACCGAAATCCACACCTGCCTTGTTAAGAATCTTAGCCGTGGCGGCCGCCACCTTTTTTAATCTGGGGTCATAGCTCAGGTAGCAGCCGGAGAAATATAAGACTTCCATCTCCTCGCTGAAGGACTTTACCGATAGACCTTCTGTCCATTTTGCCCGATCTTCCCGCTTTTCATTCAAGGGGTTGCCTTCGGCCGTCAGACTGGCACTCACCCCACGGATAGGCTTGGCAGTGGTGGGAAAAACCCCGTATTCGGTGGCAATCCGGCGCAAGGCGACACCGGATTCTATTTGCCGGACGTCCCGGGGGCACTGTTGCGGGCATGTCCCGCAGGTCGAACAAAGCCATATATCGTCACTTTCGATATCCGTCATGCCGAAGGTGGCCTCGCGCACGATCTTGCGCATGCTAAAAGTTCTGACCCGGTTCCATGGGCACACGACATCACATAAACCGCACTGATAGCATCGCTTGAAAGCTTCGCCACCCTTCTCTTTTACGACATCTATGATCTCTTTATAGTCGGCTACGTTCTCCACTGTCTTCTTTAATCCTTTTTGTTTTACCCCAATTGAGTAAAAGCCAATTGGGAGTTATTTGTTATTTATTATTATTGTTAATTTTATTAATGAAAAATGAGGTTGCCATCGAATTCTAATAACGATTAACTAATAACGCCTAATTGAGTGTTTATCACTCAATTAGGACTCCTTCTTTGACATCCGGGCAATGGTATCCAGCAGCTTATCCAATCCATGTTTGTCTGCCAGCGATTCCAATCCGACTTCCAATTCCTCCTGCTCTTCCTCTTCATCGACTTCCTCTTCTCTTTCTTCCAGAACCAGCGCATCGGCCGTGCACCACTTCACGCACAGCGGCTCATCTTCGCCTTCACACATATCGCATTTTAAAGGCAGGCCGGAATCAGGTTCTTTGAACTCGTCTCTGGATGGGCAGGACGACCGGCAGAAGGCACACTCGTCGTATTCCTTCCCGTCAATCGTGTATTTGTCTCTACCGGCACATTCAGCCGGGGCATAATCACCGGCATAGACCGGAATATACTGGTCCTTATACGGTTCGCGAATCACCCGAATACGCGCCCGGGCCGGATTATTGCTGCTGTACTTGGGCTCCGCATGAAAGGCGGAACAGATGACCTCGCAGGCCCGGCAGCCATGGCATTTGTCGACATCAATTCTGATTGTTTTAACTATTTTTTTCTTTTTCTCACCCGTCACGGTTATGGTCTCCTTCGCTTTATTCCAAGAAGTGGTTTCAAAACCTCAAATCAGGTTCAAGGGCAAGGCGTCAGGCCGATTGAGAAAGCGCAGCATACACGATAGTATGTGAGCATTTCTCGGAGGCCTGCAACGCAGCCCTTGGGCCTTAGATGGGGTTTTGAGGCCACTTCTACTCTTTTTCCGCCGCGGCTTCTTCGGCAGGCGCATCTTCTTCACCATCGGTCAGGATCCCCCTCTCCAGGAAGTCCTCACCTACGTAATCCAAACCCAGATCATATAAAGACGCCAGGGTGGGGATGCCTTCTTTATTCCATCCCTTCATTTCGTAATACGCATCCAGAAGCTCGGCTTCGAGTTCGGGAAATCTTTTTTTCCAGTGATCCGCAGGCGGCGCGTCATCTTTTCGGCGCATGCCGCGGCTGATATTAATGGCCCTGACCAGCGTCCGGTACCTTTTGGTGGCCTTTGTCAGTTTGGCTTCATCCATGTCGATCCCGGCGCCGTAAGCGATAAATTTCGGAAAATTGTGGATGTGATACGGCGGCTTCAGGTGAAAAGATGACAAGCCGGCGCACATTCCGAGGGCATCATCGATGTAGTGCATCCGTTCCATCCAGTCGACAATGTCGCAAACCATGGGCACAGTCGGGTAAAAAGGCATCGAGTTCTCCCCGCGCGGTTCCCAATCCAGGAAATACTGCTTGAACTTATCATCCGGAACCTGGAACCAATCTTTGACGAATTTTTCTCTATGCTCTCTTTTGGGGAATGGTCCCTGGGGGAACTGTCCTTCAATCTGGGTCACGTTCATTTTCTCGCCGGTGATATACATCAGAAAATAGATCGGATTGAGCATGCCCAGTTTGAGCGGCAGCTGCTCATGTTTTTTGATGCAATTGTGGGCGTAATCTTCGGCGCCGTTGCCGATCTCTTTGGCCGCCCAGTATGTACCATTTGCCAGTTGATCGCCGATCCCCTCACGGTTGGCAATCAGGTCCAGCAAATAGTAAAATTTTTCTTCGTTGTCTTCCGGAAGGCCCGGTAAGTCCTTGTCAGTTAGAATGCCGTCTTCGTAAAGTTCAAGCGCAAAGGCCATGACCTGGGGCGTTGAGTAACCGTCCATACCGTACTCGGTCGCCTTTTGAGCGATCCTCAAACCGAATTCCAGGTTTGAAAATGCCGCCATGGTATACGTCAGTTTCGAGAAGCATTTCATCATGTAGGTCGGAAGTCCCGGCAGGGTGAGGGTTGCAGCGCATTTCATCGGGCAGTTATGGCAGCTGATCAGCCGGGTCCGCGCCGAGTCCAGCGTTTCGTGAAACTCTTTTGAGGTTTCGTCGGTCCAGAAATCTTTTCTGCGCGTGCGTGCATTCCCCCAGACAAAGTTTTCGGTATGCCACTTCTCGTCATGGATGGCCATCTCCTGCGGTGAGCCCAGCACGGCTAAAATGGGGATGACCCCCGGGATCGGGTGGTCTTCGCGCCATTTTATATATTCCATCACTTCGTGGCATTCTTCGAGGTATTCCAGGGGCTTGGCAACAGTGACGTCTCCGGTACCGCGCACAACAATCGCTTTGACCCCTTTATCTCCCATAACAGCGCCGATGCCGCCCCGGCTGGCACTGGACCTGCCCTGTTCAATGGAAGCATAATACACCCGGTTTTCACCGGCCAGGCCGATAGACACCACCTGGGATTTCGGCTGATTTAACTCTTTGCGGATGATTTGTGCTGTTTCATTAGATCCTTTTCCCGCCAGATGAGAGGCATCCCGTATTTCGACCTTGTCATTGTGGATCTACAGATAAACCAGATCGGGGGACTTGCCGCGCAGGATCACTTTGTCATAACCGGCATGCTTCAATTCCGGTGCCCAGAATCCCCCCATCATTGAAAAGGCCATTAACTTGGTCTGAGGAGAAATAGTCGTCACGATGGTGCGGTTACAACCGGTAGCCGGTGTACCGCATAAAAGACCGGCGCCAAATATGAGTAAATTCTCGGGAGAAAAAGCGTCAATTTCCGGGGGAACCCGGTCCCACATTATTTTGGCATTCGTACCCAGACCCCCCAGATAAAGTTCGGTGTCTTTTGGGTCTGTTGGTACCCTTTCAATGTTTCCGCGGGTTAGATCAATTTCTAAATTAACCCCTATTTCTGCGTACCTCATTTTTTTTCCCTTCTAGATTACTTGATTCCTTGGCATACTTCCAATTTAGGGGCTGCGACCCAACCTGTCGAGAGCCTCAAGGTCGTTCGATTGGAATGTTGGAATGATGGAATAACGGCCTGCCTGCCGCTCTCCATCAATCGATGCGAATGATTTTGATGTGCATGCCCACCCAATCCAGGGGCAGGTAAACCCGGCCGCTGTTTCCGGATGGTTTGACTTCCTTTTCGATCATCTCTTCCCCGAAGACCTCGAATTTGGTCTTGAGGGACTGGCCGGGATCTTCGAGTTTTGCGCTGATCTCGTTGAGGTCCATTTCTCTTTTCAGGGTGACCATATTTATCCCTGCTTGGCGGAACATGTTAGAAGCTCTTTCAGCTATAAATTAGTTACAATATAGCTATAAAGTATCTTTAAAAGGTTCCCCGGAGATTGTCAAGGAAAAACTTATCGGACGAAAAGTCGGAATTCGGGGATCGATGGCGGATTTTTTCCGGGAAAGGGGAGGGGGCAACGGTTTAACAGACTAATCTTTATGATAGTATTGCAGGATAGCTTCAACCAGCCCTGGTATGCTGAAGGATTCGGCCTTGATGTGAACATCAAAATCCAATTGTTTAGCTGTATCTGTGGTAATCGGACCGATGCTGGCAATGATCACCCCTTGCATTAGCTTCTTAAAGCTATCTGCCGGCAGGAGCGCTTTGAAATTTTTTACGGTCGACGAGCTGGTAAATGTGATTAAATCAACTCGTTTGTCCTCCAGCTGCCTGGTAAGATCGCCTGCATTTTCAGTTGCTTTTAAGGTCTCGTAAGCCGGGATCTCATCCACCTGTGCCCCCATTTTTGTCAGCTCAAGCGGCAGAATCGGCCGCGCTTTCCGGGCGCGTGGCAGCAGGATTTTTTTGCCCTTTAAATTCATTTCTTTAAATGCTTCCACAACGGATTCCGCCCGATAGGCCTGGGGGACAATATCACTGTTCAGCCCGAACTTGCGCAATTGCTCGGCCGTTGCCGGACCGATCGCCGCCGTTTGTAACTTGCTGAGGGACCGGACATCTTTGCCGGCGCCAAAAAGGTGCTCAAAGAAATGAATAACGCCGTTTACGCTGGTAAATACAATCCAATCATATGTGGGCAAATTCTTTAGCGCCTGTTGCAGCGGTCCGGGATCTTTGGGCGCAATGATTCTGATGGTCGGATACTCGAGGCATTCGGCTCCCAGATCGGAAAGCTGACTCACCAGATCGCTGGCCTGCTGCCTTGCACGAGTTACGATAATGCGCTTGCCCAACAGCGGCCGTTTCTCAAACCACATCAAGGTTGGCCGCAAATTGACGACGTCACCTACCACAATAAGGGCCGGTGCTTTCAAACCGGCTGAACGGACCTTTTCGACAATTGTTTCCAAGGTACCGGACACCGTTACCTGGCTGGGGGTCGTGCCCCATCGAACCAGCGCAACCGGTGTGTCCGGTGATTTGCCGTGATCCATCAGCTGGCGGGTAATTTTGGGTAGATTTTTGACTCCCATGAAAAAAACCAGGGTTCCGATACCGGTCGCCAGAGCGGCCCAGTTAATGCTGGTTTCTTCTTTTTTAGGATCTTCATGACCGGTGACAAAGGCCACGGTGGAGGTTAATTTCCGATGGGTCAGTGGAATACCGGCATAGGCCGGTGCCGCAATTGCTGAAGTGACGCCGGGCACAATTTCAAAAGACAGGTCTGCTTTGAAGAGTACTTCTGCTTCCTCGCCACCGCGGCCAAAGATGAACGGGTCTCCCCCCTTTAAACGGGTAACAGTGCCTCCGGTTTTGGCTTTTTCAACAATCAGGGCATTGATCTGATCCTGTGAAAGGGCGTGATCGCCGCCTTTCTTACCGACATAGATGAGTTCGGCTGATTTGCGGGCATATTTTAGCAGGGCAGGGCAGGCCAGATAATCGTAAATAATTACATCAGCGGTTTGGATACATTCTTTGCCCTTTACCGTTATCAAACCAGGATCTCCCGGTCCGGCGCCAACCAGATAAACTTTAGCTTTCATAACCTTCGGGTTCTATGGATTTGAGTTTTTGTAAAATTTCAGCTGCGCCTCTGGCAAGCAGCTCTTCCGCCAGATCGATGCCGATGGCTTCTGCCGAATCCAGCGGACCGCTACTGTCACCTTTGATTATTTGAGTGCCGTCAATTTCAGCGACAAGTCCGGTCAGGGTCAATTGTTCTTTGTTGATTTTACCGTATCCGGCGATGGGGACCTGGCATCCCCCTTCAAGCCGTTTGAGGAAAGCACGTTCGCTTTTAACGACCGTTCGGGTAGCTTCATGATCCATCGACTCCACCAGGGGGCCTACTTTTGCGTCGTCGTTTCGAATTTCGATACACAAAGCCCCCTGACCGATCGCGGGCAGTATGATGTTGGGGTCAAAATACTCGGTAATTTTGTGTTCAAGATTAAGCCGCTTTACGCCTGCGGCCGCAAGGACTATGGCGTCCAAATTTTCGCTTTCCAGTTTTTTGAGCCGTGTATCAAGATTACCGCGCAAGGGCTGAATGACAATATCCGGCCGTTCATGACGCAATTGGGCGCCACGCCGCAGACTGCTGGTACCGATGATACTGCCGGAATTAAGTTTTTTAAATACAAGCCCGCTTTGAGATATGAATACGTCGAAGGGGTTTTCACGTTCAGGAACAGCACCAATACACAGTCCTTCCGGTATTTCAGCCGGCATATCCTTCATACTGTGTACGGCAATATCGATATTCCGGGTCAGCAAAGCATGTTCGATTTCCTTCACAAAAAGCCCCTTGCCGCCCACTTTGGCAAGGGGCACATCGAGAATTTTATCCCCTTGGGTTTTAATAATGATAAGCTCAACAGTGTGCTGCGGGAATTTTTCTTGAAGGACTGATTTAACCCAGTTTGCTTGCCACAATGCCAGTTTGCTACCACGGGTTCCGATTTTGATAGGATCGTTCATCGGGGGCTAGTGACCACAGCCGGCGCAGCTGGATGCTGCACAGCCGCTGCAGGAAGATGCCCCGGCGGAACCAGACATGGTTTCACCACTATTACCTTTAGATACAAAGCCACAAGCGGACATCAATTTAGATACCTTTTTACCTTTGCACGAGGGACAATTCGGTTTCTCACTTCCAAAGACCAGGTATTCAAAATCCTGATCACAGTTTTTACAATGGTATTCGTAGATCGGCATAAAAAATACTCCTGGCGCTGGGTGATGGAATATGGGGTCAACCGCCAATAGCTATCATTTATCGCTGAATACGTCCAGCATCGAGCCGTGCATATTTGTAAAAGCATAAATAATCATCAATACTTTAAAATCAAGCAGTTGATTGGCTCCCAAAGCATGGCACAGGGGGTCCGGGACAGTGCGCATAAAGTTGATGAACTCGTAAAAAGCCGAATTCATCAAAGTTAACGAGAAAAAAATCGGCGTGTCAACCCTCACCGGAGCCCTTAAGAAGCTTTGGCGGTCTGTCGGGTTTGGATTTTTGTAATATATGCGGATGCATCCTGACCCAGCAATTCAGCTTTTTTAAATTCTTTTAGGGCCGCGTCCAGACGGTTTTGCTTGTAATAAAGCTTGCCCAATCGGTGTCTAAAAAGACCATTATCCGGGGAAAGCTTTACACTTTCCTGACAGAACATCACCGAAATTTCGGGGTTTTCGCCCTGTTCATCAAACAGGCATCCCATGGCCGACAAAGAAGCGGCATCGCTCGGATTATATTTTATTGCTTTTTTATAGGCTACAATGGCGGCGGGAATTTTATCAATTTTTGTGTAACAATCACCCAGATAGCGAAACACGGCACCTGATTTCGGCTCCAGTCGGGAGGCATGTTCAAGAAATTTTTTTCCGCTTTCAGGCTGCTCCATTTCCATCAAAAGTCTGCCGGTTTGAAACGCAACTTCAAACACGTCTTGATTTATGGTGTTGGCTTTTAGAAAAAGATCGAGGGCTTTATTACGATTACCGACCAGCATCCTGATAAATCCGAGATTGTACCAACCCATGACCTCATTTGAGTTTAATTTTATGGCCGTATTAAACTCCAATTTTGCCTTATCATAATCGCCCACGAGGCCGTAGCAGACTCCCAGGCTATTGTGAACATTGATGTTGGATGGATCCAGTTTCAAGGCCCTCTGAAATTCTTGAATGGAACCATTGATATCGCCTTTATCGAACAATTGGTCACCACTGATGTTTAATGTGATGGCATCAAAGATTGCTGTACTGTCTGGGCCAAAAAAGGCCGCGTGGTCGAGTGCTTTGAGCGCGCTGGTGACCAATTCAGCCGGTTTATAGTCGAGCTTTGGATATTCGGCTATACCGGCGCTTATGGTCGCGTTCGTTTGATTTATAACAGTTTTCTGGAATTTTTGGATGATTTTGAGGCATCGAGGTCCATTTTGGCCTTCAAAAAAGGCACTAAACAAACCCGAATTTACCAGTCCCCAGGTGCCATTATGCTGTCTGCACAAATCATCGAGTAATTTAGCGGCCGTCTTATGGACCGAGGCCGGATTTGATTTTTTCTGATTGGAATCTGAACCGACGTCATCATCAATTTGAAAAACCATACAGGCAAATATTTTGGTAGAAGACAACTGCTCAGCAGCGTGATCCAGAAAGGAATGGTCCGTGAGCAGGCCGGGGTAAATGGACTTAATTGCCTTTTGAATATGGGTTGGAGCATGGCTGGGCTTTTTCGTCTGATCTTCCGCTTCAGCTTTTGAATACAGAAAGTGGCGCGTCGATTCCCGGCGGTGATAGAGTTCTGGATATTCCTTGGGCATTTTCTCAGGCCTTCCTTGTCAGATTTTCAAAGGCGGTTTCAATAATCGATAATTCATCTTTCTGGATGGTTCGGGGGTCCATAACAAACAGATCGTCTTCAATTCTACCGATGATCGGCGGATCATTAGAACGCATCGCTTTTTCCAGGGCATTGGGCGACATGTCTTTAATGTGGATACCGACACATAAGCTGGGAAGTTCCATCAGCGGTAAGGCACCGCCGCCGGTTTTTGAAGAGCGCTCGAGAAGCTGAATGTGCAGGCGCGCATCACCGATATTTGTTAATGCCTGCGCCAGGTGTTGAGCCCGTTTTTGAACCTCCTTCAGGGGCAGCATGATCATTTGCAAAGTGGGAATCATACGCACCGCTTTTTCTTCATCGCGATATAAACGCAGGGTGCTCTCTAAAGCGGCCAGCGTGAGTTTGTCAATTCGCAGTGCGCGGGTTATCGGGTTCTTCTTGATCCGGTCTACAACCTCTTTTTTCCCAACGATTATTCCAGCCTGCGGCCCCCCCAGAAGCTTGTCACCGCTAAAAGTAATCACATCCGCTCCGGCAGTAACGGATTCCTGCACGGTAGGCTCCTTTAACAGGCCGTATTTTGAAAAATCAATAAATGTTCCGCTGCCCAAATCCTCCATGACCGGCAACTGGTTTGCGGCACCCAGATCCACGAGTTCACGCAATGATACTTCTGCGGTAAAGCCGACTACGCTGTAGTTGCTGGTGTGGACTTTTAGCAGCAATCCGGTTTTCTGGTCGATGGCATTCTCATAATCTCTCAAATGGGTGCGGTTGGTGGTACCGACTTCTCTTAAAATGCCGCCACTTTTGACCATTACATCCGGGACCCGGAAAGATCCCCCGATTTCGACAAGTTCACCCCTTGAAACAATAACTTCTTTGTTTCTGGCGATGGTTTCCAGGCACAGCAAAACTGCTCCGGCATTGTTATTGACGACCATTGCCGCCTCAGCGCCGCTAATTTCACAGATTAGATCTTTCACGCTGCTGTAACGAGAGCCCCTTTTGCCGATATTCAGATCATATTCCAGATTTGAATACCGGCCGGCAATCGTTATCAGATTCTCAACGACTTCAGTGGCCAGCAGCGAGCGGCCTAAATTGGTATGCACCACAACTCCGGTGGCATTGATAGTGTTTCTTAGGTTAGGCGTCATGGCAATTTTAGCTGCATTTTTTACCGCATCAATCAGCTGGGGGTCCGATAAGTTTTTATCACTTATGGACGGTTCATCGTTGAGAATGGCCTGGCGTTTGTTATCAATTACGCTGCGAATTGATTTGACCACCACCGCCGGGGGAACACCCTTAAAAAAGGCTTCTTTAGCTGTAAGCTCCATAAGGTGATCCACACCCGGAAGCTTGCGTAGAAGCGCCTGCCGGCTTGTTTTGATCTGGACTATTTTTTTCTTCTTGGTTTTTGCTTTTGGCATGATTTTAATAAAAATTAAGTGTCGTTAACGACTTTCTAAATACTAAATTTTTGCATTTTCAGCGCCCCACGCCCGCCATCGCCCGCCTGAGGCGGGCTCAGGCGAGGCCCCGCAATCGCGGGACTTCACATCTTATTTCATGAAGCCGCTGTGTTCAGCGGGCGGATCTGCGGTGAGCGAATTCTCAGCCCAGCAGAGCCGCCTCCGGTGAAGCCTCCAGCACTTTTATTGGAATATGATCAACAAGCTCTGCGAACTTTGATATCGAAAGCCCGATTGTTTCCAGCCTGGCGGCCAGGCTTTCGGTATTGAGACGCTCCAGCTCCAGGCCGGCATGAAATCTGCTCATTAGAAGATCGGCCAGGTAAACGATATGTACCAGCTCATAATGTTTTACTGCATTTTCGGGCTTATGGTGATGCTTGATGGTTTCAACCAGAGACTCCGGAAAAGACCAGTTCTGGGCCAGGGCGGCACCCACTTCGGCATGATCAGTACCGAGCACCTGTTTTTCAACTTCTGAAAAATTCTTTCCGGCCTCATTTAATTCCCGATAAAAAAGAGGAAACCCTGAATTGATGAATTGATCGAGAACCACCTTGCCGATGTCATGGAGCAAACCGGCTGTGTATGCCATTGACGGCTCTACCTTCCCCGTTAATTCAGCCAATTTTTCGGCAATAATGGCCGTGCCGACCGCGTGGTGATATATGCCCCCTTTACAAAGCGAATATCCCTGTCCGGACTGATTAAAGAAGTTATTCAAAGATGCTGAGATGACAAATTTTAGCAAAAGATGTTTCCCCAGCATGACAAGGGCATGATCTAAAGAATCGATCTTTGTACGACTGGCAAACATAACCGAATTGCAAAGCTTCAAAGTTCTGGCGCTGATGACCTGATCTTTTCGGATTTCCTCAGTAACATGTTGGATTTCATAATGCTCGTCATTGATAATTCGTAGTATTTTCAGAGCAACCTGTGGAATTGGCTGTAAGTCCTCTATAGATCTGTTGATCTCATTCGGTTCGGGTATTTTAATATCGGTATCTGCTGAAAGTTTGTCAAACCCGGCCGGCTCGATACGGCATTCCCATGTATTCATATCCAGTATGAGGCGGCAAGTAAAAAATCCGCCGGTTTCCAATTGTTTGACCTGAATATTCTCAGCGGCGATGAGCTGCATCACACGATCGGCGGTGCGTCCGCCTATATCCAGTTCGAGATCGGAATCATTTATAGGGCCTACCAGAGCACCACCGGCGACCGTGGCCTTCATGTTCCCTGCTGATGCACCGGCATCATATAAAGCCTGCAGAAAAGCAGGAAATGCGGTGGATGCGTATTTTTCCGGATGGGATACGTCCGTTCTAGATATGGGCTCTGGAAGCAGCATATGGATCAGGCCCCCGATTCCGGCGACAGAGTCGTGAACGGCAACCCCTACACAGGTTCCCAGATATGCCTCCAGGATCATCTGCTTTTGAGTGTCAATACGATGA
>Ga0255055_10001530_pt1 | contig 16806 bp, 16 predicted proteins | sample JV7_2_27_MG_FD_188633 | JGI IMG/M metagenome (GOLD analysis project Ga0255055, IMG submission 188633) | Seawater microbial communities from Jervis Inlet, British Columbia, Canada - JV7_2_27 | ecosystem: Environmental > Aquatic > Marine > Inlet | place: Canada: British Columbia | collected... | reverse complement strand
TCGCCACAAGTGCCTGGACCAAGGAGCTGTTTCCCGAACTCAAGGTCATTCCTCTCAGGTCTCATGCTGCTCTAACCGAAGAGATACCTTTGGTAGGTGGATCTGCCGTCGAGGTGGTCTTTGACGGGGAGATCATTTACGGGTCCACACAGTTCAATAACGGTCACATCCTTCTCGGCGGCGGCCCCGACAGGCCGAGGACAGAGAAGGAACAGTATGACTATACCATGAGCTGGAGAGATACGCTGAAAAATGCCTCGCTCCTGGCGCGGCTCTTCCCGGCATTGGCACAGGTGAATATACTGCGCTGCTGGGCCGGTACCATGGGTACCACACCTGACGGACTTCCGCTTGTTGGGGAATCGGGGATTGCCGAAGGCATGTACGTCATCGCGGGTTTTCCCAACGGCATGGCATTCATCCCTTATCTTGCAAAGCTCCTGTCCACTTTGGTTGAGGGAGGGGAACCTGAGAGGAGCCTGGAAATATTCGATCCCGATCGATTTGCCCATATGAAGATAGAACTGCCCGAGACATACAACTATACCATACTTGCCGATTATCTCGGGAGGTTGTAGGGACTAAGTGGTATCGCCCATCCTATCCCGGTGAAAATGTACAGGCAAGTATCGAGGCATTGCAGCAATACAGGAAAACGTGAGGAACCTATGCGCATTGAGAAACACCCCATTCTTGATTATGAAGGAAAGGGCAGCATGGTCTTCATTTTGGTGAATGGCAGGGAGATAGAGGCCATTGAGGGAGAGCCAATTGCCGCCGCCATACTGGCTTCTGGAATAAAGGTATTCCGCCATACCCCAAAGTTGAACAGCCCAAGGGGAGTGTATTGTGCAATCGGCCGCTGCACGGATTGCGTCATGAAAGTTAATGGTATCCCCAGTATACGGACCTGCATTACACCGGTTGAGCCGGGAATGATCATCGAATCCCAGGACAATGTACATGAACAAGTATGACACAGAACTCGCAGTCGTCGGAGCAGGCCCTGCAGGACTCTGTACTGCCATTGAGGCGGCCCGCCTGGGGGTGGAGACGACCATCATTGACGAGCATGTAAGGCCGGGCGGACAGCTGTTCAAGCAGATCCACAAATTCTTCGGCTCATACAGGCATCATGCCGGCATCCGCGGCTATACCATCGGGCAGCAGCTTCTCGATGAAATCGAAAAGCTGGGTGTACAGGTTCTCCTGAGCTCTGTTGCATTCGGTTTCTTTGAAGATGGTATCATCGGTATGTACAGTTCGGGCAAGGTATTTCCGCTTCGAGCGCGTAAGTCAGTCATTGCAACGGGTGCGATCGAAAAACCGCTCATTTTCAAAGGCTGGACACTTCCAGGTGTGATGGGGGCAGGGGCTGTTCAGACCATGATCAATGTGCACGGTGTTCTTCCCGGAACCCGGGTGTTGATGGTTGGATCGGGCAATGTGGGGCTCATCGTTTCCTATCAGCTCATACAGGCCGGAGCTGAAGTGGTGGCCCTGGTTGAAGCGTTGCCGGAGGTGTCCGGCTGGCATGTCCATGCGGGCAAAATCTGCAGGCTCGGCGTTCCCATTCTCCTGTCCCACACCATTGAACAGGCCACGGGAAGAGAATCGGTTGAAGGGGCGGTCATCGCAGAGGTTGACGGTGATTTTATAGTTAAAAAAGGTACGCAGAGAAAATTGGATGTGGACCTCATCTGTGTCGCTGTTGGTTTGAGGCCTCTGGTTGAACTTGCCCGGCTGGCAAGCTGTCACCTCGAGTATGTGCCTGGGCTGGGAGGATTCCTTCCCCTGCACGATGAGCACATGAGAACATCGAAAGAGGATATCTATGTGGCCGGAGATATCACCGGTATCGAAGAGGCGTCGACCGCAATGGAGGAGGGTAAGCTTGCGGGGATTTCAGCCGCCCATGCTCTGGGTAAGCTCAACGATGAAACGTACACAATGATGTCCAGGGTTATCAACACAAATATGCACGAGTTGCGATTGGGTACCTTCGGTGAAGAGAGAAGAAAATGCAAGGAAGACATTGTCAGGAAATTTGCAGGGAGGATGATCTCCTGAGGAGGATTGTACATGGCTAGGGCCGAGGGTGTACTTACCATTGAGGAAATCAGGAATTGTCCTGGCTGGCCGGGAGAGGAGAGCATCGAGAAGAAGAGGGTTGCAGTTCTGGAATGCGTGGAGGACATCCCCTGTAATCCCTGTGAAGAGATCTGCCCTGTCGGGGCAATAGAGGTTGGATCGCCAATTACAAACCTGCCGACCGTTGATGGCGAGAAGTGCACCGGCTGCAACCAATGCATCGCAATCTGCCCGGGCCTTGCAATATTTGTGGTCGAGAAAAACCACTCAGAACAATTGTCATCAATATCGATACCCTATGAGCTGCTGCCCCTTCCGGAAAGGGGAGAAAGGGTGGAGGGGTTGGACCGAAGCGGGGAGTGGGTATGTGATGCACAGGTTGAAAGGGTGCTCGCCTCAAAGAAATTCGACAGGACACATATCGTGATGGTAACGGTGGAGAAGAAATTCTGTCATGACGTGAGAAGCATCAAAATTCCATGAGGAGATCTGCTGCTGTGAACGATGAAGAGGTAATTGTGTGCAGATGCGAAGAGGTGTTGCGGAAGGAAATCCTCAATGCAATAAGACATGGTGCCCGGGACCTTGATTCAGTTAAGCGGATGACCAGGGCTGGGATGGGTATGTGCCAGGGCAGGACCTGCTCTGTATTAATTCGCAATATGCTGTACGATGCATTACACGTTCCAAAGGATGAACTTCCCTCCGTTACTGCCAGACCCCCGGTACGCCTCGTTCCATCGAAGGCATTTCTCGAGGCAAAGGAAAGGGAGAAGATGAAGTAATCCTTGAAAAATCTAGTGAACAATTAGAGCGAATTTAAAGAACTTTGAAGATATCGCTTCGCTTGCGCTCCGCTAGTCTAATGAGATTACATAACACTATTGTCGAAAAAGCAATGGGCTGTAATCAACTATAAACACTTTTAGAAACTCGAAGTTCGCCCTAATTATCCCAATGCGTAAACAGGTCATGAACCTGCGTGCATAAAACCGATGATCGAAAAACTGATAAAATCGTAGAATAGTGAAGCATATTCTGAACATATTTCATAGACATGTGAATGCACTTGTGATGTACTTACAGTGGATACACTGATTATACAGGAGGTGAGCCATGAAAGAGAAGGACAAAGCGATGTATACCGGATCAGACACCGAGGGGGGCATCACCTCGGGGTATCAGATGAACGACGGTGTGGAGCTCAAGGTGCCCTATTCTTTTTTTGGTTCCATCTATGATGATGATGATCGGCAGGCCGTGATCAAAGCGATGGAGCAGGACTCGCAGACCATGGGACCGCAGGTACAGCTCTTTCAGCAGGAGTTTGCAAAAGCTTTTGAGGTGAAACATGCCTTTGCAACGAACTCATGCACGACCGGTATGCATGTTGCCACACAGGTCTTTGGCATCGGGGAGGGTGATGAGGTGATCATCACTCCTGTCACCTTTATCGCCACAACGCTCGTCGTACTCAAGGAAGGAGGTAGACCGGTGTATGCTGATATCAATCCCCGGACATACAACATTGATCCAGCGAAGATCGAGGAGAAGATAACCGACAAAACGAAGGCCATCTATGTGGTCCATTACGGCGGGCATATGTGCGACATGGACCCCATCATGGAGATTGCAAGGAAGCACGGACTCTACGTGCTGGAGGATTGTGCCCATGCCACGGGGTCGAAGTACAGGGGAAGGCCGGCCGGAAGTGTCGGTGATATCGGCTGCTTCAGCTTCCACTCTTTGAAGAATATAACGACTCTCGGTGAAGGGGGAATGATCACCACGAACAATGACGATCTGGTTGACAGGATCAACAGAATGCGCGTCATGAGCATCACCTCCTGGAATCCAGATGATAGGTCGTGGACTTTTGGGGGATACCATCTCGAGAAAACCGATGTGAAGGATTACTGGATTCCGTCTCATTTCGATGTGATCGACGATGACGGAAAATGGGGATGCAACTATCGCATGTGCGAGGCACAGGCAGCTGTTGGCCGCGTACAGCTCAGAAAGCTCGACCAGCTCGTGGAAAAGAGAAGGGAGCTTGCGCATCGCCTCTCTGACGGGATCAGGGGGGTCAAGGGACTCACCGTGCCCAACGAGGAAGAAAACAGTTTTCACAGCTATCATCTGTACACACTCTGTGTGGAGGAGGATGAGCTCGGCGCTTCGCGGGACCGATTCATGCGGGTGCTCTACCGTGAGGAGGGGATTCAGGGAATTCTGCACTATCAGCCCACCTATCACTTCACCGCCCTGAAGAAGCTCTACAACTATCCCGACAGGCTCTGTCCAAACGCGGAGAAGTTTTTTTACAACAGGGAGCTGAACCTTCCCATGCACCCCCGATTGACAGAGAATGATATCGACACCATGATAGGGGGGATAAAGAACGCTGCCGAGAAGGTGCGCGGAACAGGAATTACCCAGCCTCGGTAAAAAGAATATACAGAAAAAATGATTTTATTGTATAATCATGAGCAATCCGGGCTTCCCACTGCTTCAAGTTTCAGTGGTGAATCCCTGGGAAAAGCACTGGAGCGCATGATGCCCAGTGTGAAAGCTGTCCATTGAGACAGCTTATATTGAACTAGAGGAGGTAGTAGCACTATGAAAAAGGTTATGTTGGTAGTTCTAATCCTGTTCTTGGCTGCTGGTTTTGCTTTTGCGGAAAGAGGCGGTGATGGTGCAGATGGGAAGATGACATTTGCCATTATTCCCATGTTCGTGGGTCATCCATGGTTCGTACGCTGCGAGCTTGGAGCGAAGCGGGCCGCAGAGGAGCTGGGGATCGACTATGTGTTCATAGGCCCTGAGAAGGCAGATGCAGCCAAGCAACTCGACATGTTCCATGATCAGGTGAACAAGAAGGTGGATGCCATCATACTGGCCGTGTCCGATGCAAAAGCCTGGGAGCGGCCCGTTCAGGACGCACAGGACAAGGGAATTCCTGTATTCGGGTTTGATATCGGTGCACCGAACACTATCTGGCTAGCTTCGGGCTGGGAGACTGTGCAGAGCGGCATCAATATCGGTCAGGGTCTTGCGGAGGAGATAGGTGGGTCTGGAAAGGTTGCCATTCTCACCGGAAGCCTGGGCTCCCCATTTCTCGCTGAACGGCAGAAGGCAATCGAAGACACCCTCGCAAAGTATTCAGGCATCGAGGTTATCGGCGTGTTTGCCACAGAGGATGACTACGAGAAGGCGCTGGGCCAGTGCGAATCAGTGCTGCAGGCACACCCCGATCTCGCAGGGTTCGCCAGCACGGTCACCACAGGTGTTCCAGCTGCAGCCAAGGCCATCGAGAATGCAGGATTGGGCGGAGACGTTGCTGTGTGGGGCGTCGCACTCGGATTGCAGAATGCCGAGTACGTCAAGAAGGGCTGGGTCAATGGCGCCCTCATTCTCGACCCTGCGAAGATGACCTACCTTGGTGTCATAATGGCCTACAACTATCTCACCAATGACGGTCAGGTTCCCAAGCCGGGTGATGATTTCGGATGGGCTGGAGTGCCCACAACGCTGCCCGAAAAGAAGGCTTCCTATGCGCTCGATGTTCTCCTTACTCCCGATAATGTCGATGATTTTGAATTCTAAAGAATATCGGGATCACCGTTGAAACGGGGGGGAGGGATGTTCTCCCCCCTGCTTTCTTTTCAGGTGGTTGTGAAACTGTAAGATAGGTATTTGGAGCATCAGATGATCACCATTGAAAAGGTGTCAAAGTCTTTTCCTGGCGTAAAAGCCCTGGACGACGTCTCCTTCGCCATACAGTACGGTGAGGTCCACGGTCTGGTTGGGGAGAATGGAGCAGGGAAGAGCACCCTTATCAAGATTCTTTCCGGTGTCTATCCCCAGTACGAGGGTAAAATTCTATTCGATGGCAGTGTACACCACTTCTACTCGCCCCATGAGGCACAAACAGGGGGCATAGCCACTATTTTTCAGGAACTCACAGTCATCAGAGACCTTTCGGTGGCGGAAAACATATTCCTGGGGAGAGAGCCAACCCGCAGCCTCGGGCTGCTGGATTGGAATGTGATGCGTGAGAAAAGCAGGGAGGTGCTTCAATTTCTCGATACATCCCTTGACCCCAAAGAAACAGTGGGTAATCTCTCTGTTGCTAATCAACAGATTGTGGAAATCTGCAAGGCCTTGGTACTGAATTCCCGTATCATCATCATGGATGAACCCACCTCTTCCCTCACAGAGCATGAGGTTGACCAGCTCTTCATTACGATTCGAAGACTGAAGGAGAAGGGGATTACCATACTCTACGTGTCTCACAAGATCGAGGAAATATTCAAGATCTGCGACTCCATCACCGTGTTCAGAGATGGCAACCATATTGGTACAGTCGAAAAGGAGAAGACCTCTACAGATGAAGTGATCAGTATGATGGTGGGACGTTCGATGAACATGATGTTTCCACCACGGACAACCAGGCAGGGTGGATTGCTTCTCTCGGTAAGGGATCTCTCACGAAATGGAGAATTCGAGCATGTGAGCTTTGATCTCAGGGAGGGTGAGATAATTGGCTTCGCAGGTTTGATCGGTGCAGGCAGGACCGAGCTTGCCCGCGCCCTTTTCGGCGCCACCGCTTTGGATGAGGGAGAGATTGAACTGTACGGCAACCCAATCGATCATTTTGCACATCCCAATCGTGCACTGTCAAGGGGCGTCGCCTATCTCTCAGAAGACCGAAAGGGCGAGGGTCTGATGCTGGAGCTGAGCATCAGGGAGAACATGTCACTTCCAATTTTGAAAAGAATATCCCCCTACTTCTTTGTAAAGGGTAATCGTGAGAGGGAATTGGTGCAGTCATATGTTTCAAAGTTCAAGATCAGAATGACGAGCGTCGACCAGATCGTGGAGTCTCTCTCCGGCGGTAATCAGCAGAAGGTGATCATTTCGAAATTGCTCCTCACGGAGTCGAAGGTGTTCATATTCGATGAACCGACCCGAGGTATCGACGTGGGTGCAAAGTATGAGATATACAAGATCATGAACGATCTCACCCTTGAGGGAAAGGGTATCATATTCATCTCATCAGAACTTCCCGAGGTACTGGGGATTTCCGATCGAATTTTCTGCATGCGAGAGGGTAAACTCGTACAGGAGTTCACACGTGATGAGGCGGAACCGGAAAAGGTGATGAAGGTGCTTGCGGCAGGAGAAAATCTTGTGGGGGGAGATGCTGCATGAACGATTTGGCCGGCAAAGGCACAATCATCACAGGGTTTCGCAATGTATTCAAGGTTCGAGAGGCACCGATTCTCATATATGTTGTTATCATGATCGCGGTGTTCTCATTTACCATAGATCGCTTTTTTTCCATGAAGAACTTCGAAATCATCTCACGTCAGATAACCACCATTGGCATTGTCTCTGTGGGAATGACACTCGTTATCTTATCTGGAGGATTCGATCTTTCAGTGGGAGCAATTCTCTCCTTTGCCATCAATATTGGAGGGCTGGGAATCGTGTTCGGCTGGCCCATCTGGATGGTGTATACCTTTATGCTGGTCCTGGGCATCATTCTGGGTTGGATCAACGGTTTCCTTATAACCAGGCTCGCTGTTCCGGCACTCATCATCACCCTGGGTACCATGAACATATACCGCGGTATAACCATGGTCATCACCAAGGGGGTGTACATCACACCCATACCCTCGGTTTATTCCTTTATAGGCAGCGGCTATGTTCCCTTTCTGTTCTATGCGGCTGTACTCGGCATATTCACATTCGTTACACTTAAGACCAGGTTCGGACGGAACATCTTCGCCATAGGAGGAGCGGAGGAGTCTGCGCTCTATTCGGGTGTGCCGGTACGGCGCTACAAAACGTTGGTCTATATCATCTCAGGCTTCCTCTCGGCGCTCTCCGGCCTGATCCTTGTGGGCAAGAGTGGTTTTGTGCAGCCCCAGGCGGGGCTCGGCTATGAACTCAATGCCATAGCAGCCGTGGTCATCGGAGGCACGAGCATATTCGGCGGGTCCGGCACCATTGCCGGAACCTTTCTCGGCTCAGTGATGCTCGGCATCATACTTGCCGGACTCACCATGCTTGCAGTCAATCCCTACTGGCAGGGTCTGATTACGGGAGTTCTCATCGTATTTGCGATTACGCTTGATTCATTACGGTATTTGAAGAGATAGGGAGCAGGATCGAATGCGCATTATTCGAAGTGGTCGGCTGAAGATCATTTTCATCCTCATCGGTGTCAACATTTTCATCATGGCGGTGCTTACCTATCTGTCCCCCACATTCATGACCTATGCCAACATAACGGCTGTTATGACCCGTATGAGTGAACTGGGGATGTTGGCCATTGCAGAAACGATTGTTCTGATTAGCGGAGGTTTCGATATATCAATCGGAGCGGTCATGGCATTGAGCGGGGCCGTTTTGGGAACCCTGCATGTCATGGGTGTGCCTTTCTACCTTTCGATCATTATTGCGCTTGGAGCGGGAATTGCGGTTGGGTTCCTGAATGCCGTGCTTGTGGTCAATTTACGGCTGACCCCCTTCATTGTAACGCTTGCTACCATGTCGATTGTACGCAGCGTTGTCTATGCCCTTCTCAAGGGGAATGTTCTTACTGATTTGCCGGAAGGCTTTCTCAACCTCTACTACATGCATGTTCTCAAGCTCCCGCTGCTCTTTGTCATACTGGCGGCAACTGCAGTGATTATGGCTATCATGCTCAAGAAGACCATTCTGGGAAGACGCATCTACGCGATCGGTGGAAATGAAAAGACTGCCTTTGTTTCGGGTGTCTATGTCAAACGGATTCGTTATCTTGTCTATTGTCTGAGCGGTTTCATCTGTGCCCTTGCCGGTCTCCTCTTCACAGCCAGGATACGTGCAGTTATTCCCGATGCAGGTCTCAACGCACCGCTTGAGGTCATTACCGCTGTACTCATCGGTGGTACAACTATTTACGGCGGTAAGGGATCGATTCTGGGTTCCCTGCTTGGAATTCTTGCCATGTATCTGCTTCTAAACGGTTTCAGCCTGCTCGGTCTCAATCCTTTCTGGGAAGTCATCATTCTGGGAGTCATTCTGATTGTTGTCATCGGTCAGGAGGGCATTATCCGCTCTTTCAAGGCGTCCTTTACACGGAGACCTGTGTAGAAAACAAGAGAATACAATGAATAGACGTCTGGAGAGTAAAACAGCCCTCGTAACGGGTGCAGGAACGGGCATTGGCCGTGCCATAGCGTTGCTCTTCGTCCGTCATGGGGCCAGCATTGGCGTCAATGTTCATGCAAGTGTGGATAGAGGAAAGCAGACAGTTCAGGATATTGAAGAGCAGGGGGGCAAGGCAGTATTGCTTCCTGCAGACATCTCGAACACGGATGAGGTGAAGGAAGCGGTCGATGCTCTGGTGAAGGCCTTTGGTGGTATAGATATCCTTGTCAACAACAGCGGAATCGGAACAACCCAAACACCTGACAGGGTCACAGACATCGATGATAAAGAGTGGGACAGGGTGCTTGAGGTGAACCTGAAGGGTGCCATGCTCACCTCTAAATATGCCATCCCCTATATGCGGAAGCGGGGAGGGGGAAATATCGTCAACATTTCATCCATTCGTGGGCTTCTCGGAAACCCGATGCTCGCTTCCTACTGTGCCTCCAAGGGCGGCTTGGTGCTTCTGACCAAACAGATGGCAGTCGAATATGGAGCGGAGAATATCAGGGTCAACTGCGTGTGTCCCGGATTTACCCACACTGAGATGTTTGAGACCTATCTGCGAAAGCATGATGATCCCGCAGGTGCAAGGAAGGCATTCGCAGATATGGCCCCAATCGGGCGCATCGGAACGCCTGAAGAGATCGCCTTCTGTGCTCTCTTCTTTGCATCCGAGGAGTCTTCCTTCATTACCGGTGCAGCACTGCCTGTTGACGGCGGGTACACTGCCAACGGAATAAGGGTCATACAGTGATGAGATTTGAAGATAGAGTGATTATACTCACTGGAGCTGCATCGGGCATTGGGAAAGCGGCTGCCACGCTGTTTGCGGGAGAGGGCGGCGCGGTTTGTCTTCTCGATATTGACCGAAAGGGTATTGAGAAAACAGCCGATGATATTCTCCACCAAGGCGGAAAGGCTCTAGCTCTTGCATGTGATGTGACCGATGAAGGGAAAGTAACTGAAGTGGTGGCGCAGGTGTTGCAGCACGTGGGCCGTATAGATGTGCTCTGCAACAATGCAGGAATCGAGCTTTCCAGATCCCTTATCCATACGGAGGAAGACGAGTGGGACCGCGTGCTTGCCGTTAACTTGAAGGGCATGTTTCTTCTTTCCAAACATGTGGTCCCCCACATGATGGATTCAGGTGGAGGAGCCGTTGTAAACACCTCCTCCATATCAGGGCTGCTCGGCTGGCCCGATTCGTCGGCCTACTGTGCATCCAAGGGGGGTGTTGTTCAGCTTACAAGGGAGATGGCTGTAGAGTATGGGCCGCACAATATCCGGGTCAACTGCATCTGTCCTGGCACCACAGAAACACCCATGATAGATCGCCTTCTGGGCCAGGAGTCCGACCCCGAGGGAACAGCCCGATCGATCAGAGCCATGCACCCTCTCGGCAGGTTCGCGCAGCCCGATGAAATTGCACGTGCAATGCTCTTCCTCGCTTCTGAAGAGGCATCATTCGTGACAGGTGCGATACTCCCCGTTGATGGAGGGTATACAGCAAAATAGTAGGACTAAATATTGTGTGCATGGGCATTGAACTGGATAAAATTTGTTTTTGCTGAAGGAGGCTTGAGCAATGAGAAAGATTGTGGATTTGAGCGGTATGATTGAAAACGACTTGTGGGGATACGATGAGCTCCCTGGACTTGAAAACATTGTACCTAAGGCGGCGGTTGACACGATTTCCACGGTGAAGGAGAATGGGTTTTTCAGTTCCAAAATCGTGGTGGCAACCATTTCGGGTACCTATCTAGAGGCTGGATCCCACATCCTTGAGCATGGTCGGAATCTCGATTCCTACTCCGTTGAGGAGTTCATCAAACCGGTCAAGATCATTAAGCTGCCTGAACAACCCGCAAAAGGTCTTATCGATGACAAGATGCTCGAGACCCACGCTCCGAAAATCGACAGAGGAGATGCACTGATTATAGATACCGGTTGGGGCAGGATGTGGAACAAGCCCGGTTATGTACTGCAGTGCCCGAACATGCTGAGATCAGCGCTCCAGTGGGTACTGCAGAAGGGTATCAGCATATTCGGCATTGATGTGCCCTGCATAGAGGCGTCCTGGTCTGAGGAAGACGAGGTTGAAAAGGGGGGGCTGCTCAGTGAGATGTTCAGACAGGGAGTGCTCCTCGTGGCACCTCTGGTAAATCTCAAAATGATAGAGGCAGACAGAGGTACAGTGTTCTGTATGCCCCTGGCTGTCAGGGGTACATCAGGTGCGCCTGCCAGGGTGCTGTTCATGGAGGGAGATTTTGAGTAGCGATGTATATCGCTGTATGCTCCAATGAGGAGCTGCATTGCCGGAACGAGTATATGTATACTACTGGGAGGTAGAGGCCATGCCAGAAGAAAAAAAGCCATCCGATTTTAGATACAGCACGGGAGAATCAAAGGTTCCCTGGGCAGCGGTGGGTGAAAACTACAATGCAGACGATATCATTGATATCATAGGGTTCCTTGCGCAGAAGGCGGACGATGAGTACGATGCCATTTTCAAGACTGTTTCGTCCAATGTCAGGAAGCTCACCAAACACAGCAGGCCCCCCGGCAAGCTCTCTCTGGGAGACAATGTTTTCAAGCTCGAAGGGCAGGTAAATGAATTCTTGGGCTCCCAATACGCCACCTTTGTTGCAAATGCTACGGCAGGATTCGAAATAGGCTATCGCTACGCCAATCTTCAGAGGGGAGATGAGGTCATTGCGCCGGCCATTACCTTCATAGCCACCATATCCTATCCCCTTGCAATTGGAGCCAAGGTGGTCTTTGCCGACCTCGACGGACGAACCATCAATATGGACCCGGCAGATGTGGAGCGCAAGATCACTGATAAGACCAAGGCAGTCATCCCTGTACACATAGGCGGGTGGCCTGTCGACATGGACCCGATAATGAAACTGGCAGAGAAGCACAATCTTGTGGTTATAGAGGATGCGGCGCATGCCTTTGGTTCTGTGTACAAGGGCAGGAAGATAGGGACAATCGGTCACTTTGGCTCATTCAGCTTCCACGAGGTGAAGAATATTACCTCATTTGGGGAGGGTGGAATCGTTACTACGAATATAGATTCCTTTGGTGATGATTTGAAAAAGGCACGCTTCCTGGGTCTCGACCTCTCAAAGCAGATTCCAAACTGGCTCTACGATGTGGTTGCCCTGCAGGGGAAGTTCGGCCCCTTTGCGGCGAACAACTCATCATCCACTGAGATACAGGCCATAGGTCTCATGCATCAGCTCGCACGAATCGAACAGATAACTGCTGAACGGCGTCGCGTTGCGCAGTACCTGAACGATCGGTTGGCTGAAAATGATGCAATCATTCCCCAGCTCATGGACACCGATGAGATTCAGTCGACCTTTCACCTCTATCTCCTGCAGATCGACCCGGAAAAGGCTGGAGGAGGCATTCAGGACTTAAAGAAGAAGCTCGACGATCGGGGTATTACAAACATTCCGCACTTTGCACCGTTGTACAAGTTTGAACTCATGAAAACTCTGGGTTATGATTTTGAAGACATTGTCAGGAGCTGCCCTGTTGCAGAGGAGGTATTCAACAGGCGTTTTACCCATCTACCGCTCTACGGACTTTCAAAAGAGCAGGTAGATTACATGGCCGATGCCATACTCGATGCTGTGGCAGAGATGCAGAAGGCATGACAAACAAAGAGTGGATTAGGAAGACCATCTCCCATCAGGATATCGGGAAGGTGCCCTTCAACTTCATGTTCTCACCACCCATTGAAGGCCTTCTTAGGGCGCACTTCCATAGCGACAACCTGGAAGAAACACTTGATTTCCCCATTCGTCTCCTTGCACCACATGCAATCAAACCCCTCTACGCAAGCCCAGACCGTTACGGGGAGACTGCCCGGGACGAGTTCGGGGTGATTTGGTCAACCAGCTACATTGATCGGGGTGCGCCGATCGGCCCCTGTTTGCATGAGCCCACGCTTGTCGGGTACCGTTTTCCCGATCCTTCAGAGGAATACCGATTCGATGGGCTTCAGGAATGGTCTTCGGTTAACAGTGACCATTACCGCATCATTGTAGTGGGCGATCTTTGGGAAAGGGCCACATTTATGCGGGGAATGGAGGATCTGCTTATCGACGTGAAGCAGAACCCTGCGTTCGTTGTATCTCTGTTGCATGGCATTTGTGATTACATCCTTGGAACCATGGAGTTGCTGTTCGATCGATGCGAGTTCGAGGCGATTGCATTGAGCGATGACTACGGGACGCAGAAAGGCCTTATCATGTCGCCGGCTGCATGGAGGCGTTTCGTCAAACCCTCTCTACGGGCTATATACAACCTTGCGAAGAGCAGGGGAAAGGCAGTTTTTCTCCACAGCTGCGGTAATGTGTCGGAAGTTATTCCCGATCTGATCGACATAGGTCTTGACATACTTCACCCCATTCAACCCGAAGCTATGGATATTTATGCGCTTAAGCGGTGCTTTGGAAAAAATCTTACCTTTTGTGGTGGATTGGGCACGCAGAACACGCTTCCCCAAGGGGCTCCCCGTGAGGTACGCGAAGAGGTAAAGCGTCTCAAGGAAGAGATGGGACAGGGAGGAGGGTATATTCTGGAACCAGGCATCACGCTGCAGGCCGATGTGCCCCTTCCGAACCTGCTTGCCATGATCGAGGAAGCACTAGGCACATGATACAGCATGAAAAAGTGTTAATAGATATCATTTTTGGTTGTATTGAAACTATTGATTTAGTAATATGTATGTAATTGGAAATGACTTTTATTCTAAAAATCCCCCAAGAAAACCTCGTAATTCAAAAATGTGATTTGAGTTGTTTACGAGGTTTCCATTTTCCAGACGAGCCACCGCTTTCTCACGTGTTAATGGTGGATTTTAATTATTGAATACCTATGATATCCTTTACGTGAGGAGATGAACAATGAAACTTACATTGAAGCTTTTAAAACCTTTCGTGATAAGGATTCTCATGAACAGTATAACCGGGAATATCCAGGATCTCCGCAAGCTAACGAGGTTCAAGAATCTCCCCTTTAAGAATCCTGGAATGAAAGCATTAATGAAGAGTTTAAGCAGAGATATAGAAGAGGAAGCCGGATTTGGCCTGCTGTTTGCCCGATTGGGTCAGGTTACAAGCCCAACTGTCAGGCGAAAGATAATCGAGAATCTTATCTGGGGTCAGGGAGTGGGGGGACATGAAAAGCGTATAGCCCTGGAGAATCAGGGTATGTTTTTTCCGCATCTGATAGTCATGAGTCCAACCATGCGCTGCAACCTGAAATGCACTGGCTGCTATTCGGGGCTGTATACCAAGGAAGGGGAATTGAGCGAGGAGATAATGGACCGTGTACTCAGCGAGCAGCGAGAAAACGGTTCCCGTATTTCAGTAATAAGTGGCGGGGAGCCCTCTCTGCTTAAGGATGTACTGTTGAGGTTATTTGAAAAGCACAACGACATGATCTTCCTTACATACACCAACGGGACACTGCTGGATGATGAAACGGTGAAAAAGCTGGGGCGGCTGGGCAACGTCGCACCGGCGATCAGTGTAGAGGGATACGAGGAGGAAACAGACACGCGTCGCGGCAAAGGAGTGCACAGGAAGATATTAGAGGCAATGGCACGATTGAAGCGCGAAGGGGTGATGTTCGGGATCAGCGTGACCTATACCAGTCAAAACATAGACACGATTACCACTGATGAGTTCGTACAGTACTACATAGACCAGGGAGCGTTTTTTGCCTGGTACTTCATGTTCATGCCAGTGGGCAAGGATCCGATACTCGAGCTGGTGCCCTCGCCTGAGCAGCGAGTATATGTGGGACAGAGAGTTTCGGAGCTTCGCCGTAAACACCCGCTTTTCATGGCTGATTTCTGGAACGATGGACCTGCAGCAGGAGGCTGTCTGGCAGGGGCGAGACGGTATCTCCACATTGTGAACTCTGGACGAATTGAGCCCTGTGTGTTTGCGCACTTTGGCGTGGACAACATCCGGGACAAGAACGTGTTGGAAGCTGCAAACTCACCGTTTTTCAAGGCCATACGAGAGAAGTTTCCCTACAACGATGAGGGGAATCTCAGGCGGCCCTGTATGATTATTGACAACCCTGAGGTGCTTCGTGAGGCGGTGGACACCTACATGGTACCGGAGGGTCACAAACATTCAGAGGACATCATACACGATCCCAAGGTTGTGCGCTGGGTTGATGAGTACGCTGCTGCCTTTCGGGCATTGGCGGACCCGCTCTGGGAAAAGGATATAAATGATCCTGACTACCGCTGGTATAAGGAAGGTGAGGAGTACAAGGGCCTGTTCAAATACCGCAAGAAAGCTGCAAAGAAAAAGCGGGGAAGAGCAGCGGTGCAGAACAGGACGTGAAGAAAACTGTTGAAAAGGCTGAGGTTGCGTAACAGCCTTTTCCATGACGAACATATTAGTCTGACGAATCCATATAGTAGGGCGAATGTCGAGTTTCATACATCGGTATAAAAATGTAACGTCTTCTTATACGTAGCACGGTAATTTTGAGAACTTCGGTGGAAAAGCATGGTTGGATTCACTTATTCAATTAAAACAATTGTATTAGTCTCATAAATATGAAAACTCGAAGTTCGACCTAGTAGTTACCCACACATAAAGGAGCATGAGTACGTGCGTTTTAGATGCAAAAAATTGTACGTGGGGATATGTATAACCCTGCTCACCTTGATTGTCCCCGTTATGTGCGCTGCAGTGCAACTCAAGTCTGAAACCATCGAAGTGTGGGATGCCTATATTGCTGCCACCGAGAAACGTATAGCAGGTGAAATAAACTCTGATTACGGATTTCTCGCGTTGGACTTCTCTTCGGAACCTGAAAAAACCAGGGATGAGGTGTTGAATGGCAATCTATACGTTATTGAGGTGACGACGACGGATGATAACGATAAGAGGATTCGAGTTCCTGGAGGCACTATTCACCATTGGCGCGGGTGTGTCTTTCTCCCTGGAGTAGACCTTGATTCCTATCTGCAGGATGTGAAAAATCCCGCGCAACGTAGCCCTGATCAGCCTGAGGTACTCGAGCTACAGGTACTCGATAGTACACCGGATGAGATGTGGCTTTACATAAGGATGACACGAACAAAGTTCGTGAAATTAACCTACAACTCCGAACATTATATCAAGTATTTTTATCACGGACCTGCTAGGGGGTCCAGAAAAAGTGTTTCAACGAAGATTGCAGAACTGGTCAATCCAGGTACTCCTGAGGAGTATGAAAAACCAGAAGGTAAGGATAGGGGGTTCATGTGGCGTCTATTTTCATACTGGCGTTTTGAAGAAGTCGATGGCGGACTCATTGTGGAAGGGGAGTCCATGCTTCTTAGCCGCGAAGTACCGGTTGCATTAGCCTGGTTGATTATGCCGCTTATCGACCGTGCAGCCCATGAGTTGATCACCCACACACTCGCGCAGATGAAAGAAAGGTACACAAAGAGCGACATCGTTCGTTCACAGTGACACATGT
>Ga0255055_10001529_pt1 | contig 16808 bp, 14 predicted proteins | sample JV7_2_27_MG_FD_188633 | JGI IMG/M metagenome (GOLD analysis project Ga0255055, IMG submission 188633) | Seawater microbial communities from Jervis Inlet, British Columbia, Canada - JV7_2_27 | ecosystem: Environmental > Aquatic > Marine > Inlet | place: Canada: British Columbia | collected... | reverse complement strand
AGGATTTTGAGGGAAATCGTAGTTGATAATATGACTTACCTTCACAAAATCCAGACCCCGGCCTGCCAGATCAGTGGCTACCATGACGTCTATACTGTGGCGTCGGAAACGCCGAATGATTGAAGTACGCTTCGATTGATCAAGCCCACCATGAATGATTTCCAGAGACTTGACCTTTCCTTTGAGCTGAGAAAAGAGCTTCTGCCCGCTATGCCGTGAATTGCAGAATACGATTGCCTGATTTATGTTTTCACGCTGTATATAATCTATGAGCAATGTTAAACGGGATGAGTGTTGAACCAGGGTAAAGTGGTGCTCCAATGACTGAGGAGCGACCTGTTTCACATTCAGTTCAATAACGACCGGGTCATTGAGATATGTCTTTGTCAGCTTTTTAACGGCTTCGGGCATGGTTGCAGCAAAAAGCAGAGTCTGATGTTCATGTATCAAACATGAAAAAATAAAATTGATGTCATCTAGAAAGCCGAGCTTGAGCATCTCGTCAGCCTCGTCCAAAACCAGTATGGCCACAGATGAAAGGGAGATATGTCCGCGGTAAATCATATCAATAAGCCTGCCGGGAGTTGCTACTAAAATGTGCACTATACTCCGCAGTTTGGCTTTCTGGATTTCCATGGAAAATCCACCATAGATGGCAAAGGGCTTCACGTCCATTGTCTGGACAATTTTATCGATTTCCTCTACATACTGGAGAGCCAGTTCTCGTGTAGGAACCAGGATCAGAGCCTGTATCTCAGTTTGGGAAGTATCTATCTTCTGCACCAGAGGAATACCGCAGGCACTGGTTTTGCCTGAGCCCGTTTCTGCAGTAGCGAGTAAATCCCTTCCCGATAATATATGGGGAAAGGTTTGCTCCTGAATAGGAGTCAAATCAATGTAGTTCATTTTCTGAAGGGACTGGTGCAGCAGAGGATTCAGATCCAACTCAACAAATTTCATGTCTCCAAACTTAACACACAAAGGGAAAAACATCGAGATACTTCGGTGAAATCTGCATTACTCATACAACAATAAGTTCAATCCCAAGTTCCGCTATAATAGACCTGTACTCATCTGATATTTCCGAATCTGTAATAATCATATCGAAATCCTGCAACTCAGCAAAATATGCCATCCTTGTTTTACCAAATTTTGTTGAATCTGTTAGGAGAATATTTGATTTGGAGGAATGCATTACAGCCTGTTTAGCATCGACTTCATAGTTGTTCACCGTTGTTATGCCAAAGGTTGAATGCACACCTGCAGCAGAGATAAAGGCCTTATCCGCCCTGATTCTCTTAATAAGATCAATACCTTCCCTGGTTTCAAACATCATGGAGTCATCATGATAGTAACCACCAGCAAAAATTGGACTGCAATTCTTCTTCCTGTATATTTCAACGAGAATGTTCAGGCCGTAGCATAAAACCGAAACAGGGATATTTTCATGTATGAACTTGGCCACGTGTTCTGTCGTTGATCCCACATCAATTGCGATTGTTTCATTTGGTTTGATAAGAGAGGCAGCCTTTTGACCGATTCTGGCTTTTTCCCTTATTCGTTTCGTCTCTGCATGGGTAATAAGATAGTTTTCATACTCTTCTTCCGAATCAGTATAGGACTTGAGAATAGCGCCGCCAGGGATCAGCTCAACAATCATGTCATCTTTGAGTATGCGTAAGTCTCTTCTTATGGTCATTTCAGTTACGTTAAACCTTTCCATCAGTTCCTTGATATGTACTACTTTCTTCACTTCCAATAGGTTGATGATGCTCTTGAGACGTTGATTTTTGTCCATGTGAGATGACCTTACTTTTTTTAAAAAGGTTACGCTAACATATAACAGAAATTTATACTATAATAACATTTCTTTAGATAATATCAACATTAAAACTCTACTTATATTCCCTGTATTTTTTCAAACAGGGTATTTTTCGGTAATAATTGGACATATTCTCCTTGACAAATGAAAATCATAATGTTATATATACAACATATATTGTTATTAATCAATAGATGAATAAAGATGACTACTGATATTTGGCTTGTGGCTGAACGAAGTTTTTAAGTGTTGGAACGGATTCACACGGTAAGTTGATGTAATGAAATCCCAAACAGCAACAAGTGAGGTTTTTATGAGTACACTGGAACTATTAACCCCTATCGATCTGAAAGGATTGAAATTGAGGAATAGAATAGTAATGGCTCCGATGACGAGAAGCAGGGCAAATAACGCCGAGAACAAGGTAACTGAGCTCGTTGTTGAATACTACAGGCAAAGGTCAACCGCTGGTTTTATCATTACTGAAGGCTCTCAAATATCCAAACAGGGTGTCGGGTATATCAATACGCCCGGTATATATTCTGATCCGCAAGTCGAGGCCTGGAAATTGGTGACCTCTGCCGTGCATGCAGAGGGTGGCAACATATTCATACAGCTCTGGCACGTAGGCCGAATATCTCACCCCGATTTTCATGATGGTGATTTGCCTGTTGCACCTTCTGCAATCAACCCGCATGACCAGTCATTTACTCATGAAGGTTTCAAGTCAACCGTTACTCCAAAAGCACTCACTAAACAAGGCATACAAAATGTTATTCAAGATTTCGTAAAGGCTGCTGAAAACGCTGTAAGAGCCGGATTTGATGGTGTGGAAATACACTCTTCAAATGGTTATTTACTCCATCAGTTCTTTTCTTCCTGTTCAAACATCAGAACAGATGAATATGGCGGTTCAATTGAAAAAAGAGTTCGTCTCTTATTTGAAATTCTTGATGAAATGAAACATGTCCTGCCGGAAAACAGAATTGGTATTCGCCTAAACCCTTCACTGCACAACCACAATGGGATAGTGATATCCAAAGACACAATTCCGACATTTGAGTACATAGTGAAAAAGCTGAACGAATATGACTTGGCATATCTGCATTTATCCGAACCCTATACTGATGTAACAGGTGTACCATACGCCGTGAAACAAGTAACGAAGCATTTCAGACCTATTTACCAGGGTATACTCGTTACAAACAAAGATTATACTAGAGAAACAGGTAATGAAATGATACGCGATGGCCATGCCGATCTTGTTGCGTATGCAACTCTTTTCATTGCCAACCCAGATCTGGTTACAAGGTTTGAAAAAAACGCGCCTTTATCAGAAGCTGACAGAGACACATACTATGCTACTGGCGCAGACGGATCGGATAATTTAGGTGAAAGGGGATATACTGATTACCCAACTTATGTGATGCAGTGATTTTGAGATAGCTTTTAATTAGATTCTCATTGGTTAACTGAAAAGTAACGTGATGTGTTGGATGTCTAGCGTAATACACGAAGGGCATTGAATATGGCTATCAGGGTGACTCCAACGTCGCCAAAGACAGCCTCCCACATATCTGCAATCCCGGCAACACCCAATGCGACAAAAACGAGCTTTATGGCAAGTGCAATTATAATATTCTGATATACGATTCTTCTTGTTTTTTTACTTATCCTGATTGCTTCTGGAATCTTTGATGGCGAGTCTGTCATGAGAACCACGTCGGCCGAGTCAATCGCGATGTCTGAACCGAATGTGCCCATGGCAATTCCGATATCGGATTGTGCTATTACAGGCGCGTCATTGATGCCATCCCCGACAAACGCGACTTTGTACCTTTTATTCAATGATGACTTGATTTCAATCAGTTTCTGCACCTTGTCTTCCGGTAAAAGCTCTGCATGGTATGCATCAATTCCAAGGTGGTCAGCCACATACCCTGCAACCTGTTCATTGTCACCAGTGAGCATGACTGTTTCTATATCACCAAAATCCTTTAATTCATCGATGGCCCTTTGAGCATCGTGTTTTATCTCATCGCCAATGATGATGTAGCCGGCATACACTCGATCAATTACCACATATGCCGCAGTACGTTTTAAATCACAGATATCGTGGTCGATGTTTTCATCATGGAGCAGCCTGTCATTTCCAACGAATATTGACCTGTTATTCACTTCAGCTTTAATCCCATAACCCGGAATCTCATGATACGCAGACACTGCGGCTGACTCTATGGTACCCTCAAATGCTTCCTGAATTGATTGTGCAATGGGATGGTTGGAATGGGACTCTGCATGTGCAGCATAGTGTAGTATGTCCTTCCGTGAGTAGCCATTCTTCGGCACCACCTCAAGCACCCTGAATGTACCTTCTGTCAATGTACCAGTCTTGTCAAAGACAACCTTTTTTACCTTGCTGAGACCATCAATGTAGTTGGACCCCTTGATGAGTATACCCCTCTTCGAAGCCCCGCCAATGCCCCCGAAATATCCAAGAGGAATGCTGATAACAAGCGCACAGGGGCAGGCCACCACAAGTATGACAAGGGCACGGTATATCCATTCCTGAAATGAGGCTGCACTAAGAAGAAGCGGAGGAAGAATGGCCACTCCCAAAGCCAGTGCACCAATAGCGGGTGTATAGTATTTTGCAAAAGTTGTGATGAACTTCTCCGTCTCTGCCTTTTTACTTACTGCATACTCCACCAGGTTCATGATTTTCGAAACTGAAGAGTCTTTGTATGCGTTTGTCACCGCCACCCGCAGTGAACCGGTTGTGACAATCATTCCTGAAAGGATTTTTTTACCTTCACTTACCTTTCGTGGAATGGATTCACCGGTTAGTGCTGACGTATCAACCTGAGCTGTTCCTGTCAACACCACTCCATCGAGAGGCACCCGTTCGCCAGGCTTTATCAGTATGGTATCGCCAACCTCTACCTGTTCAGGCTCCACTCTCTCGTGGCGTCCGTTCTTTTCAAGATTTGCATATGCCGGTTTCAGCGCCAGCAACGATTTGATCGATCTCCGCGACCGTGTGAGTGCAAGCTGCTCGAAGTACTCGCCAATCTTGAAGAAGAGCATAACCCCTACGGCTTCAGGAAGCGCATTGATAATAATCGCCCCTATTGTGGCGACAGACATGAGTATATGTTCATCAAATATCTTTCCTCTCAACAGGTTTCTTGCCGCTTTATACAGCACTTCCCAGCCGCTGATGAGGTAGGCAGTAAGAAATACAGCATATTCTGCAAAACTGAATGGAGTGCTTCGGAGTCTCTCTTTGAATATCAACCCACCCATGAATATCAGCAGCACAGCACCGATTCTTATGAGCTCCCGTTTATTCAGGAAGCTTGTATCTTCAGAATATGAATCCTTCTCCGATTCATCTGCAATACGTACATCCGGTTCTATGTCCTTTATTCTCTCCAACACATCGTCTATGCGTGCCGCATCAATGTGCATGGTTGAGGTCGCAAAATTTATTGCTACAGAGCGAACAGTGTCGAGCTGTGCCAACTGCTTCTCCAGCTTCACAGCGCAGTCTGCGCAATCGAGATTCTCAATGGTGAATTTTTTCATCTCTGTCGTGTTGCTCATAATCCTGCTCTCCGATTATTCTTCCATCACATGTTGAAAGCCAAGATGTATGATCTGCCGTATATGTTCGTCCTTCAGTGAATAGAACACCACCTTACCCTGTTTTCTAAAGGTAACAAGATCGGCCTGCCGTAGGGTCCTGAGCTGATGAGAAACAGCCGATTGACTCACGTTGAGCAGGTTGGATAGATCACACACACACATCTCAGCCACGAGAAGTGCGTGCAGTATCTTGATACGGGTGGTGTCGCAAACCACTTTGAAGAAGTCTGCGAGTTCATACAGCAGCTCTTCTTGCGGGATCGATTCCATTACCTCTTTGACGGTCTCTTCATGGACAAACATGGTTTTACACACACCATTCTGCTTTGCTGTTTCAACCATAACATCTCCTTATATGAACATATGTTCATATATTATGATATATATTTTTACCACTAGAGTCAAGACTATTAGAGCACTTGCTGCTTGCCGGAGTTTGAATTACATAATATAGTGTACATACTAATAACTGTTACCATTTCATAGAATGAAAGTTTAAATGAAGGAGAAAGGCATGGTTAATACACTTGCAGGCTTGAATCCTGTACTACAAGCTCTTTTGGGAACGCTTTTCACCTGGTTTTTAACTGCCCTCGGAGCAGCTGGCGTGTTCTTTGTAAAGCAGCTCAATAGAAAAATGCTCGATAGCATGCTTGGTTTCGCTGCCGGTGTGATGATTGCCGCAAGCTTCTGGTCGCTGCTCGCGCCGGCAATCGAAATGGCTGAGGGCATGGGAATACCTCCCGTTCTTCCTGTCTCAGTGGGTTTCATACTCGGCGGTGTTGTGTTACGGGTAATTGACAAACTCCTTCCCCATGTACATGCCGGGCTGAAAGTCTCCGACGCTGAGGGCATAAAGACAAGCTGGCAACGAAGCATACTGCTCATACTTGCTATAACAATACACAATATTCCCGAAGGCCTTGCCGTAGGTGTGGCCTTCGGCGCTGTGGGGTATAATATTCCCTCTGCATCTCTTGCGTCTGCCATGGCACTCGCACTGGGTATCGGTATACAGAATTTTCCCGAAGGTCTTGCCGTTTCAATGCCCTTAAGACGAGAAGGTTTGTCCAGGGGCAAGGCTTTCTTCTGGGGACAACTCTCCGGCATGGTAGAGCCGGTAGCGGGCGTTCTTGGTGCACTTGCTGTTCTCGCTGCAAGGCCCCTACTACCCTACGCGCTTTCATTTGCTGCAGGTGCCATGATTTTTGTGGTGGTTGAAGACCTCATTCCTGAATCTCAGCAGGGAGGTAACACCGATGCAGCCACAATGGGGGCAATGCTCGGCTTCACAGTGATGATGTTTCTCGACGTCGCACTAGGGTAAGGGCCATTTCATCATAGAGTCCCATCTTAACGTTACCGGAAAACACCTATGCGAACAGTAGAACTGATAGAGAAAAGCTCCAGGAAACTGTGCATACTGATAGGGAGCCGACCTGGCACCAGGTATGCTGGATTGACGGATCGTGAATTGTTTGAAAATGTGGACTGCAAAGTAGAGGCTGTCGAAGCCTTTGTGAAACGTCATGATCCTGACATTATCTTCACCATTGCTGGTATGAATTCAGAAGCTGAGTCCCTCGGCGCAGAAGTTCTGATGAAGGACAACGGGTCGCCAATCTTGACACAGAGTCCTTTAGGTGAAAATCCAGACCCTTCTCAACTTGTTCCAATTCCATTGCAGGATTCACCCCTTTGCAGTTCACTCATCGAATCAATCCGGACGCTTTCAGAGCGACACCCAGATAAAATAATCGCCGCTTCCCTCAACGGACCGCTGACTGTGGTTGGACAGCTGCTGGGACTCGATCGTTTTCTTCTATTTTCTGTTGACAATCCAAAGCTCATAAGAGAACTACTAGGTCCAGTCACAAAGCGCATTATCGAGCTCATGAATGCTCAAATGGAGGAAGGAGCTCGGTATGTACATGTTGCTGAACCTACCGGCTCTTTACTCTCACCGCAATCTTTGCGTGAGATCGGCCTCCCCTCACTTCAGGAACTGTTCTCTCACGTCACAGTCCCCAACCATCTTCATATGTGTGGTGATGTAAATGCTCATCTTGACGTACTTGCACAAACTGGTGCCGGTGCTGTGAGCGTAGACAGCATGGTCGATATGAAAAAGGCCACGAACCTGTTCGGGATTGACACGGCCGTGTGTGGAAACATTGAGTCTGCAGGGGTTCTGTTAAGTGGAAGCCCCGATGAGGTGGAGCTGGAAACACGTTCCATGCTGGAAAGGATGTCTACGGTAAACAACTATATACCAGCGAGTTCTTGCGGTATCCCCAGACATACACCCCCAGAAAACATCGATCGTTTTATTAATACGGTTCGATGTTTCAATGGGTAGGGCAATTCGATAACTCCTTGTGGGAAACTCCTTGCAGACTAATTCACTACATGGTATGGTGTTCCCCATAATTTGGCAGCATGTATTTTGTTGCTAAATACTCATATTATGGTACTATATTAACATATAGAATTACTATATATTGGGACGAGATCTGTGAACAAGAACGAACGCATCAAGAAAATTATCAACTTCCTTCGCAACAAAAATGTGGTGAATATCAAAGAGTTGACCAGGGAATTGCGCGTATCTGAAATGACCATACGGAGGGACCTGAGCTTGTTGGAGACAGACGACATCGTCGAGATCATTCCCGGAGGGGCCATATTAAAACCCCACGAAGAGCCAAACGACGAGAAGTACTTGATCGAAAATGCGGAGACCAGACGAACACGTGAAAAGGTCAAGATCGGGAAAAAAGCAGCTTCCATGATATCAGCCAACGATACTATTATTATTGATGTTGGTTCGACCACTGAATATATAGCAAAGTTCATACACGACGACCTGCCTGTCACCATTCTATGCTTTGCACTCAATGTCCTCGTTGATATATACCGGAAGAAGGGCTCACATCCGATATTCGCTGGGGGATATTTCCATGAAAACACATTGATGTTTGAGAGCATGGAGGGATTAAACCTTATTCGGAAAACACGTGCAGACAAGTGTTTCATATCAGCGGCCGGTTTTCATGAAACCCTGGGTGTTACATGCCCTCACCATTACGAGGTAGAGACAAAGAAAGCCGCTATCAACTCATCGAATGCAAAAATACTGACCATGGATTCCAGTAAATTTGGTAAAGCGAAGGCTGCCCATTTCGCAGAAATGAAAGACTTCGATATTATTATAACAGATAATGAACTGAGCGAAGCGTATCGTCAAATTATCCGGGGGGCAGGTATCGAGCTCATTTTAGTGTAACCATTCGAAGCCTTTTGATACTATTAGGGCGAATGTCGAGTTTCATACATCGGTATAAAAATGTAACATTATCATATACGTAACACGGTAATTTTGAGAACTTCGGTAGAAAAACATGGTTGGATTAACCTTTTCAATTAAAATAATTGCTTTTCCCGCATGAAGATGAAAACTCGAAGTTCGACATATTGGATTGCTTACGGCTTAGCCCATTTAAACGAACGTTCAACAGCCCTCTTCCAGTCTGCATAGAGCTCCTCGCGCCTGTGTTTCTCCATCTTCGGCTTGAAGATTTTTTCGATTTTCCACTGTTGTGCAATCTCTTCTTTGCTTTTCCAAAAACCAACACCAAGCCCTGCCAGATAGCATACCCCAAGCGCTGCCATTTCAGTAATTACTGGGCGCTCGACCTCTATGCCGAGTATATCCGCCTGAAACTGCATGAGAAATTCGCTCTTGGTTGCGCCTCCATCCACACGCAGCGACTGGGCTTTTTCTCCGGAATCAGCTTCCATTGCTTCCAAAACATCCCTGGACTGATAGGCGATGGACTCCATAGCACTCCGGGCTATGTGTTCCTTGGTCGTTCCCCTGGTAATACCCACGATGGTGCCTCTAGCATACATGTCCCAGTAGGGTGCACATATACCTGTGAATGCAGGTACCAGGTACACTCCACCCGTATCGGGCACCTTCTCGGCAAGTTCACTGCATTCGGCTGAGTTTTCTATTATTCCCAAACCATCTCTCAGCCATTGGATCGCAGCTCCGCCTATGAATATGGCTCCTTCCAATGCGTACTCCACCTTATCACCGATTTTCCAGGCGAGGTCAGTGGTTAGCCCATGCTTGGATGGAACGGGCTGTTCGCCTATGTTCATCATGAGTGCCAGCGCTGTTCCATAGGTGTTTTTCGCCATCCCTGGTTTGAAACAGGTTTGTCCAAATGTTGCTGCATGTTGATCACCAGCTGCACCCGCTATTGGAACAGCTTCTCCAAAAAAAACATCTGGAGCCGTCTCAGCCATTACCCCACTTGATGATTTCAGTGTAGGAAGGATGTGCTCGGGAATCCCGGTCCAGGCAAGGATATCTTCGTCCCAGGAAAGGGCATGTATGTTAAGCAGCAGCGTGCGTGATGCATTGGAGTAATCGGTTACGTGATACTTACCTTTGCTTAGATTCCAGATTATCCATGAATCGATATTTCCCATACAGATTTTCTGATTCTTAATCTTGTTCCTTGTTCCCTTAACATTTTCTATAATCCACATGATTTTTGTTGCAGAGAAATATGCATCAATCAGGAGGCCTGTTTTCTCTGTGATGGCGCTCCCATACCCCTTGTCTTTCAGGTCATCGCAGATACCTGCGGATCTTCGACACTGCCAGCAGATTGAGTTGTATATTGGCCTCCCTGTGTCTCTTTCCCAGAGAATGGTACTCTCCCGCTGATTGGTAATTCCGATCGCAGCGATCTCCCCTGGCTCCGCATTTCCCTGTTTGCATGCTTCTTCTGTGCATTCAAGAACGGTTTGCCAAATCTCATCCGGATCATGCTCCACCCAACCCGGATTTGGATATATCTGCCTGATTTCACGGTAGGCCATGGAATGGATCGCACCATCGTGATTGAAAAGGATGACACGTGTGCCGGTTGTTCCCTGATCAATAGCCATAACATACTTTTTATTCATATTCCCTCCACCGGCAGACCATGAGGCTTCTTTTAGATTTCTATACGATTATATCCTGTGAAATCCTTCAAACTTCCATACCATATCGGTGTATCTTATGCGTCGGGTATATAGCGATTTGAGGAATTGTTACACTACTGTCTCTCGTCGCAATAAACAGGATTAGTTCGGCAACATTGTCCACGTCGATACAGCTGCTATGAATACCCTCCTTTATCTCCTTTTCATCGAGCCACCCATCCAGATATGCGGGTATATCTTCCTCATAGAGGCCCTTATCAATGATCTCAGTCATCGGTGTTTTCACGTGTGAAGGATTGACGACGGTGACATTAATGTTTTTATCCATCCCCTCCCTGAGCAAGTTTTTACTAAGTCCCATCATCCCATGTTTCGAAGCCCTGTATGGGCTGTGACCGGGTCCGGAAGCCAACCTAGCGGAAGATGATCCAAGATTTATAATTTTCCCACCTCCCTGTTTTTCCATGATGAGAAAGGCTTCCCGGCAGCAGAGGAAGACGGCCTTTAGGTTCGAATTGATTGTCTTCTCCCATTCCTCCATTGTGACCTCGGTAATGGGAGGTGACAGGGAATCCCTTCCCGCACTGTTTACTAGAATATTCACTTTCCCGTATTCCTTCATCACATCCTGAAAGAGGCCCGTAACCTGCATCTCCATGGATACATCGGCATGAACACCACTGCAGTCGCCACCCTTATTTTTTATTTCATGAACCACAGTCTGCAGTCGATCGTTGTTTTTATCGACCAGAATTACCGCACAACCATTCTCAGCGAATATCTTTCCTACAGCCTCGCCGATACCGGATGCGCCCCCCGTTACAATTGCAACCTTTCCCTCCAACACTTTGCCCAGTTTCTCCATATGACTCTTCCCTCTTTCTTGAAAACTACACAGCACTTCGAATAAGTCCACCATCAACCCTTAAGCATGTACCATTGATTGCTGACGCGAGAGGACTGCATACAAATGCGACAAAGGCGGCGACCTCTTCGGTACGTATGAGACGCGCAATCAACGAAGTCGGGCGGTTTTCCCTCATGAAATGTTTCTCAGCTGATTCATATTCCTCTCCCGGAAATACGTCCTGTATGAATTCCTCGACACCTGCTGTCTTCGTAGAACCGGGCATAATGGAATTGACAGTTACTTTTGTTCCTTTTGTCAATTCAGATAAACTTCGAGAAAGCGAAAGCTGCATGAGCTTTGTTGCGCTGTAGTGCGCCATTTCAGGGGCAGGATTTATTGCAGATTCGCTGGAGATAAACACTATGCGGCCACTATTCTGTGACAACATACTCTTCAAATAATACCTGCCCAAACGAACACCGCTGAGAATGTTTACCTCAAAGAGACGCAGCCATTGAGCATCCGTGGTGTCGAAGAAATCTACTGATTCATAAATCCCAAGATTGTTGACCAGGATATCAATGTCAGGATACTCCTTGACAGTCTTTTTGCATCCTTCTTCAGTACCGTTGTCCGCAACCAGTTGTAATAGCTTTGCGTCAGGGTACACTGAAGAGATCTCGTCACATGCATGAGAAACAGTTTCGGATGTGCGGCCATTAATTATTACGCTCACCCCTTCGTGTGCCAGATGTCTGGCGATTTCCATCCCGATACCTCCTGTCGAAGCAGTAACAAGAGCGGTCTTTCCGGTGAGTTTCAGGTCCATACAATTATCTCCTTCACAACATGTTTAGTGTGTTCTTATCTGCATTATATCATGGAATATCCACCGTCAACGATGAGTGTCTGACCGGTGCAGTAATCTGAGTCAGAAGATGCGAAATAGAGAACGGCCCCCAGCAAGTCTTTAGTGTGACCGAGTCTCTTCATGGGGATCCCCTCGGTGATCTGACGCGTCCATTCGGGGTTGGCCATTGCCACCTCGGCCATACCCGTATTGGTTGTTCCAGGGAGAATTGCGTTCACCTGTACGTTGTATTGCACGAGCTCCAGTGCGAAAACCTTTGTCATGGTCAGCACCGCCCCCTTGGTGGCACTGTACGCACAGATACCGTCCTGTGCTCCGATAGCTGCAATTGAAGAAATATTGATGATCTTTCCACTTTTCTTTTTTTTCATCTCCACGATTACCGCCTGGGAACAGAAGAACAGCCCCTTCACATTGACCGCCAGGAGCTTGTCCCACATTTCCTCAGTCGTTTCTTCAACAGAAGCGGCAAACAGGATTCCTGCATTGTTGACTAAAATATCGACCGATCCAAACTGATCAACCGCTGCCTGAACCATCCTTTCAGCATCCTGTTTCCTGCTGACATCGGTTTTCACAAACAGCGCTTTACCACCCGATTTTTCTATATCTCCGACGACCACTTTACCTCTTTTTTCATCCACATCGGCAACAACCACCGAAGCTCCTTCTTCAGCAAGACCCTTCGAATATGCTTCACCTAATCCGTTCGCTCCTCCTGTAACGATTGCAACTCTCTTTTCTAATCGCATAAGCTTTCCCCCTTTTTGACAAACAACTTTTTCAATGGTTGCGCAAATAAACGTGGTAACGAGATGATCCCTCATCCCTGTTATTGGCGAGTGGCAGTCTATTTACTTAACGATCTTGATCCTCTTCCTGTCCATCGTGGCTATACTCATTCCTATTGCGATTAAGCCGAAGGTTATCATCTGAATATCCTGACCGATTGCAAGCATTGCCATGCCAGCTTGTATCCATGTAATAATGATCACTCCCAGTATCGTCCTATGAGGACCACCCACGCCCCCTGTAAGTGCTGTTCCACCCGCAACCACGCTTGCAAAAAGCGGTATAGCCATATCGGCCCCGATTCTCACAGACCCACCGCCCATCTGAGACATGTACAAGATACCTGCCAGGCCAGAGAGAAATCCACTGAGCATGAAAACATAAATTCTCTGTCGAGCAACGTTTATATCAGAAAGCCCGGCCCCTTGCAGGTTTCCTCCTACCGCGTAGGTACGTCTTCCGAAAGCTGTTGCGAGTGCCAGAAAGGTACAGATAATCCATACGCCCATACCCCAGTAAAAGATAGCGGGTAAACCTAGTAGAAAAGAAGTTGCAAGGCTTCTGAATGTCTCATTGTGCATTAATTGGAGGTGACCTTTTGAGAGATACCAGGCTATTCCTTCCAATACAATTGAAATTCCAAGGGTGGCTAAAAATGATGGGACCTTGAACTTGGCAAGAAGAATACCGTTAATAAAACCAATAACCAGACATACGACCAATGCAAGTGGAATCACCAGGAATCCGATCTTCTCGATGTACATGACGCTTATGAGGGCTGAAAGTCTCAGAACACTCGGAACTGAAAAGTCAAAGGACCCCGTCAGAATGACGAAGGTCAATCCACATGACGCAATAAGGAAATAGGACATAGCATAGACAAGCGTTATAAAGCCCTGATAACTGAGGAAGAATGGATTTATTATCTGAAACACGGCCACAACAGCTATCACAAAGGTGATCGGCCCAATAGTAGCCATGTTTCTTCGTAGCCATTCCGGAGAAAGCTTTGGTCTTGTCATCGACTTTTCCTGTATCATGTGACCGTTACTCCCTTTAATCCTCTTGCACTTATGATAATGGCGACAATCAACAATACTCCTACAAGCAGCGTTACCATGGTGGGATGAAGTGCCGATAGGTAAAGGCCGCGATAAAAGATGGTGAACGTAATAGCACCGAGCAGGGTCCTTTGGGGACCACCACTTCCCCCGGTCAGCGGTGTTCCACCCAGTACAATCGCCACTAAAGGCCACACAAGGGTATTAAGCTTGAGCTCCATTTGGGCTGAACCGCCAAGATGCTGAAACAGGATAATCGCCCCTACACCAGTGAAACCACCACTTAACATGAAGGCCAGAATCTTGTACTTATCCACATTTATACCGGCTAATCGAGCTCCTTCCTCATTTGACCCAATGGCGTTCAGGTAGACACATATTCTCGTGTATTTCATGAAAAATATGGCAGCTGCAATAATAGGAATGGTCCATAAAAAGGTTGAAGGAACATAACGTATAATTGGTGCTGTTATGAATTCGTACCCTTCAACGGCCCGCGGGTATCCCTCTGCTAGAAGGGCTGCTAATCCTGTGTATGTCATCAGCAGACTCAATGTCAGTATAAATGAAGGTATTTTTGCCTTGGTCTGTATCACTCCCACAAGAAACCCAGTTGTGACTCCAACTACAGGAATCATAATGATTGCAAAAATCCCCAATATCGGTTTGACCATCCACACGAGGACGCCCCCCAACATCCAGACACCAACATACGACAGGTCCAGACTACCGGTTAAAACCACAAATGTAGGACCGAGTGCAAAGAGCATCAGTGTTACAAACTGTCTTAGAATGGATTTTATATTTATGGGGCTAAAAAACCTATCTGGATATATGCTCCCAAATATTATTAAAAGAGCCAACAATACAATGATAACCGGGTGCATCTTCAATGTTTGTTTAATGCGTTGGAATACCTTATTTTTACTGTTCCGATTATTCACGTTGACATCACCTTTCTGAATTCCTCAGGGCCGAGAACTTTTTGAATTCTTCCATCCATGACGAACATGATCTTGTTGCAGAGTATATAGTATTCTTTGGGTTCGTCACTCACCAGGATCATTGAAATGCCGTTCCTCTTCATCTCAAGCAATACTTGGTAGATGTCCTCTCTTGCACCCACGTCTATTCCTATCGTAGGATCGTCCAGAAGAAGAATATCCGGGTTCCTTTCAAGCCATTTCCCAACCGAAACCTTCTGCTTATTGCCGCCGCTCAGAGAATAGCAATCTGTACCTACGCTCGGTACCTTTATCTCCAGTTTCTGCACTATTTTCTCTGCCATTTTCCTCTCAGCACTAAATTGTATGACCCGAGTGATCTTTCCTAATATTTTTTCCATATTAATGATGGAAATGTTCTTTGAAAGTGACCAGTTTAGAAACAGTTCCTTACCTGTTTCACCTGAAAAATACCCAATTCCCCTTGATAATCGTACGTGAGGAAGTTCGTCGGGTTTAAGCATCTGTTCCTTGGCTGTTAGCTCACCTTCATCATAATTCGTAAGACCGGCGATCGTACGTATGATCCTGCTTTTGCCTGATCCAGCTGGACCAAAGAACCCAATGCAGCTGCCCCTAATGAGATCAAAAGAAATATCATAAAAATGGCCACGTTTTGTAAGATTTTTCGCTGATAAGATTGTATCCTCTCCGAGGGCTTCACTATCTCCTGATCTTGAGATATATTCCGATGATTTTCTGCCCACTATTGCTCTGAAAAGATCTTCTTCTGTCATCTTCTCTTTAGACAAGTCATACTGGGCAACAAGGTTACCATCCCGAAGCACGTGCACCCTGTCCGTGTATTCCATTACTTCGGGGATAATATGTGAAATGAAAATGAACGAGGCATTTTTCTTCATTTTCAAGAGATCTCTAAACAGTTCCTTGCATTCATCGTCGGTCAGAGGTGCGGTCGGTTCATCGAGTATGATGATCGGTGTCGTGTCACTGTCCTCTCTTTCCAATCGTACGCCCAGTATAGCTCGGGCTATTTCAATCATCTTCTGATTAGAGAGTGGTAGTTCATGCATAAAGGCATCAACATCGCATTCCACATGAAGCTCCTGTAATATTTCGCAGGCTTGCTGTTTCATGCTGTCCTTTTGCAATGTCATGAACTGTATATACTTATCCTCATGTCCCAGAAAGAGGAATTGATATACTTTCAACCAGGGAATAACTCCGTTTTCCTGATACACGATGGATATTCCCCGCTTTGCCGCCTCTTTTGGATTTCCCGGGAAAGGAACTAGTTTTCCCTTGTGATACAGTTCCCCCTTGTCCGGAGAATAGACGCCTACTAGAATTTTCATGAGTGTGGATTTTCCTGCTCCATTTTCACCCACAACACCCACTATTTCATTTTTACGGGCCTCTATACTGACACCCTTCAGGGCATGCACCACTTCATCGAAGGTTTTGTATACTTCCTTGACCTCTAATAGTTTATCATTCATCGGCTTCACCATGCATCTTCGGTATTTATGACAGTATTATATCCGCCCAGTAACCCCTATGGAAAGCAGAAAATAAAAAAAGGGGGAGTACGAGAAGGAAGCAAGGGCCGCTCAAGTAGTAACGCCAAAATCAAGCATTTCAGAAACAGTCTTTTACGTTAAGTTTTGCTGTTTTAGACCATCTACTCGACCGGCCCTTTTTATTACTCCTCTTCCTCCCTACTCCCCATTCTACTCACGTGCTCACGTACAGAGGTCTTTCTAATCAATTGTGTCCTTACTTCACAGCTTAAAAC
>Ga0255055_10001527_pt1 | contig 16826 bp, 13 predicted proteins | sample JV7_2_27_MG_FD_188633 | JGI IMG/M metagenome (GOLD analysis project Ga0255055, IMG submission 188633) | Seawater microbial communities from Jervis Inlet, British Columbia, Canada - JV7_2_27 | ecosystem: Environmental > Aquatic > Marine > Inlet | place: Canada: British Columbia | collected... | reverse complement strand
CAGAAGACCTTGGCGCAAATGCCATTGTCGGAATCAGATACGATGCCTCTGAAGTAGTCACTCAATCCACCGAGGTCCTTTGCTATGGCACCGCGGTCATTATCGAGCCCAATGTCTCACCTACCGTCTAACAGACTCTGAACCGGACTTAAGAAACAGCTCCTGTTTCTTGCCCCCAGGTGTCGGGGCTCGAGTCCCGTGCGGCTGCTTCTAAGAAACTGACCCTTCGAGCAACTCCGCTGGATATGAGACGCGGCGCTTTGGACGAGTGGGCCAATTCCTTCTGGGTTCCTTCCCACCGAAGGCGGCCCCCTGCACGGTAGACACTGTCGGTGAATTCGGGCCCGATATCGCAAACCCGCGGGGTGGAATCCTGTAGAATCCGTTATCCCTGAGTGTGCGGCTTACCCCGCAGAGGAAAAACCATGACCAGAAGGCCTTTTTTCGTCCTCCCGGCTACGTTGATCGTCTCGCTCCTGGCCGCCACGACCGTAGCGGCCCAGGAAGTGGCCTACGAGAAGTACACGCTCGAGAACGGCATGACTGTGATCCTCCACGAGGACCACAGCGTCCCGTCGACCGCGATCAACCTCTGGTACCACGTGGGCTCGAAAGATGAGCAGGAGGGGCGCTCGGGGTTCGCTCACCTGTTCGAGCACCTGATGTTCATGGGTACCGAGCGCGTGCCGGGGGGCAACTTCGACACGATCATGGAGGCCGGCGGCGGCTTCAACAACGCCACCACCAGCTCGGACCGTACCAACTACTTCTCGATGGGCCCCATGGAGCTGCTCCCGACCCTGCTGTGGCTCGACGCCGACCGGCTCGAGGCCCTGGACGACGCCATGAACCAGGAGAAGCTGGACAAGCAGCGCGCGGTCGTGCGCAACGAGCGGCGGCAGAGCTACGAGAACCGTCCGTACGGCATGGCGCAGCTCAAGACCTACGAGTTGATGTTCCCCGAGGGGCACCCCTACCACCTCCCCGTCATCGGGACCCACGAGGACCTGGAAGCAGCCACCGTCGATGACGTCAAGAACTTCTTCCGCACCTACTACGTACCGAGCAACACCAGCATCGTCGTCGCCGGTGACTTCGATCCCAAAGAGATCAGGCCACTGATCGAGAAGTGGTTCGGAAGCCTGCCGCGCGGCTCCGATCTCGTCCACGCCGAGCCGAAACCCGTCAAGCTCGAAGGTGTGACTCGTTTGACGATGACCGACAACGTGCAGTTCGCGCGCAGTACGCTCGTCTATCACAGCCCGCGGTACTTTCAGCCGGGCGACGCCGAGATGGATCTGATTGCGGGGGTGTTGTCGGACGGGATCTCGAGCCGGTTGTACCAGCGACTCATCACCGACGACCAGTTGGCCCTCGACGTCTCCGCGTTTCAGGAGTCGAAGATGCTCGGGTCGTTGTTCCGGGTACAGGCGACCGCGCGCGACGGTGTGGACCTCGACGATCTCGAGAAGACGATCGACGAGGTGATCCAGCAGTTCCTCGCCGAGGGTCCGACCGCTAGCGAGTTGGAAAAGCAGAAGGCACAGCTCGAGTTCGCCGCGGTATCGCAGCTCCAGTCCCTGCTACGGAAGGCCGACCGCCTGAACATGTACGAGTTCCACTTCGGTGAGCCCGACGGTTTCAAGCGAGACCTGGATCGCTATCGCACCGCGACCGCCGCAACGGTCAAGGAGTGGGCGGCCAAGGTCCTGACGAGCGACAGACGGCTGGTGATCCGCGTGATCCCGGAGCTGAAGACGCCCGAGAAGCCGCCGCTCGACGGGCAGCCCCTGATCGCCGCCTCGGCCGAGTTCACACCGCCGATGCCGACGACATTCGAGCTAAAGAACGGGATCACGGTGCACCACTGGGAGCGCCACGAGTTGCCGATGGTGGCGATGACGATGTTACTGCCCCGTGGAACGGCGACCGACCCGGAGGAGACGGCCGGGCTGACCTCGCTCGCGGTGAACATGCTCGACGAGGGCGCAGCGGGTAAGTCGGCGGTCGAGTTTTCCGACGCGCTGGATCTGCTCGGCGCCCGCTTCAGCGCTTTCGCGCGGCGGGAGTCCACCCGGGTCTCGCTGTCGAGCCTGACCCGCACCTTCGACGACGCGTTGACCCTTTTCGCCGACGCCGTCGCTCGACCCGAGTTCGACGGAACGGAGTGGGAGCGTGTCCACACGTTGCACGTGCAAGGCCTGATCCAGGCCCAGGACCAGCCGGGGACGGTGGCAACGAACGTCGCGATGCGGACCTACTTCGGCGACGCGCACCCTTACAGCCGCCCCACGGGAGGCACGCCCGATACCGCGGGCGCGGTCAGAGTGGCCAACGCGCGGGGACACTACGAGCGACTGTTCCGCCCCGACGGCGCGGTGATCCTGTCGGCCGGAGATCTGACGACGAAGGACGTGAAGAAGAAGCTCAACGCCGCGCTCGGCGGTTGGCGCGCGGCTTCCGAGTCGAAACCGTTGCCGAAGCCGGACTACCCCGACGCTGCCGCCAGCGATTTCCGCGTCGTGCTGGTCGACCGGCCCGGCGCGGTCCAAACGGTCGTGTCCTTCACGTTGCCCGCTCCACTTCACGCCGACCCGCGAAGGCAGCAGTACGAACTGTTCGGCACGATCCTAGGCGGCAGCTTCACGAGCCGGTTGAACCAAAATCTTCGGGAAGACAAAGGCTACACCTACGGCGCCAGTTGCGGCTACTCGATGGGCCCCACCGTTGGGTACTTCACGGCATCCTCGAGAGTCCGCGCCGACGTCACCGGTGCGTCGATCAAGGAGTTCCTCGGGGAGTTCAACGACATTCGGACCGGCGACATCACCGCCGAGGAAGCGGAGAAGGCTCGTTCGACCGGACGGATGCGCATGGTGCAATCGTTCGCGGGGCTCAACGGCATCCTCGGAGCGGCGGCCGTTCTGGTCGAGAACGGTCAACCGTTCTCGGATCTCGGCGAGGAGCTGTCGCGGATCGCCGGGGTCACCGGAGAGGATCTGAACGGAATCGCGCGTCAGGCCGTCCCGCTCGAGACCGGTGTCCTGGTGCTCGTCGGCGACAAGCAGAGCGTGCTCGCCCAGCTGGAGGAGCTGGAGCTTCCGGAGCCGGTCGAGTTGACCGTGGCGGGAGACGATGTCTCGGCGGGTGATGCGCAGCCTAGCGGGGCCAGCCGTAGCGCGGCGGCGGCACAGGCACGCTGACGGCCAAGATGAGCCGTAGAAGGAACATCAGCACCTCTTATCCTTATGGATGGGTCCTGGTGCTGGGGTATACTCGACGTGGCTCAGGCATGAGGATCCCCACGGCAGACGAAGTTCTTGGTAGGCACAACACTTTTGGAGGAATTGGACAAATGGCAGAAGGCACCATCAAGCGACTCACGAACAAGGGCTTCGGGTTTATCGACACCGGGAGCGACAAGGACCTGTTTTTTCACTCGTCAAACCTCGAAGGGGTGAGCTACGAAGAACTCCAAGAAGGACAACGAGTGTCATACACCGAAGGACATGGACCGAAAGGGCCAAGGGCCGAAAACGTCAAGCCAGTCTGACGGAGCTGAGAGGAACATTCGTTTTCAACCACGGAGAAACAAATATGGGTGATAAGGGAAGTAAAGATAAAGGCAAAAGAGAACAACAGAAAAAGGCCCAGCTTAGTCCAAAGGAAAAACGAAAACTGAAAAAAGAAAAGAAGAGTAAATAGATACGCGCGAATCGCCCCGGATTCTCTAGACACGTTGTTGATCCAAATGGTGGCTCTTCTCGTAGTTGATCGGTGACAGGTGATCGAGAGAGCCTCGCTCTGGACCCCTATCCGCGTTGAACTTAAGCCCCCCCAAGCCAACGCTCATCCGGGTTCGAATCACCAAACCCTCCGAAACTAACAAGGGAACGCCGATGGGGAATCGACCACTCGTGGGGCTCGGGCGTTACATGATCCCGATCCCGCGGTTTCTGTGGCGCCGAGGGGTGGCCAGAAGGGTGCCGGCCATCGAAGGAAGACTCGCGTTCATGTCCGGGGACCATCATCGGGTCCGCGATTTCGTGGTCCGGGAACTCCCCCGGGTCGGAGAACCCCTGGCGCTGGAGCTGATCGCGAAAGAGCTGAATCTCCCCGCAACCCGGACCAAGGAGATTCTGGACGAGCTCGAGACGCGCTTGATCTTCCTCTTCAGAAACGACGAGGGGGCGGTCGCCTGGGCGTATCCCGTGACAGCAGACCCGACGCCCCATCATGCAGCCTTCAGCACGGGTGAACGGCTCGACGCGGCTTGAGCGATCGACGCAGTAGCGCTGCCCTTCGTGCAAGGGCGATTAGGGAAGAAAGCCCTGTCGGTTGCGATCACCACGAAATGCGCACACTGTGGCGAACCGATTCACCTCGAAATTGATAGCGAACTGAACTTTCGAGTCGTAGAAGAAGGTGCGAAGCCCCTGGTCTTCGTTCCGCTGTTGGACCTCGCCAAGCTCAAGGACCCTAGCATCATCGATGGATTCTGACGCCACTCCGTCTTCTTCTGGTCAGAAGAGCACGCGAGAGAGCATCGATCCAGAGTGGGTGGGATCCGTGGTACATACCTGACCTTGAGTCTGAGCGCGTACCTCACCCGGCTCATCCAGGGAGCGCTTTTCGGCTTCCCGCGCAGCGCAGGATGGCCGGTGGCCGGACGCCAACGCAGATGAATTACTTTCATGCTCTCTTGCGCCCAGGGCGGGTTCCGGAAGCCGACGCTCTCGTGGTGGGCACCGGCTGAGGAATCCTACGCGGTTCAGATCAGTAACGCATGGGCTGAATCGAGGTGTAACCTGCCGCTTTATTTGGAGGTCTTGCGTCACATTGGAGTAACTGACACGTTCAGGAATGTCGAGCATCATTGCGTTACTTCCGGAGATAAGGTGACACGTTACGCGAGGGTCGGCGAGAAGGGGGAGAACACATGGGTGGTCTGATGGGTGCGCGAGCGGAATCGGCCCTCCGGCTCTCGGGCACGGTCGGTGCAAACAAGGTCATGGAGTCCGAGTTGCTCCGCCTCGTGAAGCGCTCGCCGTTCCACGTGCGGGTGCCGAAGCCGGCGCGTCAGGGCTCGATGGCGCTGCGCTACGCGTTCGACCCGGCGGTTGCCTGGGTCGCAGCCTGTTACCATCGCAGCTCATCGCGTATCGGTTGGGAGCTGGCCTCATCGCCCGCGGTCCGGCTCGAGCCGCTAGTTGCCGACCTGGTCCCGCTGCTGGCGGCGGATGATCGCCTGCCGCGCGGGCGCTCGGTCACGTTCACGGTGGAGGTGAAGGGAGTCGAAGACTTCGAGGCCGGGCCGTTGCAACTGCGTGGCGCCGTCAAGAGTGCCTTCGAGCAGGCGATGCAGAAGCGAGGTGGCCAGGCCGTGGTCCAGAACAAGGCCGCGGAGTGGGAAATGCTCGTGCGCCGGGTCGGAATTGGGAACGACCGTCGCACTCTCGTCATCCTCGACCTCGGCCGGGGCCCACGGCACATGCGCGGACAGCGCGTCGCCCAGGGGCCGGCGCCGATGCGCGAGACGCTGGCTGCCCAGCTCGTGCTGCTGGCAAACTGGATGCCCCACGCCGAGCCACTGGTCGACCCGACCGCCGGCAGCGGCACCATCGCAGTGGAGGCGGCGCTGCTGGCCCGTGGCTTTGCTGTCCGCAAGCCGGAGGATCTTCCGGCGCTGCGATCGCCCTTGTTTGCGGGCTTCCCACCCCAGGCGCCTCCGCTCTACCTGGACACGCGCCCGTACATCCTCGCATCGGACATCAATGAGGAATGCATCGCCTGGATGATCGGAAACCTGCGCGCGTCCGGCCTCACCGGGCGGGATGTCGAGCAGTCCATCGTGGTGCGTTCCATGAACGCAACCGAGCTCACACCGGAGCGGTTCGCGGAGATCCTACCCGACGCGCCGGGCGACCGCGGCCTCTTCGCCTTCAACCCGCCCTACGGGCGCCGGATGCAGGGAGAGGATGGCGACGTGCTGAGACTCTATCGCGACCTCGGCCGCACGCTCAAGCGCTTCCACGGCTGGCGCGCCGCGGTGATCGTCGCAAACGAGGGATTCAAGGGGGCCTTCAACGTCCGTCCCTCTCTGGTCAAACCGACCTCCGCCGCCGGACTACGTGCGGAGTTTCTGCTGTTCGACCTGGGAGGGCGACAGGCCGGCAAGAGAAGGTAGTTCTAGTCCTGCTGGTCGGACAGCTGTTTCAGGTATCGGAACAACTGCCGCGCCGACCTCGGTGGCTTATCCAGATCGCGCTCCTTCTTTGCATTTCGCACAAGCTGGCGCAGATGCGTCCGGTCACACCCCGGATATCGCTCAACGAACGCGGCAAGTTGACACTCGTCAGCGGAAAGTAACTTGTCGCGCCAGTGTTCCGCCTCATGCGGAGCCGCGACCTCCTCGGCATGCGGCTGCAGCTCGCCGGTCATCGCGGCCCGTATGGCGGCAGTATCCTCTTTCGCCAGGAGGGATGAGAGGTATCGGTACTGACGCTGGAGCGCGGTGCGGGTCATCCCCTTGGCTGCCAGCAAGGCATCACGCGTGTCCTCGGACAGCGGCATGGCGCGCAGCTGTCCTTTGGACAAGCCTGCAAGCTGTATCCCCAGGTCCTTCAGCTCGCGAAACTCGCGTTTGATCTGCGATCGGCTCTTTTGGTCCTGCTGCGAGTTCTTGATCACTGCGCTCTTCAACTGGTCGCGAAACTACCTTACGTCTTCCGCACGGGGCTTGGCAATCTAGGCAGCTCTTGAGGGCCGACCGATCGGTTGACGACTACTCCGGCAACCCGACCTGGCGCATCAGCTCCTTCAGGCGGGGGTCGGAGCGCCAGTCGTCCCAGGTCGGATCGACCTTCAGGAACAGCAGCCAGTGATCATGGCGCTCTCGCGCCGTGTGCAGCCAGGCAAACGCCTCGTCGGCCTGGCCGACCGCGGAGTGGATGGCAGCGATATGGTACGGCGGTACGTAGGCTCGGTCGAATTGCTCCTCCAGCAGATCCAGCACCGCCCGAACCTCGCCGGTCTTCCCCGCGGCGGCGTAGGTCCGCCCGAGCGCGGACCACATCAACGGATTCCCTTTGGACAGGTCGATCGCCCGCTGAAGACTTCCCATCGCGACATCCAACTTGCCGATCTGCTGCTGGGCGAGGCCGAGCCAGAGGTGCGCCGGGATGAAATCCGGCTCGAGCTCGAGCACCTCCTCGAGCTTGGTCGCAGCCTTGTCAAAGTCGTGCGCGTAGTAGTGGATCCAACCCACCAGTGTATTGATGATCAATGACAGGGGATCGAACGCCAGCACGCGCAGGGCGACGCCGATCGCTTCGTCCGTTCGACCCATCAGGGCCAGTTGCTCGGCGTACCAGTGGTGGGCCGTCGCGTAGTCGGGATTCAGCGCGAGAGCTCGTTGGAACCCGGTCTCGGCGGACGACCAGTCCCAGTCGTAGAGCAGCGTGGCGAACGCCAGCGAGGTGTGCGCCTCGGCCAGCGAGTCGTCGAGCTCGAGGGCCTTGACCGCGTTGGCCCTGGCCTTGGGAAACGTCTCCTGCGGGGACAACACGCAGTAGTACCCGAGGATGTTGAAACAGTCGGCGAGCCCGGCGTAGGCCAGGGCGTAGCTCGGATCCTCGCGGATCGAGAGCTCGAAGTACTCGATGCCGCGCTGGATCTCCTCTTCGGTTCTCTTGTTCCAGTGGAAGCGGCCCTTGAGGTACAGCGTATAGGCCTCAACGTTGCTCGTGTGCCGCCGGATCAGCGGCGCTCCCTGCCGCCCCATGAGCTGCACCGCTTGGGCATTGACGATGGCCAGGGCGATCTCGTCCTGGACGGCGAAGATGTCCTCGACCTCGCGGTCGTACTGCTCGGACCAGAGCTGGTAGCCGTCGGCCACGCTGATCAGCTGGACCGCGATGCGCAACATGCTTCCCGATTTGCGGACGCTGCCCTCGAGCACCGCGTTGACGTTCAGCTTGTACCCGACCTCGCGGATGTCGATGTTGCGGCCTTTGAAGGCGAAGGAGGAAGTCCGGGCGACGACGTGCAATCCCTCGACGCGGGTCAGGGCGTTGATGATCTCCTCGGCCACGCCGTCGCAGAAGAACTCCTGCTCCTGATCCCCACTGAGATTGTCGAACGGGAGCACCGCGATCGACGGCGCCCGCCGCGGGCTCGCCGGTGCTCGCGACGACGACTCCGCCTCGAGCTGGGCCCTCAGAAGTCGCAGGTCGACGAGCATGTTGTCGACGTGCTGGTAGCGTTCCTCGGCCCGCTTGGCCAGCGCCTTGGCCACGATCCGGTCCAGCTCGATCGGCGCGTCGGGCCGAGCGGAGGTCAGGGGCTCCGGAGCTTCGTGCCGCACCGCATGGACGATCGCCTGCGCCGACTCCCCCGTGAACGGAGCCCGGCCTGTCGTCATCTCGTGGATCACCACGCCGACGGCCCAGACGTCAGTGCGGTGGTCGACACGCTCCTGTCGTGTCTGCTCGGGGGACATGTAACCCAGCGTGCCCATGAAGCCGTCGGTGACGGTGACGTCGGAAGCCTCCACGTCGGAGAGATCGCCCGGGTGGGGCTCGTCCGCGGGGGATCTCGCGGCGGCGGGCAGCTTGGCCATGCCGAAGTCGAGGATCTTCGTCACCCCGTCGGCGGTGCGGATCAGGTTCGCGGGTTTGATGTCACGGTGCACGATGCCACGCTCGTGCGCCTTGGCCAGACCCTGCATCACCTGCACCGCAGTTTCCACCGCCACCGCGATCGGGAGCGGACCGCGGGCCAGCCGCTCCTTGATCGTCTTACCCTCGTAGTAGGCCATGACGATGAACACGCGACCGTCCTCGGTCTCGTCGATGGAGTGGATCGTGCAGATGTTCGGATGATCGAGCGCCGAGGCGGCACGTGCCTCGCGCATGAACCGGTCCTTGGCCACCGGATCCCGGCTGAGCGGTTCGGGCACGAACTTCAGCGCGACCGTGCGCTCGAGCCGCGTGTCCTCGGCGAGGTAGACCTCCCCCATCCCGCCGCCGCCGACCCTCTCCCGGACCCGGTAGTGGCCGATGGTCCGGCCGATGAGATCGTCGGTCAAATCTCACCTCGCATGACGCGACGCAAGGTCTCCTGCTCGATGTTGGCGCCGCTGACGACGATGCCGACCTTCTTGCCGGCCAGCCGGTCCGCGAGCTTGAACAGGCCGGCGAGCCCGGTGGCACCCGCTCCCTCGGCGAGATTGTGGGTCGCGACGAGAAGTACGCGAATCGCTTCGGCGATCTCGGCCTCGGTGACGGTCAGGAAATCGGCGAGGCCCTCGCACAGCGTCCCGAACGTCAGCTCGTAGACGTCGCGCGTGTCCAGACCCTCGGCGATCGTCGTTCCGGCGGGCCGCAACGAAGGTCGTCCGGCGTGCCACGAGTCGTGCATCGTCGGCGCCGCCGCGGACTGCACACCGAAGACGTCGAGCTCGAGTCGCATCGCCCGGGCCACGGTGAGCGCCCCGACCGCCTGCGAACCACCGCCGAGCGAGGTGACGATCGCGTCGAGCCCCGGCTCTTGCTCGACCATCTCCAGCGCGATCGTGGCCGCCCCGGCGAGGATCTGGAGGTCGTTCGTCGCGTGCACCAGGCGCAGCCCGTCCTGCGCGGAAAGTCGATCGGCCACGCTGATCGCCTCGTCGTAGTCCGCGCCCCGCTCGATCAGCCGCGCCCCGAGACCGCGCATGCCCTCGTTCTTCTCGGGATTGTTGCGGGCCGGCACACAAAGAGTGACCGGGATGCCGAGCCGCTGCCCGGCCCACGCCACGGCCTGCCCGTGGTTGCCACGCGTGGCCGCGACGACACCCGCCGAACCCTCCTCGGGCGTCAGCGAGGTCAACACCGCGACGGCGTTACGGACCTTGAACGAGTTGGTGGGATTGTGGTTCTCGTGCTTGACGAAAACCTGGATCCCACGGCCGAGCCGTCGCTCGAGCTGGGCGTAGCGCCGCATCGGTGTCGGCGGCAGGTGCGGCCGGATACGGCCGCGGGCGTCCTCGACGTCCGCTAGCGAGATGGGCCACGTCGTCATGACCGGCAGTCTAGTCCAGATCGGTCGGATCTGGAGCGGCCTTCCATGTTCGCCGCCCTCCAGCGCGATTAGCTGAGGCCGGAAGCCGTGACGCGCTTGGCGCACTCCAGCACCAGCTCGCGGAACCACCTCTGAGCGGGGTCTTCTTCCGCGCGCTTGTGCCAAACCAAGTCGTAGTTAAAGCCGCCAAGCGGGAAGGGAGCATTCTTCACTTTTAGATCCAAGAATGTGCTCATGGCGTTCACGGCCGCGGCGGGCAGAGTAGCGGCGTAGTCCGAGCGGGAGACCAGTACGAGCGCACTCCAGAAGCTGGATGTCTTGCGGGCTACACGCCGCTCGAAGCCTTGTTCGGCCAGGAGGTCATCGACCACGCTACGCCCCTGTGTCCCCATCCGGGCAACCAGGACATGCTCGGCGGAGACGTACTTCTTGGTCGTCAGCCGCCCCCTTGCCATGGGGTGATCATGGCGCATGACGATGACATATTCTCCTTGCATCATGAGAGTGCGGTTGATGTCCGCCGGGAGTTCCGGTCGAATCGCTACGGCCGCATCAGCACGGCCTTGCCGCATACTTCGCCCGGACGGCGGCACTAGAAGCCAGAACAAGAACAAGCAAGAGGAGACACAGCGATGCCAAACAGGATTCTCGTCACCGGAGCAACAGGCAACATTGGCGGGGAAATCGCCCGGCAGTTGAAGGACAAGGGGGCGGATTTCGTGGCCGGCAGCAGTGCCGGGGCGATCGACGGCATGGCGTCGGTCTCGATCGACTTCGCCGACAAGGCTTCGCTCGTAGACGCGATGCAGGGCGTCTCGACGGTATTCATGGTCCTTCCGAACCATCCAGACATGGTTAGGTGGGGCGAGAACCTCATCGATGCCGCGAGAGAAAGCGAGGTCTCGCACATCGTCCGATCCAGCGGGTCGCTCGCGGACAAAGAGTCGTCCCTCAAGATCGAAGAACTGCTTGGTACTACGGACGAGTATCTGAAGAACAGCGGCGTGGACTACACCATCACGGCGCCGTCATTCTTCATGCAGAACTTCATCAACTTCTTCGGCGATAACTACAAGAGTGGCGCGATCTATCAGCCGGCAGGTGACGGAAGCATCGGGTGGGTCGACGTGCGCGATATCGCAGCGGTCAATGTCGAGGTCCTACTCAATCCGAAGAACTACAGTGGCCAATCACTGACCATCACAGGGGCTGAGAGCCTGTCCTATGCGGAGGCCGTGCAGCGAATGAACCAGACCCTGGGGAGGGAGGCGCAGTACGTCGCCGTACCGGATGAAGCGGCGATCGAGGCGATGAAAGGATTGGAGTACCCCGAATTCATCATCGACGTGATGATCAGTCTGAACCAGAGCATCCGCCTCGGCCACGCGGAAGAAACCACGAGCACCGTCAAGAGTGTTCTGGGCCGGCCCCCCATCGGATTCACGCAGTTCGTCGCGGACAACAAGAACGCGTGGCTTTGATCGAGGCTCAGATCCCTTGCGCTTCGGGAGCTTGCTGAGGCGCCGGTGTATGAATCGCGACGTTCACTGTCGCCTTTTCTCCGAGCTCGCCGAAAAAGGGACGGCCTCCTCTATTCCCCCGACTCCTTCACCAACTCCTGAAACCCCGGATGATCGTGCAGCGACACCAGGTCGGGATCGTTCTTCATCCAGATGCGCCACCAGCCGCCGTGGGCGATGGTCTCGGACAGGCGGGCGATCGCCTCGTCGGTGCGGCCGAGCAGGGCGTAGGTGCAAGCGACGTTGTAGAGCACCTGCGGCTCGTCGGGGTCCATCGTCAGCGCGCGGTTAGCCCACTCGAGGGCCAGCTCTTCCGGTTCACCCAACTGGCATAGCGCCAGGGCGCCGAAGTACAGGGCGCGGGCGTCGCCTGGGTACACCTCCAGGTGCTTGCGTGCCATCTCGAATGCGCGCCGGTACGCCGCGTCGGAGTCCTCCTGGCGGCCAAGACCCTTGAGCGCGCTGCCGAGCAGGGACGGCGCCTGGTAGTCCTCGGGACGCAGCTCCTGCGCGCGCTGGAAGCACTCCACCGCCCGCTCGAGCTGTCCGCGTGCGTAGTAGCCGCGACCCTGGAAGTAGTACGCCTCGAAGAGCGACGGCTTCAGGCGGATCGCGTGGGCGAACTGCGCGTAGGCTTCTTCGTGCTTGTCGCGGAGCGACACGGCCACGCCGCGCGCCACGTACGCCTCCGGCAGCTCGGGATCCAGCTGGACCGCCCGGCGGCTGGCCTCGTCGGCCGCCTGCGCGTGCTCCTCGGTGACGCTCCAGAACATGTACAGGTACGAGTGGCAGCCGGCCAGGCCCGCGTAGGCGCTGGCGTAGCTGGGGTCGATCTCGATCGCCTTGGCGAACATGTCGAGCGCCACCTCGATGCTCTTGCGGCGGAACTGGCGGAAGTGCTGGTGGCCGCGCAGGTAGTAGTCGTAGGCTTCGACGTCGGCCGTGGCCACCTGCTTGATCGCGCGCCGCTCGCGCGGGCTCAGCGTCACTTCCAGCGCGCTGACGATGCTCTGCGCGATCTCGTCCTGGATGGCGAACACGTCCTTCAGCTCGCGGTCGTAGCTCTTCGACCACAGTTGGTAACCGTCGGACACTTTGATCAGCTGCGTCGAGATCCGCAGCCGGTTGCCGGCCTTGCGCACGCTGCCTTCCAGCAGGTGCGCCACCCCCAGCAGATCGCCGATCTCGCGGCTGTCGAGCGACGTGTTCTTGAAGCGGAACGAGGACGTCCGCGACGCCATGCGCAGGTGCTCGACGCGGGTGATGGCGTTGATGATCTCGTCGGCGATCCCCTCGCAGAAATAGGCCTGCTCCTGCTCGGCGCTGACATCCACGAACGGCAGCACGGCGATCGAACGCACCGCCTCGTCGTTTGCCGAGCTCAGGCCGCGCTCGATCGAGCGCAGCTCGCGGTGCAGGTCCCCGGCCGTCATCCGGCCCTCCGGATCCTTGGCCAGACAGCGGTCGAGCACGCGGTCGAGCTGGCGCGGAAACTCGGGGTTGATCTGGCTCGGCGGGCGCGGGTGGTCCTTGAGCACGGCCGCGATCAAGGCCGCCGTCGTGTCGCCCTTGAACGGATGGCGGCCGGTGGCCATCTCGTACAGCATCACGCCGAGCGAGAAGATGTCGCAGCGACGGTCCTGGCGCTTCCCCTGGATCTGCTCCGGCGCCATGTAGAGCACGGTGCCCGAGATGTGCGCCTCGACGCTCAGCGTCTTCGTCGCGTCGTCGCCCGAAACCGTCACCGACGGCTTCCGTTGCTCTGACGCCAGCCCGAAGTCCAGCACCTTGACGCGGCCTTCGCCCACCACCAGTACGTTGCCGGGCTTGAGATCGCCGTGGGCGATCTTCTGGGTGTGGGCCGCGCCGACGGCATCCACGATCGGCAGCGCCAGCTCGAAGAACGCCCGCAACGGCAGGCCGCCCGACGGGATGTGATCGCTCAGGCGCTGCCCGTGGATGAACTCCATCGTGAAGAAGCGCTCTCCTTCGACCTCCTCCACGGAATGCACGGTGACGATGCCGGGGTGGCTCAAGCCGGCCAGGATCTTCGCCTCGCGTTCGAGCTTCGCCAGTCGCGCGGGGTCTTCGGCGAACTCGTGCGTCAGCAGCTTGAGCGCCACCTCGCGCTCGAGCGTGGTGTCCAGCGCGCGCCACACCACTCCCATGCCGCCCTCGCCGAGCTTCTCGACCAACCGGTAGTGGAGCAATTGTTGCCCGGCCTCGATGGCCACGTTGCAGTCCTCCTCCGTCGAGCCGAGGGCCGTGTCTATCCCCCGGATGCGGCACGGCTACCTTGTGCCAACGCCGGATGACCGTGCGCTACGCGTAAGGGCACTCTCTGCGATCTCGCCACGAAGAGCAAGGCGTTGAGGGCGTTAGTACGACCGCGGCAACGACCAGATCGGACCGAGAATCCGCTGGTCAGCGAACGGCGCGCAATCGGACCTGACGTAAGCTGTGTCATGCCAACGACTTGGAATGGTGGGCCCACCAGGACTCGAACCTGGGACCAACGGACTAGGAGGGCATTCCAAGAGGGCGGCGCGACACTCGCCGGACGAGTTCGTGCCCGGTTCACCGACCTATCCCAGAGGCAATCCAATGAATGGGCCCTACGGGATGAGCTCTCGGATGCCTGAGGAATGACAGAGTGTATTCTGCATGAAAGTGGCCCTGTGCGTCGGTTGACCTGTCGCCCTCGAAGAGAGATCTTGGGGCCATGTTCGACCAACTCGAAACGATATATCACCGACCGAGGCCGTTCGAGTTCTACACCGCCGACGAGCTGTGGACCGATGAGCACACCTCCGCGCAGATGCTGGCCTACCACCTCAACGAGGAGGTCGACCTTTCCTCCCGCAGCGGGGCGTTCATTGATCGCTCCGTGGAATGGATCGTCTCCCACTTGGGCGTGGGCAAGGGAACGAAGATCGCCGACTTCGGCTGCGGACCCGGGCTGTACACCACCCGGCTGGCCCGCCGGGGGGCGGACGTCACCGGCATCGACTTCTCGAAGCGCTCCATCGACCACGCCCGCAAGACGGCCGCGGCGGAGGGGCTGTCCGTTCGCTACATCAACGAGAGCTACCTGGAGTTGAAGCTGGACGATCGCTTCGACCTCGTCACGATGATCATGTGCGACTTCTGCGCGCTCAGCCCCGAGCAACGGCGCACCATGCTGTGCAAGTTCCGCGGGCTGCTCGCGCCGGGGGGCGCGGTGCTGCTCGACGTCTACTCCCTGGTCGCCTTTACCGGGCGCAAGGAGCTGGCCACCTGCGAGATAGATCTCCTGGACGGCTTCTGGTCGCCGCACCGCTATTACGGCTTCCTCAACACCTTCAAGTACGACGAGGAGAAGGTGGTCCTCGACAAGTACACCATTGTCGAAGAGGCGCGCATCCGCACCATCTACAACTGGCTGCAGTACTTCAGCCCCGAGGCCCTCGAGCACGAGCTGAACGGCTGCGGCCTCGACGTCGAGGAGCGCTACGCGGATGTGGCCGGTTCGACGTACAATCCCGAGCACACCGAGTTCGCGGTGGTGGCCCGCAAGCGGTAAGACAGGGAGTGGGACGATGCCGATCAAACTGATCCGGCAACCCGCGGTCGTCGAGGCGGCGGGCAACATCCCCAAGCGGATCGAGGAGTTCGTCGGCGTGGTGAACTCGGAGACCACTGTGCTGAGCATCGCCAAGATGACCAGCCCCGCCGGATGGCAGGAGCCCGGACAGACCCCCGAGTTCGACGAGTACACCGTCGTCTTGAAGGGCGTGCTCAAGGTCAAAACCAAAGATGCAGAGCACGAGGTCTGCGCGGGACAGGCGATCATCGTCCCGGCGAACGAGTGGGTGCAGTACAGCACCCCCGACGAGGGCGCCGAGTACATCGCCGTCTGCCTCCCCGCGTTCACACCGGGTGCAGTTCATCGGGATTAGGGGCGAAACACCTCGTGCTAGCCGTGACTCGGGTTCACCTTGTCGGCGCGTGGTTTCCAGGTTCTCTCGTGCGACCGCGAGTCAAAGCGCAAGAGGCTGTGGGGATTAGCGAGGGTCAAATGAAGAATGTCGGCCAAGAGGGCGAAGCTCTACCTCGATCTGGTGCTGGCCAAGAAGCAATTCCTGAATGAGTGGCAGGCTGATGGCAGGCCCAGCGACCGTTGTGCTCGTACATGGCGCGTTTCACGGGCCGTGGTGCTGGGAAAAGGTGACGTCCCTCCTGCAAGCGCGCGACGTCCCGACGGCCCTCGTCGACCGGGGCGTGGGAGAGCCCCGCCAGGTCAGCTCCGACCCATGGCTCGACCAGGAGCGTGTGCGCGAGGTGGTCAACGAGGCCGCCCGCCCCGTCGTGCTGGTGGGGCACTCGCAGGGTGGTGTCGGCGTCACCTACGGGGGAGCGGACAACCACTTCGTGCGGCACCTCGTGTACCTCACCGCGGTGATGCCGGGCGTCGACCTCGGCGAGACGCAGGTAGGGACCGAGCTCGTCGTCAGCGGCATGCGGCCCACCGAAACCGGGACCATCTTCGACCCTGGGTTGGCGGAAGAGGTCTTCTTCAACGACTGCGACCCTGAGGATGTGGCGTGGGCGCTCGCCCGCCTCGATCCGCAGGCTCCAGCTCCTCGGGGCGCAGAGCCGCCCGCGGCGCTTGCCTGGCGCGAGAAGCCGAGCACCTATGTCGTCTGCACCGACGACCACACGCACAACCTCGAGGCGCAGCGGGTCTTCGCGGCGCACGCCACGCACGTCGCAGAGTGGCCGACGAGCCACTCGCCATTCGTATCCAGGCCAGGACTCGTGGCGGACCTGCTAGCCGACATCGCCGAGCAGTACGCTGAATGACCTGCAGGAGTCGTACGCGTCGATGGAAGTCAGACCAGACTACGATGCGGTGCCATTCGCTCGATCGGTGGATAGTGCGGTCGGCGTGTCGGCGCTGAGCAGGGATGCGCTCCATGCGGGAGTCCTTGATCCGCGCCTCTTCTATAAGGAAGGATAACCTGTTGGGTAGTGGGACCTTTAAGGAGCGTCGATCAACCGTTCAGAATCGCAGGACCCCTAGACCCCAATACGCACACCGCGCTGGGTGTGAGCTCGAGAACCTGGGTGCGGACCTGCTCGAACCCGCCTCTGTCGAGAAGGTCGGTGAGTTTGTCGGCGGCCTGTGCGGTGTCCGCGTTGGTCGCGCCGGGTTTGCGTGGCTGAAAGGTCAGCGCGAGAGTGCCTCCCGGTTGCAGAAGTACG
>Ga0255055_10001526_pt1 | contig 16828 bp, 15 predicted proteins | sample JV7_2_27_MG_FD_188633 | JGI IMG/M metagenome (GOLD analysis project Ga0255055, IMG submission 188633) | Seawater microbial communities from Jervis Inlet, British Columbia, Canada - JV7_2_27 | ecosystem: Environmental > Aquatic > Marine > Inlet | place: Canada: British Columbia | collected... | reverse complement strand
ATCGACGCGGAGGAGTTCGGAGAGAAGACGGGCAGCCCTCTGCTCCTGATTCGGGGGCTCGGCACCCAGCGCATCGCCTGGCCCGACGAGTTCCTGGCCGGGCTGGTGAAGCGCGGACACCGCGTCATCACCTTCGACAACCGGGACGCGGGGCTCTCCACCAAGTTCCGCGAATCTGGCTCGATGGATATCGCCGAGGCGATGGGCCGGGCGGCGCGCGGCGATCCCATCGACGCGCCCTACCGCCTCGATGACATGGCACTCGATGCGGTGGGCCTGCTCGACGCCCTCGAGTTGGAGACCGCCCACGTGGCGGGGATCTCGATGGGCGGAATGATCGCCCAGCTGCTGGCGGCGCAGCACGGGGAGCGCCTGCGCAGCCTCACCTCGATCATGTCCTCCTCCGGCGCGCCGGGGCTTCCGGGACCGACCCCCGAGGCCGCGGCGGCGCTGATGTCCCGCCCCGAGGACCCGGAAGACCGGGAGTCCGTCATCCAGCACAGCGCCGGGGTACTCAAGGTGATCGCAAGTCCCGGCTACCCGTCCGGGGACGACTATCTCCGTGCGATGGCCGAGAGGGCCTACGATCGTTGCCACTGCCCCGACGGCATCGGCCGGCAGATGCTGGCGATCCTGGCGGCGCAAGGACGCGCCGAGCGGCTCAAGACGATCCGCGTTCCGACCCTCGTCATCCACGGAGTCGACGATCCGCTGATTCCGGTCGAGGCGGGCATGGACAGCGCCAAGCGCATTCCCGGCGCAGAGCTGCGCCTGATTCCGGGGATGGGACACGACGTGGCCCCGGGCCTGATCCCGACCCTGGTGGAGGCCATCGCCGAGCACACGGCCGCAGCAGAGCGATAGGTGGCTAACGGGACGTTGTTGAATGTTCAACTTTCGGCGGGTCCGAAAAGTTGAACATTCAACAACGTCCCCGTTAGCACTCGCGCCCCGGCCTCGGGGCCGCGTGAGGGATCGCGCGCCGATCTGAGGTATCATGGCGGCATCCGTCCAACCGGCGGAGCGCCCTCGCCGCTGCAATGCTGGCTTCCCATCGCCCCGCCGGACGAGGGAGGCGCCCATGGCGATCGCATCGACACTCAAATGGTACCTGGGGGCCTTCCGTGCCAAGTACGAGGTCCTCCCGCATCCGCATTCAGCCACCAGCTTTCAGACGGCGCGCGCGGCCCGGGTCCCCAAGGAATGGCTCGCCAAGGCCGTCATCCTCGAGGACGAGAAGGGCTACGTGATGGCGATCCTTCCCACCTCGAATCGGATCGCGTTCGACGCCCTCGAGCAGTTGCTCGAGCGCCGGCTGGAGCTCGCGACCGAAGAGGAAGTCGGAGAGCTATTCAGCGACTGCGAGAAGGGCGCCATTCCTCCGCTGGGAAGCGCCTACGGAATCCAGATGGTGATCGACGACTGGCTGCTGCGACTTCCCCAGATCTACTTCGAGGCGGGCGACCACGAGGACGTGGTGCACATGCGCGGCGAGCAGTTCCGCGAGCTGGTGGAAGGATCCACCCACGGCCGCTTCAGCCGTCACATCTGACGGGCGCGCTTCGAACGCGCGAGATCACGCGTCGCGGGCGAACTCGCCGATCGATGGGCCGGCTTCATCGACGCCGCCGCTCCGGAACAGTCGACCGGCGACGTGGAGCAGGTCCTCGAGGATCAGGTAACTGACCGGCACGATCACCAGGGTGATGAGAGTGGCGAAGATCACGCCGAAGGCGAGGGAGATGGCCATCGGGATCAGGAACTTGGCCTGCACGCTCGGCTCCATGAGCAGGGGCGTGAGCCCCGCGAACGTGGTGAGGGAGGTGAGAAGGACGGCGCGGAAGCGCGCGGTTCCCGCGGCGCGGATCGCGTCCTGCAGCGCGGCGCCCTTCGCGCGGCACTTATTGACGTAGTCGACCAGCACCAGGCTGTCGTTCACCACCACACCGGAGACGGCCACCATCCCCACCACCGACATCATGCTGAACTTGTATTGCATGATCAGGTGACCGCCGACGGCCCCGACCAGCCCGAAGGGAATCGCGGCCATGATGATGAAGGGCTGCGCGTAGGAGCGCAGCGGCACCGCCAGCAGCGCGTAGATTGCGATCAGCGCAAGGATCCATCCCCGGATCAGGCTCCCCAGCACCTCCGCCTGCTCGCGTTGCTCTCCGCCGAATGAGATCTGCACGCGAGGGTGGATGACCTGAATCTCCGGCAGCACCTCCCGCTTGAGGTCGGCGACGATCTGGTTGGCGTTGGCCATCTGGGTGTCCACGCCGGCCGTGACGCTGACGACGCGGCGGCGGTCCTCGCGCTGGATCGACGAGAAGCCCCGGCCCAGGGTCGCGCGGGCGACACTGGAGAAGGGTACGGCGGAGCCGTCCGCGGCGCGGATGCGCATCCGCTCCAGATCGCCGAGAGAGCGGCGATCCTCCGCGGGGTAGCGCACCACGACCTTGACGTCGTCGCGGCCGCGCTGGATGCGCTGGACCTCATGGCCGTAGAAGGCCTGTCTCACCTGACCGGCGAGATCGGAAAGGGTGAGACCGAGGGCCTCGGCCTCGGGCAGGATCTCGAGCTCGATCTCCTGCTTGCCGCCGCGGAAGGAATCGGAGATGTCCATCACGCCCGGGTAGACGGCCAGGGCCCGCTTCACTCGCTCGGCGACCGAGACCAGCTCGTCGAGGTCCTGACCGGCGAGTTCGAGGTGAATCGGGGCGCCCGCGGTGATCATGGTCGACACGAAGCTGAGCTCCACGGCGCCCGGGATCATCCCCGTCCGTTCGCGCCAGCGCCGGGTGATCTCCTCGACGCTGATCGCGCGCTCCTCCGAGGGAACCACCTCGACCTCGACTTCACCCAGGTGGCTGCCGGTGGGATGACCCCGGCTCCACGCGTCGACGGTCGAGGCCTGCCGGCGGCGGTAGGGCTGCTCGCCCACCACCTCGAAGACGTGGGCGATGACGCTGCCCGACTCGCGCTCCGCGTCGATCTCGCGCCGCACCTCGTCGGCGGCGTGCGCCAGCTGGCCCACCGCCTCCACCGTCACCTCGACGGGCGTTCCCAGGGGCATGGTGAGATAGGCGACCGCCACGTCGCCCTCGACCTCGGGCTGGAAGACGAAGCGCAGCCAGCCCCCGCCGAGGATCGCCATCGCGATCAGCAGGACCGAGACGCCGGCGGCGACGGTGAGGTATCGCCACTCGAGGAGGATCTCGAGGACGGGCCTGTATACCTCGCGGATCCACCACTGCAAGGCGGAAGCGATGCCGCCCTGGAAGCGCAGCCAGGTCCGGGTGACGGGGTTGGAGCCCCGGGTCTCCTTGGCGCCGGCGCGAGCGAGGTGAGCGGGAAGCACGAACAGCGACTCGATCAACGAGAAGACCAGGCAGGTGATCACGATCATGGGGATGATCCGCACCATCCGCCCCGACGGTCCCACCACGAAGAGCATGGGAACGAAGGCCACGATGGTGGTCAGGACCCCGAAGATCACCGGCATCGCGATCCCGTGGGCGCCGGCGATCGCCCCCGCGAGCGGCGCGGCCCCGCGCGACTGCTCGGTGTACGCGTTCTCTCCCACCACGATGGCATCGTCCACCACGATCCCCAGCACCACGATGAAAGCCATCAGCGAGATGAGATTGATGGACAGATCCAGGCTCGGCATGACGAAGAGGGTGCCGAGAAACGAGAGCGGTACGCCGAGGCTCACCCAGAAGGCCAGGCGCAGGCGCAGAAAGAGAGCCAGCACCAGCAGCACCAGTGCAAAGCCATCTCGGCCGTTTCGGAGCAACGTGTCGAGGCGCGCGCGCAGGAAACGCGCGTTCTCCTGCCAGACGGTCAGGGTCACACCGGCGGGTAGGCTCCCTTGCGCCTTCTCGATGTACTCCCCGACGGTGGCCGAGATCTCGAGGGCGCTCTGATTGCCCACCCGGTAGACCTCCACCAGCGTGGTGGGCCGGCCGTCGAAGTAGGCCACCTGGTCCGTCTCCTCGAAGCCATCCACCACACGGGCGACGTCGCCGAGCTGGAGCCTCGAGCCGTCCGGGCGCGAGAGCAGCACCAGCTTCTCGAACTCGCCCCCGCGGTAGGCTTGACCCTTGGTGCGGATCAGGATCTCGCCGCCGGCCGTCTTGACGGAGCCGCCGGGCAGATCCAGCGAGGATCGACGCACCGCGCTCACCACGTGGTCGAAGCTGAGGTCGTGTCGCAGAAGCGCGTCCTCCGAGACCTCGATGGCGACCTCGTAGGAACGCGTCGCCACCAGCTCGACGTCGGTGATTCCCGGCAGGGCGGCGATCTCGTCACGCACCTGCTGGCCCAGGCGCTTGAGGGTCGCCTCGTCCACGTCGCCCGAGACCGCGACGTCCAGCACCTGGAAGCGGACGTCGGCCTGGACGATGACGGGCTTCTCCGCCTCCTCGGGGAAGGTGTCGATCCCGTCAACGCGGCTGCGGACCTCATCGAGACGGCGGCGGACGTCCTCGCCGGCCAGCAACTCGACACGGACGACGCAGACTCCTTCCGCGGCGGTCGAGCCGATGCGCTTGACGCCCTGCAGGCCCTGGAGCTCCTCCTCGATGCGGATGCAGATGCCCTTCTCGATCTCCACGGGAGCGGCACCCGGATAGACCACGCTCACGGTGACCACGTCGAGGCTGAGCTCCGGCATGATCTCCTGCTTGATGGTGGGAATCGAGAGGAGCCCCCCCACCACCAGGAGCATCATCAGCAGGTTGGCGGCGACGTGATTTCCCGCGAACCAGGCGATCGCGCGATTCACGAGGTTTCCACCAAAATCTTGACCTCGCTGCCCTCGTCGACGGTCTCCAGGGGCGAGGTGCAGACCCGATCACCAGGGGCGAGGCCGCCACCGATCACCACCGTCTTGCGCTGATTGCGCAGGACATCGACGCGTCGCAGTCGCAGGCGGTTCTCCGCGTCCACGATCACCACCTGGTCGCGACCGCGCAGCGCCGAACGCGGCAGGACCATGACGTCTTCGAGAAGGCGGCCGCTGATCTCCGCCTTCACGAACATCCCCACCGCGAGAGGAGGCCTCTCGAGCTGCGCGCTGCGGCCGTAGGGATCCTCGACGCGCACCACGGTCTGGATCATTCGCGTGCGCGGGTCGATCTCGCCCTCGGTGCGCACGATGGTCCCCGTCCAGGTGTACTCGCGGCCTGCGAAGTGCGCGCGCAGCCGCACCTCCGGCCCGTCGCTCTCACCCACCTCTCCGCGGTAATCGATCGGCAGGTCCACGAAGGCGGCTTCCTGGTCGGTGATGGCCAACCTCACCTCCGCGTAATCGACGGCGTAGATCCGCGCCACTCCGACACCGCGACCCACGAACTGACCGACGTCGACGCGCTTTTCGCGCACGCGCCCGGCAAAGGGTGCGATGATGCGGCTGCGCTCGAGATCGCGGCGGGCCTGGCGCAGTTGCGCGCGAACGTCGCGCACCGCTGCGGTCGCCACCCGCTCGGCGTTCGCCGCCTCGTCGAGAGCGGCAGGGCTCGCCACACCGCGCGCGGCCAGGCTGCGGCGCCGCTGCAGATGGGTCCGTGCCAGAGCGAGCTCACTCTCCGCACGCGTCAGCGCGGCCTCGGCCCGCTCGACCACCAGCTCGTAGTCCCTGGCGTCGATCCGGCCCAGCAGCTCGCCCTCCTCGAAGAATCCGCCGGCGGCGAGGTGGGGCGAGACCCAGGTGATGCGGCCCGCCACCTCGGCCACCAGGTCGCTCTCGGTGCGCGGTGTAACGCTGCCCTGGGATTCGATGCGCAGCTGCAACTGCTGGGGCTGGACCTCCATCACGCGGACCAGCGCAAGGGGGCGAGCCGCGCTGTGGGTGGCGACGGTCGGCCGCACCCGGAGCAGCCCCGTCGCGCCCACGATTCCCGCCATCACGACGAGGATGGGAAGGAGGGTCTTCTTGGTCGGCCTCATCGTCGGGCTTCCTTCCGGATCCCGCCGCTTCGCCGGAAGGCCACCGGGCTCGCGTCGAGGACGCCATGGGACGAACTGGGGGCGCGAAGACCGGCGGCGAGGAAGACGATCAGGTGCTGGATCCTCTCTTCGTCGCTGGTATCGCAGACGGGATGGCCGGGAATCACGTCGAGATCGAAGGTCCCGGAGAAGACGTGGCTCAGCGTGCCGATCACGAAGCGGAAGCGATCGTCCACCACCTCTTTGCGCAGCCCTCCAAGAGCGCGCTGCAGAGCCTCGACGAAGCGCCTCATCACCACGCCGAAGTGCTTGCGGACCAGCGCCTCGATCGCCTCGGGTGGCTCGCAGGTGATGCGGGCGCTCAGCCGTGTCAGGAGGTCGATCGTCTCCGGCTCCTCCCTCTCGAAGGTCCGGAGCCCGGGAAGAAAGAAGGCGCGCAGGATGTCCTCGACCGCGGGTGCCCCCACACCTGCCGATCGCTCCAGCTCATAGAGTTCGCGGAGGCGTTCCTGGTTCATCGGCGTCGCGCGCCGCTCGACCACGGCGTCGAGCAGCCCCTCCTTGCCCCCGAAGTGGTAGTGAACCGCCGCCAGGTTCACGTTGGCGGCTTTGGTGAGCGCGCGGAGCGTGGTGCCGGAGACACCGTGCTCGGCGAACAGCTGCTCGGCGGCGTTCAGGAGCCTCTCGCGGGTGTCTTCGCCGGCCATGGGGGGCTGCCTCGATCCGGGTCGCAGCTCTCGCTCGAGAGGCAGAACACAGCTGCGGTTTTCGCCTCAGTCACACGTTTGATTCAAACGCGCGTTTCGAGCCCATCGGTGCCAGGTCCCCGGAACTTGAGGGGAAACTCACGCGCCGCTGCTCGCCTATACTGGGGAGTCGAATCCAGACGCCGATTCACCTTCACCGAAACCGGGAGATCTGATGGCGAAGAGCGCTCCGTGGACTGCCGACGAACTGCCCGACCTCTCGGGCAAGACCGTGATCATGACCGGCGGCAACAGCGGCCTCGGCTACCAGGCCGCGCTGCAATTCGCGCGCAAGCGCGCGCACGTGGTGCTCGCATGCCGCGACCCCGGCAAGGCCCGCGCGGCGACGGACGCGATCAGCGCCGCCCACCCGGCGGCTTCGCTCGAGGCGATGACCCTCGACCTCGCCAGCCTCGCCTCGGTGCGGGCCTTCGCCGAGACCTTCCTCTCCCGGCACCGGGAGCTGCACGTGCTCTGCAACAATGCCGGCGTGATGGCCCTGCCCCACCGCCGCACCGCCGATGGCTTCGAGATGCAGCTCGGCACCAACCACCTGGGACACTTCGCACTCACGGGCTTGCTGCTCGAGCCGCTGCTCGCCACCTCCGGCGCGCGCGTGGTCAACGTGAGCAGCGGAGCACACCGATTCGGAAGGATCCGCTTCCACGACCTTCACTTCGAGGACGGTTATCGCAAGTGGGCTGCCTACGGGCAGAGCAAGCTCGCCAACCTGCTCTTCACCCGAGAGCTCCAACGCAGGCTCGAGGCGGCGAGGGCGAGCCTCCTGTGTGTCGCCTGCCATCCCGGCTGGGCCGCGACCAACTTGCAGGTGGCGGGTCCGCGCATGCAGGAATCATCGCTGCTCGAGCGGATCGCGCGAGCGGCGAACCGCCTCTTCTCCCAGAGCGCTGCCATGGGAGCGCTCCCCCTGCTTTTCGCTGCCAGTTCTCCCGATGTGGCGAGCGGCGACTGCATCGGCCCCGACGGGCTCGGCGAGATGCGCGGCCATCCGGTGAAGGTGCGTCCGGCCTCGCGTTCCCGCGATGCGGCGGTGGCCGCCCGGCTCTGGACGGTCTCCGAGGAGCTCACCGGGGTCCACTTCGATGCGCTGGAGCGCAGCAAGGGAGTGGCGAACTGGCCCGGCTCCCGCTAAGATCGGACTTCGTTATCGTAATTCGATAACGAAATCCGATGGTTTGTTCGACGCTGAACTCCCGGTTCACCTCGACGATCCGCTCGGAGTTGGAGGCGAACCTTGGCACACGGCGCGGAGAGTGAGGAGAGCCGGGAGCGTCGGGAAGAGAGGGACCTCTACTCGGGTCTGATCCGCCTCCACATCCTTCACCACGCCAGCCAGGAGCCGATCTTCGGCCTCGGCATCATCGAGGAGCTCTCCCGCCACGGCTACCGGCTGAGTCCCGGAACCGTCTACCCGCTGCTCCACGGACTCGAGCGAAGGGGGCTTCTGCGCTCGACGCAGCAGCGCTCGGGGAGGCGCTCGCGCCGCACCTACCGCGCCACTGCGCGCGGGCGTCGCGCCCTGCGAGAGGCGAGGGAGAAGGTGCGGGAGCTCTTCGGAGAGCTCTTCGAGGGCAAGCCCGGATCGCCGGCGGCGAGCCGGGCGCGCAGCGAGCCGAAGGCAAGCGTAGTTCGAAAAGCCGAGGGCGGTGCCGAAAAGACTCGCGCGCCCAGAGGGAAGTGACGCCATGCTGCTCAACCGCTTCGACTGCGATCGCTTCCGCGAGGCGCTCGTCGCGCAGGGCTTTCAGATGATCGAAACGCAAACCCTCGGAAGGGATTTCGCCTTCTTCGTGGCGGACAGGCCGGCTCCCGGCGATGTCCGCGCCTGAGTCATCGCCGCGGCGGCGGAAGATCCCGCGCAACGTCTGGGCGCTCTCGGGCACGAGCTTCTTCAACGACATCTCCAGCGAGATGATCCTGAACCTGCTCCCGCTCTTTCTCGCCAACGTGCTGGGCGCGGGAACCGCCGTGATCGGCCTCATCGAGGGTGTCGCCGAGTCGACCGCCAGCCTGCTCAAGGTGTACTTCGGTGGCCTCTCCGATCGGCTGGGCGCCAGGAAGCCGCTGGCGGTGGGGGGCTACCTCCTCTCGACCCTCGCCAAGCCCGTCTTCTTCTTCGCCGGCAGCTGGGGCGTGGTGGCAGGGGCGCGCTGGGCCGATCGCGTCGGCAAGGGAGTGCGAACGGCGCCGAGAGACGCGCTGATCGCCGACTCGATCTCCTCCAACAACCGCGGTCTGGCCTTCGGTCTGCACCGGGCCGCCGATACCGGAGGCGCGGTGCTCGGGCTGCTCATCGCGATCGCCGTGGTCTGGTACATGCAGGGGGGTACCCCCGAGCTCGGCAGGGAGACGTTTCAGACTCTCGTTCTCGTGAGTCTGGTTCCCGCACTCCTCGCCGTCGCGTTCGTGGCGCTCGGTGTCCGGGAAATCCGCAAGGGAGCGGCATCCGATGCGCCTCGAATCGGCTTTCGCGGCCTCGGCCGCCGCTTCGCGGTCTTCCTGGTCATCGTCGGGCTCTTTGACCTGGGGAACTTCTCCGACGCCTTCCTGGTGCTGCGCGCCCAGGAGCGGGGTCTCGGTGTCGACGACGTGCTGTGGACACTGCTGGGCTTCAACCTGGTCTACGCGCTGGTCGCGACACCGGCGGGTGCGCTCTCCGACCGGATCGGGAGAAGGCGCATCATCACCGCCGGCTGGATCGCCTACGCGGGGATCTACCTCGGCTTCGCTCTGGCGGGAAGCGGCACGCAGATCGTCGCCCTGTACCTGTGCTACGGCGCCTACTACGGCCTCACCGTGGGAACCGCCAAGGCGATGGTGGCGGACCTGGTCCCCGTCCGGCTTCGCGGCACCGCCTATGGCAGCTACCACGCGCTGGTGGGGATCATCGACCTCCCCGCCTCGCTGATCGCGGGGTTGCTGTGGCAGGGCATCGGCTCCTGGCAGGGGTTCGGGCCCGCGGCGCCCTTCTACTTCGGGGCCGCCACGGCCCTGGCCGCGGCGCTGCTGATGATGGCACTCCTTCGCGACGCGGATTGAGCCGCGCGAGCGCAGGACGGGAACCGAACTTCAGAAGAAGTACTCGACGATGAGGAAGGCGAGGTTCTCCGCCTGGCCGTACTGCGAGGCGCGGCGTCCCGTGAAGATCTGGAGACCCAAGGTGACCTCGAGATCGCCGCGCGGCGTGTAGCGGAGCTGAGGAGCGATCGCCGAGCTGTGACCGTTCCAGTCGTAGATCACCATCAGATCTCCCCGCAGCGCCTCCGTGAGGTCGTAGCCCAGCATCGCCCCGGTCTGATGAAGGGCGAGCGTGACGACGCGGCTCCCGCCGAAGCGGTCGCTGCTGATGGGCTGCACGTAGACCAACGGCGGCTCGGGCTCGGCCGGAGGCGTCATGGTGGACTCGAACAGCGGCAGCAGTGAGCCGGCGCGCCCGCGGCCTCGACCCAGCGCGTTGCCGTTGTAGAGGTGCTCGATCACCGCGTAGATGCCCTTCCCCACGTCGATGTTGGTGTCGAGCGAGACCACCACCTGCCAGAAGGAGGAGAGATTGCGGGGTCGCGGCCTTCCCACCGGCCAGTAGCGCGCGTCGGGGTCGGCGTAGACGGCCTCCAGGTGAACCGCCATGTCCCCGAGGTTTCGCTCCAGGGTCGCACCGAAGGTGTTCGCGTCGTCGAACACGCCCGCCATCAGCGAGTAATCCGTATCCGCCACCAGACCGTGCAGCCGCAGCGCGTAGGAGGGATCGTCTCCGTCATCGCCCGGCGCGTAGACCGCGTCGAGCGCGGCGGCGTCGCTGGCGAACCACGTCGCCACCACGGAATCGATCCCCTCCGACTCGTCCTGCTCGATCGCGAGGGGCGGAACCGGATTGAAGCGATCGATCGGGTTCCACAGCCGCCCAACGCCCCAGGGAATCCTCTGGCGACCCAGGATCACCTGGAAGTGCTCGGTCTCCCAGTTCAGCCAGCCGCGATAGAGCGAGTGGCGCCAGACGCCGCTCGAGTCTCCTCCCAGGTCGAAGTTCGAGAGGTCCTCCTGAAAGGGGAGAAGGGGCTCCTCTTCGATCCGATCGAATCCCCGGAGCTCGAGCGTGTCGAGCTTCCCCATCACCAGCTCGTTGTCGTACTCGATCCGGGCCGAGAGCGACCCCAGGAGCTGGAGATCGAGGCGCGCGCGAACCCGCGCCAGGCTCTGCCAGACGCGCGTCCTCCCGACCTCGCGAAAGGCGGGACAATCCTCGAAGGACGCGGGCAGGAAGCAGACCACCGGGGACTCGTCCGCGGCCTCCTCGAAGTCCTCCAGGCTGGTCCCGCGAGTCGCGACGCCGATGCCCCGGATCGAACCGGAGAGCTCCACGGCGAAGTCCCCCCGCCGGAAGAGCTCGGCCCCCTGTGCGCTCGAGGCCAGGACTCCCAGTGCCAGAATCGCGAGGGCTCGCATTGCCGAACGGTTCACGCCGCCAAGTTCCTGGAGGACGGGAGGGCGCGGGAAACCGGATTCTATCAATTCGGCGCTGAAGTAGCGGCCTCCGGCAGCCCCGCCCTCGCTTGACATCCCGCGCCGATGGACGACGTTTTCGCCATGCCGATCTACGAGTACATCTGTGATTCCTGCGGCCAGATCGTCGAAGCTCTGCAGAGACTCTCCGATCCGCCCCTCGAGGACTGCCCCAGCGACGATGGTGGAAAGCTCAGCAAGGCTCTGAGCGCTCACAACGTCGGGGGCGTCGCCAGCGGCGCGGAAGCCGCTGCCTGCGAGAGCTTCGCGGGACCGACCTGCGGCGGCTGTGACCGAGCGGGTACGGGCTGCTCCTGACGCGCACCCCGCCCCTCCGACTCGCGCCAGTGGAGAGAGCAGCTTGACCCCCCATCCCAGAGCCCCCGTCGTCGTGGGCGTGGGCCAGATCGAGCAGCGAGTGGACGAGCCCCACCAGCGGGCCGAGCCCCTGGAGATGATGATCGCTGCGGTCGAGCGGGCGGCGGACGACGCAGGAAGCCGGGGCCTGCTTCGCGCAGCGAACTCGGTCCGGGTGATTCGCGGGGTCTGGAAATACGGCGACCCCGGGCGCGCGGTGGCGGAGCGGATCGGCGCGCCGACGGCCCAGACGGTGGGAACGCCCTGGGGCGGAAACATGGTGCAGTCGACCGTCAACCAGACGGCGCTGGCGATCCAGCGCGGCGAGCTGGAGGTGGTGGTGATCACCGGTGCGGAGGCCGGATACAGCCTGGCCAAGGCGCGCAGGAACGGCATCCGGCTCGAGTACAGCGAGGCTCCCGGCACACCCGACCTCATGATCGCGCCGGAAGAGCCCATGAGCCACGAGGCGGAGACCGCCCGGGGCATCGTGAGGGCGATCCAGGTCTACCCGATCTTCGAGAATGCCATCCGCCACGCCCGGGGAGAATCCCTGGAGGAGCACCGGACCCGGATCTCCGAGCTCTGGGCGCGCTTCAATGCCGTCGCCGTCGGGAATCCCCACGCCTGGCTGCGCGAGCCGTTGTCCGCCGAGGAGATCCGAACTCCCTCGTCCTCCAACCGCATGATCGGATTCCCGTATCCCAAGCTGATGAACTCGAACAACAACGTCGACCAGGGCGCGGCTCTGATTCTCTGCTCGGTGGAGGCGGCTCGCAGGGCCGGCATCGGCGAGGACCGATGGGTCTTCCTCCACGCCGGCACCGATGCGCACGATCATCCGACGGTCTCGGATCGAGCGGACCTGCACTCCTCCCCGGCGATCCGGATCGCCGGCTCCCGGGCGCTGGAGCTGGCGGAGACCTCGATCGACGAGCTGGCCCACATCGACATCTACAGCTGCTTTCCCTCCGCGGTACAGGTCGCAGCCGAAGAGCTGGGGATTGCCGAGGACCGCCAGCTCACCGTGACCGGCGGTCTCACCTTCGGCGGCGGCCCGCTCAACGACTACGTGATGCACGCCATCGCCACCATGGTCGAGGTGCTGCGCGCCGATCCCGGCAGCAAGGGCCTGGTGACCGCGAACGGGGGATTCCTCACCAAGCACGCCTTCGGCGTGTACTCCACCGAGCCCCCGGTCGGGCCCTTCCGCCACGAGGACCTGCAGGAGCAGGTCGACGCACTGCCGCGTCGGGAGGTCCGCATCGATCACGAGGGTCCGGCGACGATCGAGTCCTACACCGTGATGCACGGCCGCGAGGGACCCGAGATCGGACACGCCGCCTGCCTGCTCGAGGACGGCCGTCGCACCTGGGCCAACACCCGCGACGCCGACGCGCTGGCCGCGATGACCCGCGAGGAGTGCTGCGGCCGCCCCGTCACCATCGACGGCAAAGGCAACCTGGTATGAGTGGGGACGTTGTCGAACGCGGTAAGCGGGGACGTTGTTGAACGTTCAATTTCCCAACGTTTGGGAAATTGAACGTTCAACAACGTCCCCGCTTACCGCGTTCAACAACGTCCCCGCGCCCTCAGATGAACTTTCGTCGGAAGCGGCGCATGCCGCTTAGCCAGCGGTCGTAGTCCGAGGTCTTGCGCTGCATGTAGGTCAGCACCTCGGGGTGGGTCAGCATCAGGAACCGCTCCTCGTCCAGATCCCGGATGACCGCCTCCGCCACGTCGCTGGGCTGCAGCATCCCATCCCCCGCCTGGGGTGTGTCTCCCTGGCCGGCGGTCATCGGCGTCGCGACGCCCTGCGGACACAGAACGGAGACGCGAATGCCCTGATCGCCGTGGGTGATGGCCAGCGATTCGGCGAAGCCGATGGCCGCGTGCTTGGTGGTCGAGTAGGGAGCGCTCCCGATCTGGCTGAGGAGCCCGGCGGCAGAGGAGGTGATGAGCAGGTAGCCCTCACCCCGCTCGATCATGCCGGGCAGCACGGCCCGGGCCGCGTAGACGTGGGCCATGACGTTGACTTCCCAGATCTTCTGCCAATCCGCGTTGGCGGCGGAGGTCGCCATCCCCCCCGGCGCGTCGGCGATGGCGATGCCCGCGTTGGAGCAGAAGAGATCGATGGGACCGAATCGCCGCTCGGTCTCCTTCACCAGCGCGACGACTTCCGACTCGACGGAGACGTCGCAGCGCACCGCCAGCCCCCCGACCTTCTCCGCGACCTCCCTCACGCCCGCTTCATTGATGTCCGCGACCGCGACGGCGCGCGCGCCCTCCTCGTGGAAGCGCAGGCAGAGCCCCTTGCCGATGCCGCTGGCCCCTCCGGTCACGACGATCACCTTGTCCTCGACTCTCATCCATTCATTCTCCCGCGCTCCGGGCCCGAGAGAATACCCCTTGACACGAATGAAATAATGTACTATTTAACTAGTACATTATTTCTCTGGATCACCCGAGTTGGGCCCCCAGGGGAATGACGAGGAGCCCTCGATGACCGGCGACACTCTGGACACGATTCTCCGGGTCCGCAGCCTCGCCTATCGCTACCCAAGGTAGGATTCTAGCGATGGCGGAGTTCAGAATCAGTCTGGATCATCACTCCGGGGTCCCCATCTACCGCCAGATCATCTCGCAGATCCTCTACGCGATCGCGCGGGGGGAGCTCCCGCCCGGCACCCAGCTGCCGACGGTGCGTCAGCTCGCCGTCGAGCTATCGGTGAACCCGAACACCATCATCAAGGCCTACAAGGAGCTGGAGATCCGCGGGAACCTGGAGACGCAGCAGGGCACGGGCACCTTCATCAGCGACGCCGAGGTCACGATCACGCCCGAGGAGAAGAAGCGCGTGCTGACCGCGCTCTGCAAGGACGTGGTGGGACGCGCGGGCGCCTACGGGATCGAGCTGGATGAGATCATCCAGGCGCTAAAGGAGTTCACAGAGGAGAGCTGACATGATGAAGAAGACCCTCGACTGGAAGGAGCCCTTCCAGAAGCTCGCCGCCCTGCCGATCTTCCGCTCCCACTTCGCCTGGGGCCCGCTCAACGCCTTCGTGCTCCTGGCCGGCATCGGCCTGACCGCGGCCCTGGTGGACCGGCAGGGGAACCTCTCCAACGACCTCACCGTCGCGACCGGACTCGCCGCGATCTACCTGATCCTGACCCTGTTCCTGGGGAGGCGCTGGGAGCACACGCTGAGCGGCGTGCTGGTCATCGCCATCGCCCTCAAGCTGGTCTTTCCCGACGAGAAGATCCTGCTTCTGGTGACGGGGATCGGACTCGCCGCGATCCTCTCCTGTGTGGTGCAGATCGCCAGTCAGTGGGAGAAGGCCATCCTGCTGCGGCTGGGGCGGTACCAGGGGCTCCGCGGACCGGGGCTCTTCTTGATCCTGCCCTTCGTCGACCGGATCGAGGCCTTCGTCGATCAGCGAGTGCGCGCCACCGACTTCCGCGCCGAGCGGATCCTCACCCTCGATACGGTCCCCGTCTACGTCGACGCGATCAGCTTCTGGCTGGTGTGGAGCGCCGAGAAGGCGGTGCTCGAGGTCGCGGACTACGCCCACGCCGTGATCCTCTCCGCCCAGGCCGCGCTGCGCGACGCGGTCGGCAAGCACGAGCTCACCGACCTCCTCAGCAACCGCGAGAAGCTCTGCGAAGAGATCCAGCAGAGGGTCGACGAGAAGACCAACGCCTGGGGAATCACCATTCAGTCGATCGAGATCATCGACGTCGTGATCCCCGAGTCCCTCGAAGAGGCGATGTCGAAGCGCGCGCAGGCCGAGCGCGAGCGACAGGCGCGCATCATCCTCTCCACCACCGAGGCCGAGATCGCCGAGAAGTTCGCGGCAGCGGCCGATCAGTACCGGGACGATCCGACCGCCCTCCACCTGCGCGCCATGAACATGATCTACGAGGGGATCCGCCAGAAGGGATCGATGATCATCGTCCCCAGCTCCGCTGTCGAGACGATGGGGCTGGGTGCCGTGAGCGGGCTCGCAGCCCTGGCCAAGGGTGAGCTTGCGGAAGCGCCCGAGAAGAAGCGAGAGGAGTGATCCCGTGAGCCAACTGGCACTCGTGAGCGTGGTCGCCGGAGCCGTCATCATCGCCGTCCGGGGTCCGTTTGTCCTCGCGCCGGCGGCCTCATCCGCCGGCGGCCGCTGGCTGATCGCCTCGAGCGCGAGGATTCGCGTGGCCGGCGTCATCTTTGCCGCCCTCGGTCTGACCATGATCCTCTCTGCCCACGGTTCCGCCCAGGGGGCGGCCTGGGTCATCTCGATCGTCGGCTGGTTCTGGGTGCTGGCGGCGGTCTTCCTGTTGCTGATCTTCACCTCCTTCTACCAGCGGATCGCCACAGGGATCATGGACGCCCTGGACGATCCGGCATTGCTGCGTGGCCTCGGCGTCATCGGCACGCTCTTTGGAGCCTTCCTGGTCTACCTCGGCATTGGGGTATTCTGAAGCGGAATCCACCTCGGTGCGGCTTCTGATAGGCTCGTCGGTGACGGACTAGCGGAGGCGGGCGGAGGATCCCATGGCCAAGATCATCGGAAACATCGTTCCGGAAGACGACTTCACACACCCGCTCGGGCCGGAGCCGAACTTCAACGAGAGCATGTACTTCAACTTCTTCGACAGGGAGAAGTCGATCGGGGGCTTCATCCGACTCGGGAATCGCGCCAACGAGGGTCAGGCCGAGATGACCGTGACCCTCTACCTGCCGGACGGACGCGTGCTCTTCATGTTCAAGCGGCCCGAGATCAAAGACAACGATGCCTTCGACGCGGGGGGCTGCCGCTTCGAGGTGGTGGAGCCCACACAGACCCTGCGCACCGTCTACCAGGGTTCTGTCCTGGAGCTCGAGGAGCCCCGCGAGATGGCGGACCCGAAGCGCGCCTTCGTCGAGAGCCCGAAGAAGCGCGTGCACCTGGACCTGCTCCACGAGGCGGCGGGCCCCCTCTACGGAAAGAACGACCCCGGCGAGCAGGGCGAGAGGCCGCCCGAGGAGCAGTTCGGCAAGGCCCACTACGAGCAGCACATGCACGTGAAGGGCACGCTCGCGATCGGCGATACCAGCTACGCCATCGACGGCTTCGGACTGCGAGACCACTCCTGGGGTCCCCGTTACTGGCAGGCGATCCAGCAGTACGACTGGCTCACCATGAATTTCGGACCGGATTTCCACGCCATGGTCTCGCTGATCCGCTGGGACGAGGAGCGCGAGCGACGCTGGGGCGTCGTCGTCC
>Ga0255055_10001525_pt1 | contig 16838 bp, 20 predicted proteins | sample JV7_2_27_MG_FD_188633 | JGI IMG/M metagenome (GOLD analysis project Ga0255055, IMG submission 188633) | Seawater microbial communities from Jervis Inlet, British Columbia, Canada - JV7_2_27 | ecosystem: Environmental > Aquatic > Marine > Inlet | place: Canada: British Columbia | collected... | reverse complement strand
TCTGTTTGGCGGAGCAATATTAACTATCAATAGTAATCAACCCTATGTAGAAGCTGTAGGAATTAAAGGAGATAAAATCGCTTCTGTAGGGTCCTTGGAAGAAGTCAAGCTAAAAATGGGCGAAAATAGGTGAAAAAGTATGGAATTTGATAAGAATGGGAAATTAACACTTAAAATTTTAAAAAAGACAATAAAACACGAAGAGGACGCTTTTGATGAAGATGATTTTTTCAAAAATGAATATAATATCGATTACGAAGAAGATTGAGTAAAAAATATTACTTTTTATAGTTTCATTCTAACATCTTTTATGAGTTATAAGAATAAAGATTGGTTAGAAAATCAATATCTCGTTTTAAAGAAATCTACTGTTCAAATTGCTAAAGAATGTAATGTAAATAGTGCTGGCACAATCTATTATTGGGTTAAAAAACTTTCAATAAAGGTTCGAAACCCATCAGAATCTCACAAAGGAAAAAAACTTTCTGAGGTACATATAAGGAAAATATCAGAAGCTATGAAAGGAGAAAATCATCCTAAATGGAAGGGAGATATGGCTAAAGAGATAACTAAATGTGATAGAATCCATAATATTGTAAGAAGATTAAAACCTAAACCAGAATGCTGTGAAGATTGTGGTAAAAAAACAAGTGAATTAGACCTTAGTTTTAATAATTTTCATAAAGATAAAAATCCTATTTATTATACCGAAAATCCTAACGATTATACTTACAGATGTGCTAAATGTCATAAGAAATACGATAAAAGGATTGTTCCAAATCAATCCATTACGCTTGAAAGGTTTTTATCGGTTTTTTATATCGGTTAACTTTTTTCAGAAAAGAGATTTTGATAATTGCAGGAAACTGGGAGTTTTATTTCTTTTTTTTAATTGTTTCTAACGCTTTTACAAGCAATTCCGCTAAATTCTCTTTATTAACCATTTTTGGAGCTTTTAGATTGAACATTTCTCTAACAACCATTAATTTCCTTATCGATATTATAGGTTCGAAACCAATTGTGAGTTTTTTGGGAGCTAATTCGATACTTTTTGTAAGAATTTCAATATCGTCTTTGTTTAGGAGTTTTTTTTAATTTTTTTGGTTCTGCTTCCTGAGCTTCTTTTTTTTTAAGCTTCCAAAATCAAATTTAGTCATTATTCTCTCCTTTATACAATTCTTTTATGCGATTTATTTCATTATCTTCTAAATCTAATTCAATAATCATGCTCAACAAAAGGTTCAATCATTTTTTTGAGAATTTGAGTGTCTAACGGTTTTATCTCTTTTTTTTGTTAAACAAAATAAATGAAATGTTAAACATCTTGTTAGCTATTGATATTTTTTCCTCTAAAAAGGGTTTTAAGATTCATCTTTTACTTCTTTATATTTTGTTAATTTTCTTAGCCTAATTTCGTATAATGCATTTGGATCAATTATTCCTTCTGTAATTAAATCTGGTGGAATCGCAATTTTATAATAATTTCCTTGTTTTTGTGGTTTTGCAGGAAAAATTATTACTTCTTTATTTACCATGTATAAATTATATATTCATTATATAAAAAATTAATACACTCAATATATCAAGCGTATATAATATACAAAAGTGTTAAATATCAAAAATGAATATCTATTATTTGTTAGGGAATTAAAACGTTCATTATATTATTAATAAAATTAAGAAAAAAGGTGACTAAAAAATGGTTAAGAAAAAGAAAGAAAAGAAAAAGAAAGGGAAGCAAGAAGAGAAGGAAGAAGAAGTAAAAGAGGAAGAGAAGGAGGAAGTGAAAGAAGAATAGTAATTACTTAAATGTATATTAATTTAGAATTCTCTCGTTGTTTCCGAATAATCATTGACTTTTCCATAACCTTAGTAAATATACTAATAATAATAAAATTACAATTTATTGAATCACATCCATAAAATGAAAATGTTTTAATATTTGTATCTATAAAAATGGGGAAGGGAAATTTATTTCAAGATAATTTGAGCTGAAAATTGGATTTCGCCCTCTATTAAACTCTAGCGAGTTTAATCTCTCCCTGATTTTTTTATAATTGCTCATATTTCTTTTCCCTTCTCCTCATAAAAGAATTTAGGAAAATAAAAAAAATTAAATTTAAGTAAATCAGGATTAATACAAGGAAAGGAAGTGACTTAAATAAGGCTAAAAGTATGTTTTAAATGTCGTGAATATGTACCTCTTCTTGAGGATAATTATATCAATAAAGAAAAATTGGAAAAGTTTGATTCATTACATTCTGGCCATCCTGTTCAGATTGTAAATGAAGAAGAGTTAGAAAATAAAAAAGAATGGAAACTATTTTTATGAAAATAAGAAGAAAAAGGAGATGAAAATGAATAAAGAAATTGTTTTATCTCTAATCAATGCCTTGAAAACGCTAAAAAATATAATGATTAACCATAATAAAACATTTAGGGATTACCTAGATGTTCGATCAATGTTTATGATGAATAGGATTCTCTATCAAGGAGAGAGATTTCAAAAAATAACTGAAGATATAAATTTATTGATGAAAAAAGCTCTTAGTCAAAAAGATTTCGAATCATACTTAGAAAATTCAAACAAAATGCTAAGAGATTTATTAAAAAGTAAAGAATCTTTAAATGAGAAAGTTGAAAAAGCTATAGGAGATTTTCAATTAAGTCTTAACGAGTTAAAAGATAGAATATTAGATTTTGATTCTCTCTTGGATGAAATTAATAATTCTTTAAAATAATCTATTTTTTCTTTTTTTATAAAAATTAAACAGTTTAATATTAATTTTTTACTCATAAAATAAAAAACCTCAAAAATGGGTTAAAATATATAACTTTAATGTCTGTCTTCGATATATATTTATTACTTACTACTTTAATATCAAAATATATCTATTACTTACTACTTTCAATATATCCTAAAAAAAGTGAATAAAAATGGCTGAAGAAGCTGAAGAAATACCAAATATATGTGCAATTTGTGGAATTAGTACTAGAGATTATTTTTATAAGGATAAAAGATATTGTCATAAATGCTATCCTAAATTTATTAAAAAAATGAAACGGAAAGAACTTGAAGAATTAGAATGGGAAATTAAAGATAATTATGGTTCTCAAGGACATTCATATCACGATGATTATGAATGGAAATTAATAAATCGTGAATTAGGTAATAAAAATTATAAGAAACTTTGGCGGGTAAACTATTTAACCATTAGTATTGCCATTATACTACCATTAATAGCTATTGTAATCTCTGTAATAGCTTTATTTAAATCATAAAAGAGTGTTATCATGAATGAATCTAAAAAGCTCAAAGAAAAGATAACTCTTCTTACATGATGAAAAAGCTTTGAAATTTTCAACACTTTAAACTTTTTTTTATGGTTTTAACTGTAAAAAATTTATTGGTTCGAAAAAAAGTTTTTTGAAAAACTTTCTAATTCTTGGTTAAATTCACACTATTTTCTTATAAATAAAACGCACTACAAAAGAAATGATTTTTAATTTTCTAAATCAATTTATACTAAATAAGATATTTTTCATCAATGGTGAACGGTACGACAAACGAGATCAATAAAATTCTGTTTGGCGGAGCAATATTAACTATCAATAGTAATCAACCCTATGTAGAAGCTGTAGGAATTAAAGGAGATAAAATCGCTTCTGTAGGGTCCTTGGAAGAAGTCAAGCTAAAAATGGGCGAAAATTGTGAATTCATTGACTTAAAGGGAAAGACACTGCTCCCAGGCTTTATTGACTGCCATTTGCACCCGATGGGTTATATAAACCATATATTAAATCCTGATTTAACTAATGTGAAAAACCTCAAGGAATTACAGGATTTGTTAAAATATGTTTCAGGAAAAAGAGAAAACGATGAGTTTATAATTGCATATAATTTCAGTGAAGAAAGACTCGCTGATCCGATATTACCCAATAGATGGGATATTGATAATGTATGTCCTAACCATCCAGTTTTCATTTTACGATATGACGGTCATATTGGTATTGCTAATACGAGAGCATTGAATTTAGCAGAATTAGACGAACATACTAAAATTCCCGAGGGTGGTGAAATTAGAAAAGATAAACACGGCAACCTTACGGGTGTCATTTCAGAAAATGCCTTAAACCTAATCTATGCAAAAATTCCTATTCCAAATGATGTAAAAATTGCTGCTGCTGCTAAAAAAGGCTCTAAATATTTAGCTCAAAAAGGTTTAACTTCATTTCATGGTATAATTAATGCTGATGATCGTTATAAAGCTGATAATCGAAAATCAGATGAATTTTCCCTCTTTAAATTGGTCCAAAACTATTTTTTTCAAGATTGTTACACATTTATAGAAACTGCTTATCCTGAAAAAGTAATTGAACTAAGCAAAATCTCTTTACAGGAAGGTAATTCTGATAGTAAAGGAAAAACAGGAGGATTAAAACTTTATCTCGACGGTTCATTTGGAGCAAAAACTGCGTGTATGTTTGAACCCTTTACTGACGCACCGGAAGAATGCGGGTTTTGCGTAATTGGAGAAGAAGATATATATGAAAAGATGAAAGTCGCTCATAACAATCGTCTTCAAATTGTAATTCACGCAATCGGAGACAGAGCAAATCGAATCGCTATGGACTTGTATAAAAAACTATTGACTGAATTTCCTAGGGATGATCCCCGTCATCGAATAGAACATGCGTCTATGCTAACTGAAGATGTTATTAAGGATATGGCTGAGTATGGTGTAATTGCTTCATGTCAACCTCCCTTTATTAATTCTGAATACAATTGGATATCAAAGCGAATAGGTGAAGCGCGGTGCAAATATACGTATCCAATGAAATCGATAGTTACTGCTGGCGTTGTTTTAGCTTCAGGATCAGATTGCCCAATTGAAGATCCTCACCCTATATTAGGATTACATGCTCTGGTAACAAGAAATTCTTTTATTCCTGAAGAGTGTCTAACCGTAGAAGAAGCTTTAAAATCGTACACTATTAATGCCGCATACGCCGCTTTTGAAGAAGATATTAAAGGTAGTATAGAAGTGGGAAAATTGGCTGATTTTGCATTATTAGATCGTAATCCTTTAAAAGTTCCAAAAGATGAAATTAAAGAGATACGGGTGATGGAAACTATAATAAGAGGTAAAACGGTTTTTAAGATGAGTTAGTAATTTGTGTGTATGAAACTAGTCTGTAAAATAAAGGTGTTCATCGAAACCAGTTTCGCTTATAAGATCCTGACCAAGTTTTTGAATCGCTTTTTTAGTGGGGGTTTGTAAAATGCGTCTACAAATGTTAACTACTTTAGTTAATTTTGAGTCAGAGAAATCGCGTATAATATTATCATATCTCGAAAAGTCTATTCCTGCTGTGTAAACTCCAGCGCTGGAATGATCTGCCGACGATGAGACTTGCCAATGTTCTACTTTCAACTCGATTTTTGAAAGAAGTAAGCTATCAGTAAACCATTCTATGTATAAATTCATTCTTTTCGATTTTCGTTTTGTTGTTTTAAGCATTTTAAGCGATTTTGACAGCCTGTCGGGGTGCATTTGCTTAAAGACTTTTTCTTGAAGTTCGGAGAGGTTATCTTTAAGGTGTGCTTTTATCTCTTCTAGAATAACAGTAACTTTTTGCGCTCGTTCTTCAGTAATATCGTGGTGAATAGCTTTTATATGTTGAGCAATTGACTCATTTAAATCTTGACTTTGATCTATTGAGGTTTCTTGATGACTTGGAGGGGATGATGGAGGAGATCGTTGAATTCCAGAGGGTAAGTTATAAATTTCTCTCTGCTGAAGATTAAAAAGTGCTTCTAATTTTGTTGGATCTTGCCTAACTTCGTTAAATCTCTCTTGAATTGCCTCTCGAGAATAGCCCATGTTCATTAAGTAAAAAGCCGCACTAGCTAATTGATTTTCTAAAGCTTCAGAGGTATTATAGCCCCCTGCTCCACCGAATTGCTCTCTTAGTTGGTCATCCGCAACAACACTTATTTTTTCTTCGTTGATTTCGTCTATTTTGAACGAATTTATTTTAGTAAGTATGTACTCTACTTGATCGCCCCCTAAATAGCTTAAATTTCCAATAGGTCCAACCATGTAAGATATTTTTTCCATTTTTTTTAGAAGTTCAGCTACTTCTTGTTGTGCTTTGCCTTTTGTTACTGTTAAAAAGTGTTCTAAGAAGTTTTTGTTAAAACCTGCTACAATTTTAATGTTATTCTCATCAAATTTATCAAGGTGACTATCTAATCCATCACCTTGATACTCAGGAGGAAGATTGATGTGATAAACCAGAACATTATCTAAAATCATGTATATATAATCAGACTTATTCATGTGTGTTCTAAACAGTTATGTGTTTTTTGATATAATTCTTATTATGCTAAATAATTTAGGCAAATTACTAACCTAATAAAATTAATGAAATAAATACTTTCCATTATCGAATTACTTGATATTTTTTTGCGATTTTTCTAGAAAAATTCATCTGTTCTTTAGTTTCAAGACTACATGATCTGAATTTTCTAACCCATTTTACAGGGTCCATGTCTTTAGGGATATATCCATTTTTTGCCCCCCACGCTACAATAAATTGCCCAGTTCGCCCACACCCTGCAACACAGTGGACTACAATTGGTTCATTCTTTAAACCGTGTTTCTCACAAATAGCTAGAAAAGTGTCAATTTGCTTTTCTGTAGGTAATCCATAATCAGGAACATTAATATGATAATACTGAAACGCTCCTTGAACATCTTTCTGATTATTAAATTCCGAACAATTAATAATAATTGAAATACCTTGAGCTTTATAGGTTTTAAGTATTGGAGGATCTGGCCACCAACTTGCTGCCATTTTCCCTTTAACTATCCACGTAAACGGCTCGGATTTATATGGCATTCCACCAATAGGCCAATATGAAGGTCTCACCATAGTGATGCACTTAAGAATTGATTTAACTTGAATCTTTATAATCTTTCAAAAGTATTAATAATTAATAAAATGTAAAACTTGTTGAAAATGGTCAATAAAAAAGAATTAAAACCCTTTGATTTAAGACAGTATCCTATCGTTCCGTTGGTTGGTGTAGGAGTATTGTTAACCCGGGATAACTCTTTATTAATCGTAAAAAGAAAATTCGATCCTGATGCTGGGTATTGGGCAATTCCGGGTGGACACTTAGACCTCGGTGAAAAAGTAGAATATGCAGCTGAAAGGGAAGCTTACGAAGAAACAGGTTTTATAGTGAAAGTTTCCAAATTAGCTTGCATAATTGATAAAATCATGTACGACAGCCATGGAAAAGTAGAATATCATTATGTTCTGATTAATTATTTTGTAGAACAGATAGAAGGAGATAGGGATCAGGAACCAATACCCAATTCTGATGCATTAGATGCTAAATTCGTGTCTTATGACGAATTAAAGGATTATACTCTAACAGATTCATTAATTGAGCTTTTGCAACAGCTAAAAATAGGTTATGATTCGATATAATATAAGAACTCATCATAGAATCCAACCAATCGAATTAATTCTTTTTGACTTAAATGTAAAAGCATAAATTAACGTTCATCTAGTCATGATTTGCACCGAAATCTAATTAAAGAAGATGATAAATTATGCCAATTATTGTAGGAACAATGCGATACCCTAGCCATCAACAGCTTGAAGTTGCTAAAAAATGGCTTAAAATAAGAGATAAGTACCCTGAAGATGACGCTATTGCGGTCCAACTCTGCGCTCCAGTTACTACAGATGAAAACGGTATTATTTTAATGGGAATTTACGAAGTAAAAGAAGGACAACTTGAGAAAGCTTTAACTTTTTATTCAAGTCTCTTATATGAATTTATTTATATTGAAGGATATGAATATACGGTTAGAGTCTGGAATACTTTCGAAGAAGCTCTTGCTATAGCGGGAATCGAACTACCAGAATAATAATTATACTAAATTTTCCTTTTTTTTTCATAATTAAATTTTAAGAAAAACAATTAAAAAGGTAGTATGATGCTTTAAAACTAGTTTTTAACAAAAATATCGTTTACAAGAATGTAAAACCTTAAATAATTTCGGGTTTAATTATCTCATACACGAAATCTAACGAAAAATCTTAAAATAAATTAAAAGAGGTGGTAGTTATTACATTACTTATTACTAAAACTTATTTCCCGCCAGATCAAGGTAGTAAAGTGGGAAAAAAATATATAGATTGGTTGAAAGACAATCCTCCAGATAAAACAGTAGAAAAAACACTTTGTATAGCAGTTCTATCAACTGAGGACGGAAATATCATGACCTTAGGTATTGGTGAAATAGGAAAAGGAAAAGAAAAGGAAGCACTAACAGAAGCTACAAAACAGTGTTTGTTTCTAGCAAGGGAAGTTGAGGGTTTTAAGTACAAAATAGATGTTGTTTTAAATTTCACAGAGGCCTATAAGATTATAGGAATGACAGCTCCAGATGTTTAAAATCAATTCCAGGTATAAAAAATAAGAGTAAAGCCATTTTAAATATCTTTCATTACTTTTTTTTTATCTATCTTTATGGACAACTGTATTTCTCACAAAATATTTCTGAAGTGGGGTCTTATTATTTTTTATTAAACAAAACAATTTAATTCACTTAGGATTAATTTGATATAGATATTTGATACTTTATTATAAGTAATAGCATAAAGAAAATACGAGAAGGTCCAAAGAATTGTCGACATTAATGAAAATCGCTCGAGATGGTAAAATAACCAAAGAAATGGAATCAATTGCCAAAAAAGAGCAAGTAGATGTTGAATTTATCCGTAAAGGAATCGCTAAAGGACGAATTATCATACCAAAATCTAACCGACGCGATACTGAACCTATAGGTATAGGTGAAGGCTTACTAGTCAAAATAAATGCTAACATTGGTTCCAGTAAACGAGTATGCGATATTGAAGAAGAATTAGAAAAAGCTAAGATAGCCGTAAAGTTTGGGGCGGATACCGTTATGGACCTAAGCACTGGAGTAACTGAGGTAGATGTTAATACCATTCGAAATAAAATATTAAAAGAGATTAAAGTTCCAATAGGCACAGTCCCGATCTACCAATCAGCATTAAGAGCGCTAGAGAAAAAGGGAGCAATTATAAATTTTGATGAGGACGATCTTTTTAATGTAGTGGAAGAACAAGCTAAAGAAGGAGTGGACTTCTTTACAATTCATGTAGGAGTTACAAAAGATATTATTAATTATTTGAAGGATCACCCAAGAACTGCGGGCGTTGTCTCTCGTGGAGGTACTTTTTTAGCAGCATGGATTCTTGAGAACGATTTAGAGAACCCCTTTAACCGGAATTACGATTATTTATTAGACATGGCTAAAGAATATGATTTTACGCTTTCTCTTGGAGACGGCATGAGACCTGGAAGTATCTTTGATTCAACTGATTATGCTCAGCTTCAAGAACTTATGGAAATATCCAAATTAGTAAAGCGTGCTTGGGCACAGAATGTTCAAGTAATGGTTGAAGGCCCTGGACATATACCTGCTAATGAAATCGAAAGAAATATCAAAATAATGAAATCATTATGCGATAACGCACCTTTTTACGTCTTAGGACCTTTAGTAACTGATATTGCCCCCGGATACGATCACCTTGTAGGTGCTATCGGTGGTGTTATGGCAGGATTAGCGGGAGCAGATTATCTCTGTTATGTTACCCCCTCGGAACACTTAGCATTACCTAATAAGGAAGACGTAAAGAGAGGCGTAATTGCCTCGAAAATCGCGGCTCACGCAGTAAACATAGCAAAATACGGCAAAAGAGCATCAGATTGGGATTTAAAAATGGATATAGCTCGAAAGAATCTTGATTGGGAAGGAATGATACGACATTCAATAGATCCAGAATTATCCCGGGAAATCCATTATAGAAATGGAAAGATAGAGAATGATGTTTGTAGCATGTGTGGGGAATTTTGCGCAATCAAAATACTGCAGGACGCATTAGATAAACGAGCGTCGAGAAATATCTTGTAAGAGAACCAGAAAATATGTTCTAAGAATAATCTTACTGTTTTTGTGTTGCTGTGATAATTTTTTCAAGTTTTTCTATCATATTTTTTGAGTTTTTCCCAAATAACCTGATAATTGGTTCTTTTCCCATTGCCCCTTTATCCCAGATTACATCAGGTATTTTTCCGGATCGTTCTACGCTTTCTTTAATTAACCATTGCATTGTAAAAAATTCTTTTTTTTTGATTTCGCTAGGTTGATTTTCCCTAACTATTTCTTGCAAATCTAAATCAGTACTATCTTGAATTGCCTTTATCCAATCTGGGTTATACTTCAGATTCGCGACAAAATTAATCGATTTATCAAATTCTTTAGCAGAGAGAATCAAACGAGCAGTGTGATCGGAAACTCCAAATTTGATTTCTCCAGACGCTTGAGGATATCCGTTGATTATAGTTATTCTACCTTCTATTCCTGCAATATCTTCTATAGTTGTTGCTGATTGTAGTGATCCAGATATGTTCATTCTAACTTCCGGAATTAAGGTACTGAATTTCTTCAATTTCGAAATATAAGTATAAATTTCTTTAATTTGGTTTATTACCTCAATTTTTGGCTCGGAAAGAGTTAAATCTAGTATTTTTCCTTCATTAGGTAATTCGATGAATTTTTGAAATCGAGAATCAAAGAAAGCTTCTGCTTTTTCGATTGCTAGGCTAAGGGGATATCCTTTAGCGAGAAATCCTGTTATTGCAGAAGAAAAAATGCACCCTGTCCCATGTATATTTCCTTGAATTGATATTTTTGGCTTTTTGATTATTTTAAAATCGAGAGTGCTTTTTGTTTTTTCAAAATTACTCACGCAAACTAGGTCAAATACATTATTTTTGGTAGTTCCTGCACTTTTTATTACTACAGCTTTCTGAATTTCGGAAATTTTGTGATCCACATACATTTTCCTAATTATAATTTCTGCTGCATCTTTGAGGTATCCGAAGTCATCTGAAGTAATATTTTTAAGATCTTTATTAGCGTGATAACTTGCTTCATCTATATTTGGAGTTAAAACAGTTACTACAGGAAAAAGATCTCTTTCAATTTCAATTTCAAGACCTTCGCTAGATAGTCTTTCACCAACACTAGAAGTATTAACGGGGTCTAAAACAGCAATTAAATTATGAGTTAGAATCGTGTTTTTTATTATATCTAAGGATTGGATATCCGGTATCATTCCTATCTTCACATATTTGATAGGGTATGAATTCAAAATAGCGTCAAGTTGCTTACCTAATTCCTCTGAGAGCGATTTAAAACCATAGAAATCTGTTGCAGTTTGATATGTAATTGCGGTAATTGCCGAGAAAGGATGAACTCCAATTCGATCAAAAGTTCTAATATCTGCTTGAATTCCGGCACCAGAGGTAGGATCAGAACCCGCGATTGTTAAACAAAAAGGTTTCATAGTATAATATTAGTAAAAATAGAAACTTATTTAACTCTTTCATACGCCCATTTTGCTTTATCCTCTAAACCTAAGGCTTCGTACGCCTTTCCAAGGTAGAGAAATCCCTCGGGATAGTCGTATTTTTCTTTTACTAATTTAAATAACTGATTAATAGCCAGATCATAACGCCCTCTAATGTAATTAATCTTCCCTGTCAAAAATAGTATATCGTGTTTCTTTTGGATTGAGGCACTACCGTTATTATGCAAATCTAATCGTGATAAAGCGTACTCGAATTCTCTTTCATTAATTATTATTTCGATGGATTCAAGAAACTTCAAAAAAGTTATTTTAGAGGCAACTTGTTCCATTTTTTTTATTTCTTCTTGCTTTAATTCGTTCTCTATAGCAATTTGTTTTTCTGTCTCTTTTTGATTTAGAAATTCTTTAAATTGGCCGATAACGTGATCTGGATACGGTTCTCTACAAAGAGGACAGTTTGAAGAATGAAGTAGCCATTCTTTTAAACAATCGGTGTGGGCGAGATGACCATTTGGGCAATCTTGGGAAGAATCTACTCCTTCAATAAATCCCATATGACAAATAATACACGTAGCCATATCAATCAGAAAACTATTTAATAAATTATAAAATTATTACTTTTAAGTCTATGTTGTTTTTAATAATACATTCTAATATATTCGTATTACTTAGTAATCCATTATGTCTGTAAACAAAAAGCGTCTCTTCAACGAGCTTCTCACAAAATTTTTACTAAAGTATGAAGATGTAGATGCTCTTATTGTGTCCGATCATGAAGGTTTTATCATAGCTGGACAAAAGAGAGCTAGCGTTGATATGGAATTAGTGTCTGTATTAACCGCTCTGATAAATCCCGTTTTAGAAAGAATACGAGATGAATTTGCTTTTAAAAAGGGTGGATCTGCGAGCTTTGACACAGAAAAAAATCGATTGTTCTTTATTTCTATAGATGAAAACACAACCCTTAGCGTAGTATTAGATATTCTAGCTTCTGTTGATAAAATGAGCCCCTACGCTTACTTTCTTGCAGAGAAAACTGCTCAAATTATTAAAGCTAGCGAAGAAGATATTATTCAGCTTGATATCCCTAATTTTGGAACGGAAATTGATGCATTGAACGAGACAGGCAGAATTAACGAACAAATATATCAAATGCGTTTAGACTCAGGAGGGATTTATAAATTTAAATTTATAATCGTGGGAGATAAGGCAGTAGGAAAATCGTCGATTGTAAGGAGATTTGTAGAAAAAAAATTTTCTCTCGATTACCGCTCTACTCTCGGATTAAATGTTCTTTCACATTCAATGAACTTTTATGGAAACGAGGTTTATTTTTCGATTTGGGATATTGGTGGACAAGCGTATTTCAAACGATTTAGAAAGACATATTACAAGGGTACGCAAGCGGCGTTTATAGTTTTTGATGTTTGTGAACGAGAAACCTTCACAAATATAAAAATATGGTATGAGGAACTTAAAGAATTTCTTGGAAATAATATTGTCCCTATTATCATTGTAGGAAATAAGATTGATTTGTCTGACCAGAAAAAGGTTCAATATCAAGAAGGAATGGCGTTAGTTGACGAGCTCGCACGAGAAAATACTGATAGCAGTTTTTCTTATATTGAAACCAGCGCTTTAACTGGCGAAAACATTGAAACATCATTTGGCTTAATAGCTTATCATTATATTATAAAGAGCAAAGAAAGAGAGGAACAAAAGTTAAAAGAAAATTTAATGAATCAGATTAATTCGATTTTGAACAAGAATAAGAAATTAGTAATCACATTTATAACCGAAAACCCGTTTTGGAGCCCGGGGTTACAAATCTTAAATGAAGTTAATAGCCTATGTGAATGTGATAAATTAATAGATGACAAAGAAAAGAGATTGTACGAATACTCCAATGGATTGCTAGTTAAGAATTTTCTTTTTGATAATTTTGATGTTGCAGATTCTGATGGTGTTTTTGTAATCTTTGACGCAAGAAACATGAAGCATATCGACCCTAAGTGGAAAGAAGTAGTAGTTAATATTATTAGCAATTTAAAAGAGAACAAAGTAATGTTTATTGGTGTTAGGGTTTCCGATGAAACTGATTGGTCAGATATTATGGAAGAATTTAATGTTAATGAATATTTGGAAAAAAAAATGGTCTCTCTCTTGTTTTTTAAGATAGGGTTCGAGTATCGATTAGAAATCTACGACGAACTTGAAGTAATGTTTAGTACGATCATTAATTCGTAAATTTAGTCCTAAAAATTTACTCCAAAACCTAATAATTTCAAATAACTACCTTTAAATTCAAGTTATATTATAATTATGATAAGAATATTTTCTTCTTGAGATATTCAAAATTGAAGGTGTAATCACTTGTTAGTTAATAGAAAACGACTATTTGATGAGATTCTCAACAATTTTCTGGAGCGGTTTTCTGATGTAGAGGCTATTATTATCTCAGATATCGAAGGTTTTGTTATTGCTGGAGAAAAAAGAAAAGACACTGAAAGTAATTTAGAAATTGTATCAGTTCTAACGACTCTGATAAATCCTGTCTTAGAAAGAATAAGGAACGAGTTCAGTTTTAAGAAATTTGGAACTGCTTCATTTGACACGGACGAGCATCGTTTACTTTTCATCACGATTGATGAAGAGAGAATTCTAAGCTTAATTTTTAATAGCATGGCATCCGTAGAAAAAGTTGCTCCCTACACGTACTTCTTAGCTGAGAAATCCGCACAGATACTTAATTCTCAAGAGGGAGATTCGTTACAATTAACAATCCCCGATTTTGAATACGAAAAAGAAAGACATGAAAGACTAAAAGAATCAATTTGTCAATCTGAATCAGAAGAATGCATAAATTATTCCTTTAAATTTGTAATCGTAGGGAATCATGAGGTAGGAAAAACATCACTGATCCGCCAGTTTGTAGAACGTAAGTTTTCTCAAGATTATAGAGCGACTATTGGTCTCAATATTTTTGCTTATAATTTTGACTTTCAGGGAAACGAATTAAATCTTCAATTATGGGACATTGGAGCTCAGCAGTATTTTAAACGTTTTCGGAGGATATATTACAACGGAGCAGAAGCTGCGTTTATCGTTTTCGACATCACTAACAGAGACTCTTTTGAAAAAGTTAAAGAATGGTATGAAGAACTCAATGAACTTATTGGTGAAACAAATATCCCAATCGTTCTCGTTGGGAATAAAGTTGATTTAGCTGAACAAAGAGTGGTATCTACCACTGAAGGAGAAGATCTAGCAAAATCTCTGTCAACAAATGGCATAGAATACATTGAAACGAGTGCTCTTACAGGAGACAACGTCAAAGACGCCTTTGAATTAATTGCTTACCATTATATCATTAAAAGTAAGAAAAAGGAAAAAGATAGGATTCACGAAAGCTTAATCGAAGCAGTCAATACGACTTTGAAAGAACTAGTTATATTAGAATTAACTTTTATTACCGAAAATTTGAATTGGAATCCCGGTTTCCAGACAATAGTAAATGTCGATAAATTAGGCGAACACTCAAAATTAAAAGATAATCACAACGAGAAATTATATCCTTACAAAAATGGGTTGATTATTAGCAGCTACACTTACAACGAGTTTAATCTCTCTAATACGGACGGAGTTTTTATAATCTTTGACGCCCGAGGTAAGGAACATATTGATCCAGAATGGAAAAATATACTTATGAGGATAATCAAAAAGATAAGAAAAAAACGAGCTATTATTGTAGGGCTTCGAGTTTCCGACGATAAAAACTACCCACAATTGATGGAAGAATTTGTTATCGACAAGGATTTAGAAGAAAAAATTGTATCAATTCTCTTCCTCAAAATTGGGACCGACTACAGAGAAAAAATGTACGATCACCTTATTCTCATGTTAGAGCTTATTGTTAGCACAAGAAGGCTCAAGTAATTATTATTTATGCTTTTAATTTACTTTTTAATTTATTTGCGATTAAATCTCCCATTTCCATAGTTGAGAGCGTTTCTAAGCTTTTACTTTTTATATCTACAGTTCTACCTTCTTGTAATGCTTCTTCTACTGCGTAATCAATTTCGTTTCCTATTTCGGACGAGTCAAACGATTCTTCGAACATTATTTTTACACTTAAAATCGTTCCTATGGGATTAGCAATTCCCTTTCCAGCAATGTCAGGGGCTGAGCCGTGAATTGGTTCGTACATTGACACCTTTCCGGGATTAATGTTTCCACTTGAGCCCATTCCCAGACTTCCTATAAGGAAAGCGCCTTCGTCGCTAATAATGTCTCCAAACATATTTCCTGTGACTACAGTTTGAAATCTATGAGGTGCTCTTATTAGCCACTGGGTAAATGCGTCGATGTAAATATCTTCTATCTCTATATTTGAATAGCTTCCACTCATTTCATGAAAAATTTTTCTCCATAGTTTACTTGTATTCAGAAGATTTGCCTTATCAACCGAGGTAACTATTTTATGGTTCTTTTTTTTTGCAAATTCAAACGCAAACTTAATAATCCGCTCACAACCGTCTCTAGTGTAAAACATTAAGTTCTCTGCCGAGTCTTCTCCCAAACTACCTACATTTTTATAGAGCCCTTCAGTATTTTCCCTCACAAAAGTGATGTCAATACCACTTCCTATAAATTCACTTTTTAAAGGACATTTCTCGCGAAGTACATCGTATAATTTGACGGGTCTCAAATTAACATATAAATCTAATCCTTGCCGTATTTTCATAATAGCACTTTCTGCTACTCCAGGAGGTAAATCAGGCAAGCCAATAGCGCCAAACAATAGTGTATCAGACTTTTTTATGGTTTCAAACGATTTCTCAGGAAGGTTGGTGCCATACTGTTTCCAAACTTCGCCTCCTGCTGGCGCGTCTTTAAATTCAAAATCATAGTCAGTGAACTCTGAAACGATCTTGAGAATTTTTATTCCTTCGTTCACAACTTCGGGACCGCACCCATCACCACGAGTGATTGCTATTATTTTCTTCATACCAATTGCCTATTATATTTTTAGAAATTTACTTAGTATTTATAATAGAACATTTAAATACTATTCTTAATTCTTCTTGTTTAAACTTATATTCATGGTTAATAAAAATGTCGTCTGGCATGCCACCTCCTAGTTTTTTTGATATATATTTTACAATTACTTTTTTTGTCGTCTTCACTGGAACTCTATTATTTACATATATAGCTCCATTTAATGTGGTACCTGGAAGTATCCTGTTTCCTAAATATGATCTAGTTTGTGAGCTAAGTTGTTTTTGGGTTGAAGTTCCCTTTAACAGCCTCTGGGGTGGACTGATTAACGGTGCCACTTATGGGGTATTAGG
>Ga0255055_10001524_pt1 | contig 16844 bp, 20 predicted proteins | sample JV7_2_27_MG_FD_188633 | JGI IMG/M metagenome (GOLD analysis project Ga0255055, IMG submission 188633) | Seawater microbial communities from Jervis Inlet, British Columbia, Canada - JV7_2_27 | ecosystem: Environmental > Aquatic > Marine > Inlet | place: Canada: British Columbia | collected... | reverse complement strand
TAGAAATTATGTCTAAGCATACCCGATTGGATAAAGATCTCCTTAGCGCCGCCTGCTGGCCCCAAATACGAAATAGCGGGCGGATTAATCCTCAAAGCATGCTTGATTTTCAGGATTGGGCGTTGGCTAATGGATTGTTAGATAGTAAAATGCCGATAGAAAATATGTGGGAACCGCGCTTTGTAGAATATGCGAACAAAGTGTTGAAATCAGAATAATAGACCTTTCTATTCAAACTCGTCACCAGTAAAAATTGTCGGCCATTCAAGTCCGTGACATCGATTCAACAGATAATTATTCCTCTAATAGATTAAATGCAGCTAATCGTTAATTGTCATTAGAAAGCTGTTGCTATTTTAAGAACCTTCTTCTATTAACTTTATAATCGATAGTCGTAATTAAGATCTCAATTTTTTATCACACCGCACCCAAGCTGGCATTTAACTGGAAAGTTTCCGTGCAAATATGCCCAAAGCCACCGAGCTATATAACCTTCATATCATAAATCCGGGCCTTGCAAAGGAATGGCACCCGGGCCGAAACGAGGATTTAAATCCGAGGAATGTTACGCCGGGTTCCGGAAAAAAAGTGTGGTGGATATGCGCAGATGGGCATGAATGGGAAGCGGCGATATATAGCAGAAACAGAGGCAGCGGCTGTCCTTTTTGCAATAAGCCTACGCCGGCTGATAATCGTGATATATTAATAACCGAAACAGACCTTTTAAAAGAATGGCATCTCAGCAAAAACAGCGGTTTGAACGTAAGGAATTTGCCTCCAGGTTTTAGTGAAAAAGTGTGGTGGATTTGTGCAGAAGGTCATGAATGGGAAGCTACGGTCAAAAGCAGAATGCAGGGTAACGATTGTCCTGACTGCAACAAAGATTTCTCTACAAAAAGCGCATCAAGAATTAAAGAAAAAATCGGCTTCCGGGAAAAAATCGACCGCGTTGAACCTGGCTCTGCTCAAATAGATGATATTTGGCAATCATCCGATTCACAATTGAGCGCCGCAACCGGATTTAGAAAAAGCAGGCGCTATTGGCATAAAGCCACGGTCATTTTAGAAGATACGGGATCAGGAGCGTGGAGTTATGCTCAAACGAAAGATTTTAGCAACGAAGGAATGTTATTAGAATCAGAAGTTGCTTTCAGACCCGGAACCCGGATCAACATTAAATTTGATAACCCGCCCTTCAAGTCCACCCTAAAAATTTACAAATCGACTGTAAAATGGTGTAAGGAATCGGTGGATGAGGATTCCATTCTCACGTATGGAATTGGTATAAAGTTTATTTAAAAAACCAATCACCGTACGCCTTTCTCAATCGGCTTCAAATCAAGCAATGCATCAAAGCTGTATCTTATCTAAAACGACGCGGCCGGATGGTACCCAGGTTTGGCAGACGCTGATCATCATTATGAATGCTGAGTGAAATCCAACGTTGGAGGTCTCAATAAGTGCTAAAGTTTAGCCAATTGTTTCCGATATCATACATACAGTAAAGAGGAGACCTGTATGGTGGATTTCATCTCTAAAAGCCTTTTTTTGATTTCGGAAATCGGCGTCATCGTCGTTATGGTCATTATAATTTTAAGGGAGCGACGAAAAAGAAAAGTGAGCGAAAATAAAATTAAGCGCCACAATAGAGAAAGTGCAGTCCCAAACCAGAATACTTTGTACCTGGATTGATCGCTTTCCAAATAGACTTAAGGCTCATCAGTTTGAATACATAAACACAGTAAGGCAGCGTCGCAACAGCGCTGCCTTTTTTAATGCCAATTTATAGTAGATTTCACCCTAAACCACCATTTTTATAAGATTGCGATATAATTCTAATCATTTTAAATTGTTGCAAAAGTTTAAATTAACGGTTGCCTATGAAGTGTCCAAAATGCGGTTTTGAACAAACAGATCAAGATAAGGAATGCCTAAAATGTGGTATTATTTTTGATAAGTACATGAAACTTAAAGAGAATAAGCCTACTTTAACTTCTACTGAAACCCAGCGGGCAGCACATCCGGAACAAATACGGGAATTTATTAAAGATTTATTTTTTTACGTTAAGCCGGAAGCCAATCCTCTTATATTCGGCGGACGGGTGCTGGTCTTTATCATTATTTTTATATGGGGTTTAAAATTTATCCTGACTCCACTGGAGACCCATTATGTAATGGACTCTTTCTGGCATCTGGTCAACATTCCTTTCCATGAAGCCGGACACATCTTTTTTCGACCTTTCGGAAGATTTATGACCTCTCTTGGCGGCAGTCTCGGCCAATTGTTAATGCCGCTGGTATGTTTTGCAGTGTTTTTACTAAAAACCAGAGATACTTTCGCAGCCGCATTTGCCCTGTGGTGGTTCGGAGAAAGCTTTATGGACCTGGCACCTTATATTAATGATGCCAGATCTCTCACCCTGCCGCTACTTGGCGGCAATACAGGTCGCACTTCACCCTATGGATTTCACGATTGGGAATTTATTCTCCATAGATCGGGTTTGTCCAACTACGATCATACGCTGGCCCATCTTGTTGACAAGCTGGGAACGATTTTGATGATATGCGCTCTTGTGTGGGGGGGATATTTGCTCTATAAGCAATACAGAAATCTTAAATTTGTATGAAGAGTAATGAAAGATTGAAAATTAATCCTAATGACAGCGAGAAGTGCCTAAAATGCCTAAAATGAGCTAAAATGCCTAAAGTTATGGTGTCGCTCGCGCTCCGTCTTTTTTAAAATGACAGAATTCCTCAACTTTAGGCATTTTAGATCATTTTTAATTTTAGCTCATTTGTTGTAAGCACTTTTTATAAATTTAAAACTATACCGTCGGGTGTTAAATACATTTTTGGGATAGCTTCTAGTACTTTCATGGTTGTTAAAATACCGCAGATTCAGATCTTAACAGAAAGGACAAAAAAATGAGAAAGCCGGTTCTATTTCTCATCCTCATAGCTTTGGTCATTGCAACAATGGCATGTTCGGGAACGATGAGGGGAATCGACAGATACAGTGGAAAGCGGATTTACTTTACATACCAGGAAGAAAAATTCGGATCAGCTGAACTCCAGGTGAAAATGCCGGATGGGGAACTTTTTATAGGCAGGAACATTGAGGAGTCAATGGCGGCAAAATCGAACGCCCCTTTAGGCAAAGAATTCCCGGCAGTTGATCAATTTCAGGGAAACACAGAGGCTTTTTTATTTGGAGACCGAGGGAAGACGATGAGATGTAAATTCAGGTTATCCGATACCATCGTCGGATTTAAAAGCGGTGGCTTTGGGATATGTGAAACCTCCGATGGCCATGTGGTTGATATTTATACACGCTAACCCAAAAAATAAATTATAACGAAGATACAAAAAAATGAAAAACATCTACGACAAGATTGAAGAAAGTAGAAAAACCGGTGAGATCGAATTCTTCATCGAAGAGCGCAGAGACAATTGTGTGATCAGCACCATGCCGGTAAAGGAAGGAATTCTTAATCCTTTTGGCACCGTTCACGCCGGGGCCATGTTGTGGCTTGCGGATGTCACCGCCACGGTATTGGCGTTGGGGAATGTCGAGATCGGCCCGGATGGAAAAGGCTTCCCCCTGGCAATAAATTTAAGCACCAGCCTGCTGGGCAATCAACGCGAAGGGCAGATCAAAGCAGAAGCTCGGTTCGTGCGCAACGGCAAACGCGTGAAAGTCGTGCGCACCCGGGTGACCGGCGATGCAGGCCGGCTTTTGGCCGATGTAACCACAACCCACATACCGGCAACGTAAAAATGCCTGAACTTATGGAAATGACGCGGCTGGAAAAATGGTTCGTAAATCGCAGCAAAAAGGTCGAGCACAACATCGCCAGGGTTCGCCAACGCCTCCAGGAACTTCCCTCAGAGTCGATTCAGGACGTATTGGAGCTGGGTTGCGGCATCGGCACCGTGGCTGCTTATCTGGCCGCAAACTATCAAATGAACGTATGCGGCACAGATTATGACGCTGAGCAGATTCAAATTGCCCGCAACATGCAACCACAGAATGCGCACCTGCATTACCGTGTTGAAGATGCTGCAAATCTATCATTTCAGGACGCCAGTTTTGACCTGGTTGTATCTCAAAACGTGTTTCACCATATCCCGGAATGGAAAACAGCGACGCAAGAGATTGCGAGAGTTTTGAGAGCGGATGGGTACTTTATATGGCTTGATCTTGCCTTCCCGAAATTAATCTGTACGCTATTTCAGCCTCTGGTTAAGAACCAGAGCCTTTATTGCATTGCTGACGTTCGACGTGTATTTCAAAGGCACGAATTTGAAGAGCTTTTCAATGAAAGACTGATTCATGGACCTTTTGTTCATCACCATCTCGTCTGGCAAAAAAAGTGAGGGAAAATGACCGCAAACACTAAAAAAGTAAACGTAGCCGTCGTGCAGGCAGCACCGGTTTTGTTCAACCGGAAAGCCACAATTGAAAAAGCCTGCGATCTGATCAACCAAGCCGCGGAGCAAGGGGCCCAACTCGTTTTGTTTCCCGAAGCGTTTGTCCCGGCCTATCCGCGTGGATTGTCCTTCGGCACGGTCGTGGGGAGTCGTACGCCGGAGGGCAGAAAGATCTGGCAGTCCTACTGGGAAAACACAGTGGAAGTCCCCGGTCCGACAACAGAGAAACTGGGCGATGCCGCCAGAAAAGCAAAAATCTATTTAGCGATAGGTGTCATCGAACGCGATGCGATGCGCAACTCCGGGACATTGTATTGTACCTTACTTTACTTTGGCCCTGACGGCCAGCTTCTGGGGAAACATCAGAAACTTAAACCCACTGCGGCGGAACGTTTGATCTGGGGCGAAGGCGATGGAAGTACCCTGACGGTTGTTAAAACCGAAATCGGCAATATTGGCGGGTTGATTTGCTGGGAAAATTACATGCCGCTGGCCAGAATGGCCATGTATAACAAAGGCGTCGAATTGTATCTCGCCCCCACAGCGGATGCACGGGAAACCTGGCAATCAACCTTGCGCCACATTGCCTGTGAGGGACGCTGCTTTGTGCTGGGATGTAATCAATATATGACCAAAGAAATGTATCCGGCTGATTTAAAAAAGCTAAAGGAGTTAAGCGATCAACCTGAAGTGCTGTGCCGGGGCGGCAGTACGATTATCTCTCCGCTGGGTAAAGTTTTGGCCGGTCCGCTGTTTGATCAAGAAGGTATCTTATTTGCCACACTCGACCTGGGTGAGATTATTCGCAGTAAATTTGATTTTGATGTCGTCGGGCATTACGCCCGACCGGACGTGTTTCAGTTAGTGGTTAACGAAAACCCGAGTCTGCCCGTTGTAAGCGCTGAGAAAGAATGATGGAATCGGGATTATTTTTTAAAGGTTTTATCATTGGTTTCTCCATAGCAGCACCAGTAGGGCCCATAGGCATTCTTTGTATTCAACGAACTTTGGCCGGCGGCAATGTCCAGGGCCTGGTTACCGGACTGGGTGCGGCAACCGCCGATGCGATATACGGCTTCATTGCCGCTTTTGGTTTGACTTTTATTTCCAATTTTCTGGTGGAGCAGTCCATATGGATTCGCCTTATCGGCGGACTCTTTTTATGTTATCTGGGAATCAAGGCATTTTTATCGAAGCCGCAAAGCCAGGTCCTTTCTGTGGCGAACCGCAACACCATTTCGTCCTACGGAACCACCTTTTTCCTTACCCTAACCAATCCAATGACAATCCTATTTTTTGCCGGTGTATTCGCCGGTCTGGGCATGGTTAGCGAATCCATCCAGTATCCATCTGCCGGCCTGATGGTCATCGGTGTCTTTATTGGATCAGGAGCCTGGTGGCTGATTTTAAGCAGCGCTACCCGTATTTTGCGTAAAAAGATAAATGAGAGCAAACTGGCATGGGTCAATAAAATATCAGGCGTCGTCATCCTGGCTTTCGGAGTGGGAGCGGTGTTAAGCACTGTCCTTTAATTCGAAGACAATAGGCATGAAGCTGCGGGGACTGAACCGCAGAATACCGAATCACGCTAAAGACGTGACCTACGGGCAGGAACAATGAATGTCGAAAAAAACACAAAAGAAAGGCATGAGCTATGGAGAAAATCGATGTGGCGCCGGTGAAACCCACGATTTCATTTAAAGAATTTGAGAAGATCGACATTCGAGTGGGAATGATCGAAGAAATTGAAGGTGTTACAGGTGCCGATAAATTGGTAAAGCTGCGCGTCAATTTTGGTGATCATCAACGCAATATATTGGCCGGCATCAAAACGGAACGCGTGCAGCCCAGCGAGGTGATCGGTTTGCAAGCTTTATTCGTGGTCAATCTTGAGCCCAGGGAAATGATGGGTGAAGTGTCCGAGGGCATGTTGTTTGATATCGGTTATGCCGACGATATCACTCCGGTTCTGGCAGTTCCGGAAAGACCGGTTCCCAATGGTGCCCGCGCCGGATAATTACCGCATATAGGGACTTGACACCACATAAAGGATATGATTGAGATAAAGTGATTGTCGACTTTTTCTAAAAACATCGCAAGAGACGGACATGGCCACCTGGATCTGGATATTTATCATTTTAGCCGGAGGCCTATTTGGCCTGAAAATCATATATGTCCTGAGCATTGTCCTGGTTTTGCCGATCACCCAGGGCGCACTTTATGTTTCAACTTCTCGTATAAAAATCGCCGCATTTATTGATGCGGTGCCCATGAAAGCCGACCAAATGCTGGTCGATTTAGGGTGCGGCGACGGACGTGTGCTTCGAGAAGCGCGGAAGCGGTATGGGATTCGGACCATCGGCTATGAAATCAACCCGCTTGCCTATCTAAAAGCCCGATTATTTTCTATCGGGCGCAGCAAAATTAAAATTAAACGTCAAAATTTCTGGGAAGCAGACCTATCGGGGGCAGATGTGGTTTTTTGCTATCTTTATCCGGATGTGATGAAAAAATTGGCTGCGAAACTTAAATCCGGACTTAAACCGGGAGCGATTGTCGTCTCCAGCAATTTCCCACTGCCCGAGCATATCCCCAACAAAATCTTGCGCCCGCAAAGCAGCTTACATAGTGACCCCATGTACGTATACCACCTAGACCCTGAATATTCAGGCCCGAAAAGTCCAAGAGGAAGCAGATGAATCAAGAGATATTAGTTAAAATGAAAAGGGGAGTGTATTATCCGGGGAATCATTTAGGAAGAAGAAAAGATCTGAATAACCTGGTTTTGGAAGGTTTTTTGGAGCCTATGGAAGAGTCTTTTTTTTGCGGGCCGGACAACCAGCCCTCCTATTGTTTGACCGATAAAGGCTGCCGCGAAAAACGAAATAATAACGGTTGACCTGCCATGATCACACGACTTTTCACCCGGGCCCAATCCGGGCGATAATTTCAATTCATCATTTGAGTTTGTTTAAAGCGATTTGACTAATTATTCAATTCGCCCTACCTTATGACTGAATCTTCTCGGTGTGATAAAAAAACGCAGAAACGTGAGCTGTATGAACCCTGATCTGGATTGTCTTGAAGCGATTGTTACCGATATGGTTAATGCGCTGCGCCCCTTACGATTCGGTCCGCCCATCACCCACGTTTATAATCCGCTTGAGTACGCGCGCGAATCTTCTCGGCAATACCACGCAAAATATGCGTCCACGCCCAAAGAGGTTGTTTTCCTAGGGATGAATCCGGGGCCATGGGGCATGGCCCAAACCGGTGTTCCTTTTGGCGAAATCAATGCGGTCAGAGACTGGATGAAAATTAACGCCCCGGTTGGCACCCCCGCCGATATGCACCCCAAAAGACCGGTGTCAGGATTCGCATGCACCAAAAGAGAGGTCAGCGGTAAGCGACTTTGGGGATGGGCAAAAAAAACGTTTCAAACGCCCGAACGATTTTTCAAGCGCTTCTTTGTGGGCAACTATTGCCCTCTGCTTTTCATTGAAGACAGCGGTCGCAACCGCACGCCGGACCAAATCCGCGTAGCGGAACGCAACCCGCTGCAGGAAGTATGCGATCATGCCCTTCGAAAAACGATCGAACATATAAAACCAGGCTATGTGGTCGGCATCGGCAAGTTTGCAGAAAAAAGGGCCCGGGTTGCCTTAAGTGACCATAAGGTGAAAATAGGTATGATTACCCATCCCAGCCCGGCAAATCCAAAAGCGAACCGCGGATGGGAACCTTTGATAATAAAGCAACTTTCAGATTTAGGAATCCGTATTTGAAAAATAAATCAAACCATGCTTGTCCCAAATGATAAGGCCTAGATTTTATAACCTGTCTTACTTAAAGAATATAACGCTTTGCCTAACCCGGGAAACCCTGGAGTGGTGGAGTAATGGTGATTTTAGATTTTGGAATTTGGATTGCGGATTGAGCATATTGGTGACCAACTGTGTAAGCAGTCAGACTGTTCTTAAATCCAAAATCCGAATTCTAAAATCCAAAATGTGAATAGCTCCATTACTCCAGTTTCCATATATGACATATGAAATCCACCATAAAATATATCACAGCGCTCTGCTTGCTCATGGTCGTATCCGGCTGTGCCAAAACAAAGGTTTATTATCCGGGCAACGGTTCATTTAACGCCACAGCATCAGACATTCAGGCCGACGCCCAAATCTACCGGGAAAAGGTCAAACAACTGGAACAAGTACTGGTTGCCTTAAGCGAGACGGTCGACAAAACAGAGGCGATGATGGTGGCTGAAACAGCCCTTCGAGAATCGGCGGTTCTGGCTGAAGAATACCAACTCGTCCGTCCGGCTGTCGCCCACAACCTTCTGATCGCACTGGGTCTAAAAGACCGCGGTTTGTGCTATCATTGGACGGAAGACCTGATGAAACGACTTCAGGCGCTGGATTTAAAAAGCCTCCAGCTCTATTGGGGGGTGGCACATCGCGGCAGTGAACTGCGCGAACACAACTGCGTCGTGGTTAGCGCCAAAGAACAGGATTTCTCTAAAGGAATTGTGCTGGATCCGTGGCGTAATTCAGGAAACCTCTTCTGGGCCCGGGTAACCAAAGATGACTACCCGTGGAAGGTGTTGCCCCCGTCCGACTGGTAAAACAGTCTCAAAACTGCTATTATTCCCGCCTATGGTGTCAGGTGTCAGTGTTCACGTGTCAGAGGTATTATTGGACGGGCACACGAGTACGAGGACGAGAACGAGGACGAGTAAAATTAGGAGAATAAAATATCGTACTCGTCCTCGTACTCGTACTCGAGAATCGCCTGAAACCCGGAACCTAAAATAAAACCTTGTCTTGCGGGACGCAACATTAGAATTCCCTTCAAAACCTAAAATTCATCGGAAAACGGCGGCTAAATTATGTCCAAAAATACAGACAACATGTTTGAATTCGTCCGGGCAGCAAGCAAGCGGCTCCGCGGCCATGCCCATATCACACCCATTATGAGCTCGCGAACCCTGAATCAAAGCGTGGGAGCGGAAGTCTATCTTAAATGCGAAAATTTTCAACGTGTCGGCGCCTTCAAGTTCAGAGGTGCTTACAACGCCATGTCCCGGCTTTCCGATAAAGATGCCAAACGGGGTGTTATTACCCATTCTTCCGGAAATCATGCCCAGGCCATCGCCCTGGTTGGGCGGCTATTGGGCATTCAAACAACAATTGTCATGCCTGATGATGCGCCGACCACCAAGCGCGCCGCCACCGAAGCATATGGAGCAAGCATCGTTGAATACAATCCCCAAGAAACCACCCGCGAAAAAATTTCTGAGGATCTCGAAAGAAAGCATGGGTATATTTTAATACCGCCCTATGATCACGTTGACATCGTCGCCGGCCAGGGAACAGCGGCGCTTGAACTTTTTGAACAGATCGATTCATTGGGTATGCTGCTGGTCCCATGCGGTGGTGGTGGTTTGTTAAGTGGATCCGCCATCGCCGCCAAGGGAGCAGACCCCGCATGCCAGGTGATCGGCATCGAGCCGGAATTGGCAGACGACGCCACCCGCTCTTTTAAAACCGGCACACTGCATACAGTTGAAAATCCGCCTACGATTGCCGATGGAACCCGGACACCTTCTTTGGGTGAGCACGTGACCTTCCCTTTTGTTCTGAAATATGTGGATGATATGAAAACCGTGTCGGAGGCAGCCATTATCAAAGCGGTCAAATTCTTATTTTACCGCATGAAACTGGTGGTTGAACCCTCGGGCGCCCTGGGTGTGGCGGCCCTGTTAAGCGGCGTGATACGGCCACAGGGCCGCGTGGGAGTGATTATCAGCGGCGGAAATATTGACGGTGACACCATGGGTGAGATATTGGGTACCTGAGAAAGGTGTCAGGCCTCTGGCTACTGGTTTCTGGCTGCTGGTTGCCCCAGAGAGCGTTACATCTGTTTAATTGGTTCCATTGGTTTAATTCGTTCAATTGGTTCGATTTAAACCAACCAATTCAACCAATGAAACTAATAAAACTAATCTAACAAGTCCTTGCACACTGAACCTTTGATCCTGACACCCGACACCTTAATTTCAAACCTATTGACTTAACTTGCGAAGTACATACTTTTTTAAAAAGCTTAATCGATAAAAGGAGAAACTCCATGGGCTTACATCAAAAACTAAAAGAACATAAAATCAAATTTGAAAAACATGCGAAGCCCGAAATATTAGAAGTGATGCAGCGGGCAAAAGATGACTTGCGAAATTCAGGAATATTGGATCGAGCGCTAAAGGTAGGAGACAAAGCTCCCGAATTTGAACTCGAGGATACCGCCGGAGAAATAATTCGATCAAAGGATATCCTATCTGACCGTTTAATCGTACTCACTTTTTACCGCGGTACATGGTGACCGTACTGCAATTTAGAGCTGGAGGCTCTTCAAAGTACATTGATCGATATCAATTCTCTGCAGGCCGATCTGATCGCAATCTCTCCGCAGTCCCCGGACCATAGCCGCTCTTTAAAGAATGCCAAAAAGCTGACCTTTGAAATCCTAAGCGATCCGGGTAACCAGGTCGCCCAAAAATTCGGGCTGGTTCATACACTTCCAGAAAATTTGAAGAAAATTTATCTTCAATTCGGCATTGAAGTACCCAAATACAATGGGGATGATTCATGGAGATTGCCGCTGGCGTCGAGATTCATCATTGACCGGGAAGGGGTGATACGATACGCCGAGATGGATGTGGATCATACCAACCGGCCCGATCCGGAGCATACGATCGAAGCCCTGGAAACGATCAAGCAGAGCTGATTTAAAAACTTTAGATGATTCGCGATGTCACCCTGCTCATCGACGATCACTTCCCGGAATCTTTGGTGTACACCGAATTGTTCTATTGACTTTCTTTAATGGCCACGGACCCACACAGACAGACACAGACAATTTTTTTAAAAAAGAATTTGTCGGGAGAAAATATTGTATGCCCCGCGGGTAAATACAGCATTTTAATTTATTTAAGACGATCTATTTTAGATTTACCCAATTCCTATTGCCAGCAGCACTAAGTTATAAGATACTAATATCCCGTGCATTGGGATGGCATTTTTTTTTGGCCGAGTCCGCCGGAAGCAGAGCCAAAAGGTCCGTGTCCGTCCGTGTGGGTCCGTGGCTAAATTTAACTCAAAGGAGGACGCATGAAGTTTGAAGCGATTGAAAGGCAAACCGTTATTCTCGACCCCAACAACAACATGCAGCGCAAACTCATCCCCAGCGAGATCCGCAAAGACCCTCTCACCGCAAAGACTTCGCGCATCTGCCATTTTAGGCCCTTAAAATGGGAAAAACCGGATTTGGATCAACTGATCGCCGGAACCGAAAAGACATGTCCGTTTTGTGCGGACAAGGTCATGAAGATTACCCCCTGTTTTCCCAAAGATATTGTTCCCGAAGGGCGTATTGTTTTAAACGATAAAGTTCTGTTTCCCAATATCGCCCCCTACGACATCCTGGGCGCGGTGGCCACCTTGGGCGACCGCCATTATATTCCAATGACCGACTTCGAAAGCGAACGTCTGGCCGATGGTTTCCGTCTGGCGATAAAATTTTTCCAGCAGATAAACAAAATCAATCATCCGGAGTCGGTCTACCATCTGGTGAGCTGGAACTATATGCCGGCTTCCGGAAGTAGCGTGATTCACCCACATTACCAGGTCTTCGCCACCTCGTATGCGCCCAATCAACTGCGGACAGAACTGCAGGCTGCAGATAAGTATATGATAAAAAATGGGACCAATTACTGGGATGATCTGGTGAAGGCCGAAAAGACCGCAAAGGATCGGTTTCTCGGAAGAATTGGGCGGTCGAATTGGATGACGGTATTTGCGCCTCTGGGTGTCGCCGGAGATGTCGTCGCCGTGGTAGATGATACCTGCAGTACACTGGAGCTGACAGATGAGGATCTAACAGACCTCGCCAATGGATTAAACAATCTTATGGCGGCTTATGATAAGATCGGAATTTACAATTTTAATGTGAGTTTTTACCCGGGCGCTGCGGGAGATGATTTTACCCGTTTTCATCTGGTCTTTTCTCCACGCACTTACTTTAACGAGGCGCTGGGCACACCGGATGTCGCGGCATTGCGCAATTTGGGCAATGAAGGAGTATGCATGGCATTCCCTGAAGACATAAATAAGATGCTGATATCTGAGTTTTAGCAGCTAAAAAACGATTATACCGAATCTCGAGTGGTCGCGTCACATCCTCAGATTCCAACTTTGGGCAGTATTGCGCTGCTTAGGTCAACCAGCGTTTTCTGCGCTTGTAAAATTTGGCATCACGGTAGCTTCGTTTGGTGCCCATCTCCGTGAGCCCCAAATAAAACATCTTGATATCTTCGTTTTCCCTGAGTTTGTCAACACTGTCATCCAGAACAATTTTACCGTTTTCCATCACATAACCGTGCTCCGCAATGGATAGCGCCAGATGGGCATTTTGCTCAACGAGCAGCATGGTAATATTTTGCTCTTCATTTAAACGTTTTAAGATATTAAAAATTTCGGCGACTAAGATGGGGCTTAAGCCCAGCGAGGGTTCGTCCAGCATCATCAACCGGGTGCTGGCCATCAGAGCCCGGCCGATTACCAGCATTTGCTGCTCTCCGCCGGACAGGTAACCGGCCAACCGATTGCGCAGCGGTTTGAGGGCCGGAAAATAATGGAATACCATATCGTAGCGCTCATTTATCTTTTTGCGGTTCTTACGGGTCCGGGTTGCGGCAATCAAATTCTCATATACGCTCAGGTTTTCGAAAACGCAGCGGCCTTCCATCACCTGAAAGATGCCCATTTTAACAATCTCTTCAGGCTCTCTGCCGTCAATACGCTCATCCATAAATTCTATCGATCCACCGGTAACCTTACCCTCTTCGGTCTTCAAAAGACCTGAGATGGCTTTCAGGGTGGTGGTTTTACCGGCCCCATTAGCGCCTAACAGGGCCACGATCTGGCCCTTCTTAACATCCAGCGAAAGTCCCTTGAGGACCAAGATAACATCATCGTAAATGACCTCGATGTTATTTACGTTGAGCATGCTTAGCCCCTTTCCTTTATCTGCTCCTGCAAGATAAAGCGCTGCACTTTTCCTCCGGCTGTCTTCGGAATATGATCTGAAAATTCAATCCAGCGCGGAAATTTATAGGTGGCAATTCGATCCCTGACAAACTGTTTAATGTCTTCTTCGAGTTCCGGTGAAGGGGAATACCCGGATTGCAGGACAACGAAAGCATAGGGTTTAATGAGGTCCTCGGCATCCTGGTACCCCACTACCGCGCTTTCCTCAACCGCAGGATGTTGATTCAGAGTATCTTCAACTTCCCGGGGCGCCAGCCATTTGCCGCCCACGCGCAACATATCATCACTGCGGCCACGGAAATAATAAAACCCTTCATCATCCATCAGGTAGCGATCTCCGGTAACAAACCACTCGCCTTGCATGTTCAATTTGGTTTCTTTTCTCTGATTCCAATAGGCCGAGGCGATCGAACCTCCGCTGATCATCAGATTGCCGACCTGGCCGGTTTTAACCGGCTGACCGTCATCATCCAGCAGGCGTGCGCCGTAGCCCGGGACCCGCTTACCGGTGCTGCCCGGTTTAATTTCACCGAAGCGACTGGAGAGGAAAATATGACAGATCTCCGTAGAGCCGGTCCCCTCTAATATTTCAACATCGAATTCTTCTTTGAATCGGTGGTAAATTTCCGGTGAAAGAATCTCAGCAGAGGATATACACGCCCGCAGATTTTCTACAGGCTGCAGCTCCTTGCCCTCACGGCGACATGTTTTTTTATATTCAGATAGCACGCCCAACAGGGTCGGAACCGTAAAAAAAAGTGTGGGCTGATATTTGACCAGGTCCTCATAAAACAGTTCCGGCTTAGGGGGATGGCTGATGAGAATCGTCGTGGCGCCCACGGCGAACGGGAAATAAGCACCATTTCCCAGACCATAGGCAAAAAAGAGAAACGAGCCCATGGCGCGGTCTTCGGCATTCATATTTAGGATGCCCTTTGCGTAAACTTCAGAACAATAGACCATATGGCTGTGGTGGTGCACGGCACCCATTAATTTTTCGGGATTTCTGCCGCTGTACAACCAGAAAGCGGTATCATCCGGTGTGGTCTCAACGGCTTTAAAGTCCGTATTTGCTTTTCCTAAAAGTTCATCAAATGACAGATACGCGTGATCCGCATCTCCGCAGACAATGACTTTTTTTAAAAATTTGGCCTGATCAAGGATATTGGCAACCTCCGGCAAAAATACCGCATCAACGATCAAAACCGCGGCACGGCTGTCATTGAGCATATAGAGGAAATCCGGCGCCTTCATCAGAATATTGGACGGTATCGGCACCGCACCGGTTTTAATGGCCCCGTAAAAAGAAAATAGCATTTCCGGCGTATCGCGCAGCAGCAGTATGACGCGGTTTTCCATGCCTACGCCCAGTTCGGTCAACACATTGGCCATGCGGTTGACGTTTTCAAGAAACTGGCGATAGGTAAACGCCTGATCCTCAAAAAGGATGGCCGTTTGCTCCCCGCGGCCTTCATCCACATTGCGGTCTACAAAATATTGGGCTGCATTGAATCGTGCGGGTAGATTCAATTCGAGCATAGGTTTCCCTTGATTAAAAAATTAACAATAAAATGCAGTTAGAGGTCCGTTGCCTGTGGTCCGTCGCTAACCAACTGACAACGGACCACCGACAACAGACATTTATAAATTATTTGCCGAAGTATTCCATATCCCTGGGCAATTCGATCCAGTTGGTAGCAGCTACGAACTTGTCTTTTTTGACCTCATAAATCTTAGCAGCCATACTGGCACGATGATCCGTACTGGTAAAGGTCATCGGCGGTGCCAGTCCACCCGTACTGAAATTATTAAATGTTTCAAAGGCAACCCGAATCCCAGACGGAGTCAGGTCACCGGCTTTATCCGCCGACTTCAAGGCTTCGGATACACTCAGGATGTTTACCCAGCCTTCAACATAAACGTTGGTGCCCTTTTCCCCCGGATGCCATTTCTCGTGAGACGCGACCACCTTTTTCATACCGGGTACGGGTGCCCCGTAAGGGGCAATGGGGTGCACCCCATAAGTTCCCTCGGCAGCACCGCCGCTAAGCGGGATAAGTGATTCCTCGAAGTTGCGGATGTTGGAGATGAACTTGGTCTTGAGCCCAAGCGCTTTGGCATTCTTAAGGATAACCGCACCGTTCATTGCCGTAGACGTGATGTAGGCAAAATCCGGATTGTAGCGGCTCATATTGGTTAACTGAACCGTGGCATCCTTGGTGGGCCAATTGATGACCTGATCCGGACCCACATCAACGCCTATTTTCTTAGCATAGTCCTTACTAACAGCCAAAATATCCCGACCGTATTTGTTATCCGGATACAGATAGCAGATCTTGGGATTGCGGCTGCTGTCTTTCCAGGTCGTCCTGATCCACTTCAGCGTGATACGCCCCATTGTCCCATAAGAAGGAGAAACGAAAAAACTAAAGGGTGTCTTTTTAGGATTTTGAAATTTTGAAGTAAAAGAGGCCGCGATAGTGGCAACACCGTCTGCGATGATCTTTTTGATCAGGGTCATAGTGGTTCCGGTGGACTGAATGTAAAGGCCGATGACCTTTTCCGAATCCACCAGCCGGTTGTAACCGGCCACTCCGCGGGGGACCTTGTAACCGTCATCAATGACAATCAGCTTCAGTTGTTTGCCGTTGATGCCGCCATGTTCGTTAACCCAGCGCATGGCATCCAATTGTCCTTTGACCTGGTTTTTGCCCCAGTCCGAAGTAGGACCGGAAAGGTCAATTAGAACGCCCCACTTGATCACCTCAGCTGCACGGGCATTGTCCGGGCTGGCACCCAAAACCATGGCCAGGACGAATACTGATATGGTAAATCCAACGATCCATTTTTTCATGATTTTTCCCTCCTTTTCTTTACTGGGCGCCCGGTTTTCCGGTTCACCCGTTATGCGGTTATCTATCACCAATTAAAGCGACTATACCTTAGAAGTGGGTTCAGAACCTCAGATTGTGTTCGAGAGCAAGGCGCAAGCCGAGTCAAAAGCGGAGCATACACGGTAGTATGTGAGCATTTTGAGTCGGTTTGCAACGCAGCCATCGGACAATAGATGGGGTTCTGAAACCACTTCTAGTAAGAGAACGGCCATAGCTTCCAGTAAGCCCGAATGGTGCGCCAGCGGGCCGCCAGGCCGTCCGGTTCAAATATCAGAAACAGTATAATGACTAGTCCAAAAACAATCTCCCTGATGGAAACAAACCAGGTTATATGATCGGGATAGGTCGAGTTGAGCGTGGTGGTGACCACCTCCAGAATCCTCTCCAGGATAAACCAAAAACCGACTCC
>Ga0255055_10001523_pt1 | contig 16847 bp, 10 predicted proteins | sample JV7_2_27_MG_FD_188633 | JGI IMG/M metagenome (GOLD analysis project Ga0255055, IMG submission 188633) | Seawater microbial communities from Jervis Inlet, British Columbia, Canada - JV7_2_27 | ecosystem: Environmental > Aquatic > Marine > Inlet | place: Canada: British Columbia | collected... | reverse complement strand
TCATCTCTGCCTCTTGCGCCTATCCCTCTCCAACCTCATCACCAAAACTGATCCCAAGATCACGAGCCGTCAGCATCGTATCGCTGTCGAGCGGCACGCACTTCATGCGTTCGGTGGCCACCTCGAGTGGCACCGCAAGCACGGTCGGTGGGTCGAGCGCCACCATGACGCCGAACTCCCGGTCAGCCACCATGCGTACCGCCGCGGCCCCGAACCGCAGTGCCAGCAGGCGGTCGAAAGTGGTCGGACTCCCGCCCCGTTGGAGGTGTCCGAGGACCACCGTTCGGGTCTCCTTGCCCGTTCGTTTCTGTATCCCCTGGGCAACCTCTTCGGCGATGCCGCCCAGTAGAACTTCACGTCCGGCTCCCTGATCGGTGCTGACCATCCCGCCGTCGATCGGCTTCGCGCCCTCCGCCACTACCACGATCGAGAAACGGCGCCCTCGCGCCTCGCGATCCATTATTTTGTCGCACACCGGGCCGAGATCGAACGGGATCTCCGGAATCAAGACGACGTCTGCGGTTGCGGAAACGCCGGCGTTGAGCGCAATCCAGCCCGCATACCGACCCATCAGCTCGACCACGAAGACCCGCTCGTGCGCCTCTGCTGTCGAATGAAGCCGGTCGATGGCATCGGTGGCGACGGTGACCGCGGTGTCGAAGCCAAAGGTGACGACCGTTCCCGAGAGGTCGTTGTCGATGGTCTTCGGCACCCCTATTACCGGCAGCCCTTTTTTAAACAGCCCATTGGCGATCTTCATCGACCCATCACCGCCGATGGCTATCAATGCGTCGATCTGGAGCCGTTGGAAGTTCTCCATCACCTCTTCGGAGCGGTCGATCAAGGCCGTCGTGCCATCCGCCTGCTTGACCGGATACTCAAACGGCGAGCTGCGGTTGGTGGTGCCGAGGATGGTGCCGCCGAGGTGGGTGATGCCGCGAACCGAATTGCGGTCGAGCTGGATGATCTTCGAGGTGTCGAGGAGGCCCTCGTAGCCTTTGCGAATCCCCAGCACCTCCCAGCCCCTGCGAAGAGCGGAAAGCACAATGGAGCGAATCACCGCATTGAGACCGGGAGCGTCTCCGCCTCCCGTGTTTACGGCAATCCGTTTGACCGCCTGTCCCATTCTCGACCTCCTGAAAAGACTCCGGTAGATATTAGCGCATCGCGCCACAGTGCTCAATGTTCAAACGTCTGAACGACAAAACGTTACAGCCTTCGATAAAAAAGCCCCCTGCGATGCAGGGGGCCGTTGGCAATCGAATTCGAGTCGCGGTCAGAGGCTGCCGAGCATTTCGTCAACCTCGCCACAGGTCTTGGAGACCGCCTCCACCGAGTGGGCGAAGGCCTCTTTCTCGGCATCGGTGAGGTCAAGTTCGATGACCTCCTCGACACCGTTGGCGCCGATGATGGCGGGCACACCAACAAACAGACCGTTGACTCCGTACTCGCCCTCGAGCTTGGCACAGACCGGGATGATCTTTCGCTTGTCGAAGATAATGGCCTCGGCCATTTCGAGCGCCGCCCAGGCCGGCGACACGTAGGCCGAACCGAAGCCGAGCAGGCCGACGACCTCACCGCCCGCCTTGCGGGTCCGGCTTTCGATGGCTGAAAGCGTGTCCTCGTCTACAAACTTGGAAACCGGGATGCCGCCGACCGTGCACGAGGAGCGCACCGGGACCATGGTGTCCCCGTGGCCGCCGAGGACCAGGGCGTTGACATTCTCGACCGACACGTTGGCGGCCTCGGAGACGAAGTAGCAATAGCGGCCGGAATCGAGCTGGCCGGCCATACCCACGAGCTTGTTCTTTGGCGGCGCCAGGGCCTTGTCGAGGGTGTAGACGATGGCGTCCAACGGGTTGGCGATGGAGATGATGGTGGCGTCCGGGCAGAACTCCTTGATGCCCTCCGCGACCTGCTTCGAGACCTTGAGGTTGATGGTCAGGAGCTCTTCGCGACTCGGGAAGGTGCCGTCCGGACGCGCCTTGCGCGGCACGCCGGCGGTGTTGATCACCAGATCGGAGCCGGCGAGGGCCGAGTAGTCCTTGGTGCCGACACACCGCACGTCGGTGCGGATGGTGGGCAGACCCTCGGCGATGTCCAGGCACTTGCCCTTGGCCACTGATTGTTTGGCGGCAACCTCCTGCCGCTCCGGCGGATCATCGGGATTGACGAAGGGCGCCGGGTCGGAGAGACCGACCTCCCGTGCCAGCCGCCGCTGGACGATCTCCTGGGTAAGGACTCCGCCGATAAAACCGCCGCCGATCAGACCGATTTTGTTGAGCATCTCCGACCTCCTTTTATGCCGGGTCCGGCGTACCGCGGTACTTCCCCGCGCGGGCCGCGTGCCGGGCGTGTGAAAAATTGCACGAGTTCGTCGCGCCGGAGAAGAATAGCACTTCAGAGGCTTGAAGTGGAGCAAAGATTCATGCCTGAAAGCTCACTCAAATATGCAACTAATCGTTGTTGCTCCGAGAGCCGAGGAGGGCGTCCAGAACACCGCCGCCCTTGCGCACCAACTCTTCGCCGGCCTTGCCGAGAACTCCCCCGGTCATCGCCGACGCCAGTGCTTCCGAGAACCCGTCCCGCACCTGCTCCCGCAACTGAGGTAGCGCATCCTCCGCCGCATCACGAACGCCACCTTCGACCTCCGAGCGGAGTCGCGGGAGGATCTCCTCTCCTGCCTCCCCCACCCCCCGGGCAACTTCTTCTCGAACTCGCGGCAGTGCCTCTTCGACGGCCTCAACCACCGCGGATCGTACCTTTGCCGCCACCTGATCGCCCGCCGCGTCCATTCGCGCCCTCAGAAAACGCGAACCCAGGATGGCGAGAAGAGCGGCCGTGAGCAAGGCGGTGGTCACCACCGCCGCACCCGTGATCAGCACCATCGAAGTGGTCGATACCATGCGATCAACCTCCCGTCAGTCCCGCGAGTCGAACCAGGCACGCAGCCGTGCAAGGCCCTCCTCGATCGAGATCCGTGGTTCGTAGCCCAGATCGCGCCGCGCCGCCGAAATGTCGAACCAGTGGGCGGTGGCGAAGTTGCGGGCGACAAAGCGGGTCATCCTCGGTCCGCCCCTGGTCGGAAAGAGCTTATAGAGGTTTTCGAATACGGCCCCCGCGACGAGTGCCGCCTTGAGGGGCACGGTGCGTTCTTCCGGTGGCAGGCCGGCGGCGACGAGGATGCCGTTGATGATCTTTTTCATGGGCCACGGCTGACCGTTAGAGATGAAGTACGGGCGGCCGGCGCAGGGTGCCCCTGGCGCGAGGCAGTCCGCAGCCAGAAGATGGGCATCGACTGCGTTGTCGATGTAGACCGTGTCGACCAGGTTGGAGCCATCGCCGACGAATCGAAGCTGGCCGGCACGGGCGCGGGCTACGAGCTGGGGAACGAGGTTGGTGTCCTCCGGGCCCCAGATGAGCCGGGGACGCAGCGCCACCGTCAACAGCTCGTGGTCGTTGGCGGCCAGCACCGCCATCTCCGCCATCGCTTTGGTCTGCGGGTAGGCGGCCTCGAAATGCTCCGGGTAGGGCGCGGACTCGTCGACACCGGCAAGATCGCCGCCGCTATGGACGACGCTCGGAGTGCTCGTGTACACGAGCTTTGGCACTCCACGGCTCCGCATGGCCGCCAACACGTTCTCGGTGCCTACGACGTTTGTTCGATGAAAGGGTTGGTAGGCGCCCCACGGGTCGACCTTGGCCGCGACGTGGAATACGATGTCGCAGCCGTCAACCACACCTGATACCGCTTCAGGGTCGGCGATGTCGCCACGAATTTGCTCGACGCCGAGCTCGTCGAGCAGTTGGTAGTGACCACGTTGAAACGTACGAACGGGCCACCCACGCTCCACCAACCGACGCACGATGGCGCCGCCGAGGAAGCCTCCGCCACCGGTCACCAGGGCCTTCACGTCCTCACCTTCGGCGCCGCCCAGACCGCCAGCGCCCCACGACCGATCTTGGCGTTGTGGCGGATGTCGACCGGGAAGGCGGGATGGAAGAGCACGGTGCGGATGCTCTTGGTGTGCTCGAACCCGACCCCGAGATCCAAAAGCTCGGTTCGGATGCGACCGTGTTGGGCGCGGCCGACGCTCCCCTCCAACTCGACGCAGAGCACCGGTAGCTCGGATCCTGTCTCCCCCACCCCCACCAAGGCTGTTCGGAAGACCTCGGGGTGGGTGTTGAAGACCGATTCGCAGGGCACCGTGAACAGGTTTCCTTCAGCGGTGCGGACCCGCTGGCTCTTGCGGCCGCAGAACCACAGGCGGCCCTGCTCATCGAAATAGCCGAGGTCGCCCATACGGTGGCGCACTGCCTCTCCTTCCGAAATCTTGGCAAGCGCCGTTTGGCCGGCGGCGTTGTAGTACTCGCGGGTCACCTGCGGCCCCTTGACCACGATCTCCCCGACCTCGCCCGCAGCAACCTTCAGGCAATCTTCCCATCGTTCGATAGGAGCGTCGTCGATTATGATGACCTCCGCCTCGATCGAAGGAACGGGACACCCGACGCATGTGCCCGCGCCCTGATCGGTGGCGTGCCGGGTTTCCGACAGGATTTCGTGACTCGAGGTCGTGGCCACCGGCAGCGATTCGGTTGCACCGTACGGGGTGTGGATGGCCGCGTCGTCACGCAGCAGGCTCTGAAAACGCTCGATCACCCGCGGCGGCACCGGTGCTCCGGCCGAGATCACGCAGCGCACCGACTCGAGTTTGACTCCCCGCTCTGCGCCCCACCGACCCACCGTGTCGAGCAGGGCCGGCGAGCCGAACATGATCGTCACCCCGTGCTCTCGTATCGGTTCGATGATCTTTCGCGGATCGACTCGGGCCGGTCGCGTCGGATCCATATCGGGAACCACGGTCGTCATGCCAAGAGCGGGATCGAAAAGGGCGAAGAGCGGAAAGGTCGGCAGATTGACCTCCCCGGGCTTGATGTCGTAGGCGTCCCGAATCGCCTCCACCTGGGCGGCGAAATTGCGGTGACGGTACACCACACCCTTTGGGGGACCGGTGCTGCCCGAGGTGAAGACAACGGCCGCTATGTCGTCAGCGCCAGTTGTCGCGACGGCATCGGCATCCGCGTCGCTGCCGAGCTCTTCGACCTGGTCCAGGGTATGACCGCCCCAGAAGAGCCGCCTCCCGACTGTGACCTTTGTGCGTACCGTCGGCCGTGCCCAACCGAGCAGTGCCCGCGCGACGTGAGCCTTGGGAACGCCGATGAAGGCCTCGGGCTCTGCGTTACCGAGACAGGCCTTGAGGTGCTTGAGCCCGATGCCCGGGTCTACCAGCACCGGCACCGCGCCGGCCCGGAAGAGACCGAAGGCGAGAGGAAAGAGGTCGAGACCGGGCGGCACCATGAGGACTGTGCGAACTCCGTGGCCGATCCCGATCGATTCCAGACCACGCGCGATCCGCGCCGACCGCCGGTTGAGCTGGTCGTAGGTCAGGCTGCCGCCGCGCCGACCCCATGGGCAGATGATGGCTGTGGCATCCGGCTGCCTGGCCGCCATCTCCGGCAAAAAATCGGCGATATTCGCTTTCTCTGTCATGCGCCAATCTCTTTTTTATTCACCACCAAGACACCAAGGGCACCTCAGATGGTTCTCTTGGTGGGACCATTGGTGTCTTGGTGGTGCAAACCCTTCCTCGAATCAGGTGTCCGCAAGGAATCGGCGGACGAGGGGGATGATCTCTTCGGAGGCGTCCTCGAGGATGTAGTGGCCGCAGTCGGCGAAACGGTGGACATCCGCCTGGGGAAGAAATCGTTGCCACTCGGCAAGGAAGTGGTGGTCGAAGACGAAATCCTTTTCCCCCCAGCACACCAGCACTGGACGGTCGCGGAAGACCTCCAGCCGCTCGGCCGTGTCGGAGACGATGTCGAAACCGGGGTCACCGGGACCGAGCGGAATGTCCTGTACGAAGCGCAGGGTGGCGATCCGGTCCGCCCAGCTGTCGTATGGGGCGCAGTAGGCGTCCCGCACCTCTTTCGAAAGTCTCTTGCGGGTGCAGGCAACGTGGCTCGCTCCGCGCGCGAAGCCGTTGAGGCCCCGCACCATCAGCGGCCCCAGCGGCGTGTCGCGGACCATCCACAGCTGCCACGGAAAGCTCTTCTTCTTCGGCAGGTGGAAGGCGGAAGTGTTGAGGATCACCAGGCGTTTGACCCGTTCAGGATTGCGCACCGCCCAGCCGAGACCGATCATGCCGCCCCAGTCGTGGACGACGAGGTTGACGTCGTCGAGCCCGAGGTCGTCCATCAACCGTCCGAAGTCCTCGATGCGCCGACTCAGAGTGTAGTCGTAGGCACTGTCGTCCGGTTTGTCGGAGAGCCCGCAGCCCATGTGGTCTGGCACGATGACCCGGTAGTCGTGGCGCAGATCCCGGACAAGATCGCGGTAATAGAACGACCAGGTGGGGTTGCCGTGCACGGCTACCACCGCTTCACCGCTGCCTTCGTCGAGGTAGTGGAAACGGAGACCGTCGAGATCGAGGAAGTGATCCTCGAACGGGTACAGCTCCCTCGGAATCTCCCTCATCTCACCAGAGTAGCTCGGCCATGGTGCAGTTGAGGCCGCTGCCGATCCCGCACAGGCCGACCCGCTGTCCGCGCTCCAGGCGGCCCGACTCCTCGAGCTTCGAAAGCACGATTGGGACCCCTGCGGGTCCGATGTTCCCGAAGTCCGGGTAGACCCGAAAAACCTTGCGCAGGTCAATTCCAAGGAGGCCCGCGAACTGCTCGGTGTGCACCTTGCTGACCTGATGGAAGACGAAGTGGTCGATGGCGTCGGCGGTCCAACCGAGCACCTCCGCCGCTCTTGCCCAGGTGTTCACGGACAACTCCATACCGGCCAACAAGAGCTCCTTGGTCCTGGTCACCATGTGGTCGATATGGCCGGCGCACAGTCGACAGTGCTGGGTCGCGGCGAGATTGACGCTGCCCCTGAAGGGATGCCCCTCGGGGGCGAGGTCGGAGCGCCCGAGAACCATTGCAGCCGCGCCCGATCCAAGAGTCAGGGAGGCGAAGTTCTCACGGAAGGTCGCCTCGTCGATCTCGGGGCCCTGGAGCCGCTCGATCGTCGACTCCGTGATCTGGCGGCTGGTCTCGCCGTCGACCAGGATGGCGTAGTCCACCTGGCCACGCTCGATCATGTTGCCCACCATGTCCATGCCGTTGACGAAGGCGAGACAGGCGTTGCCGAGGTCGAAATTCATACAGGTCTCGGGCAGACCGAGGCTGTTGTGCACGATGCAGGCGGTGGACGGCTCGATATAGTCGCGACAGACCGAGGTATTGATGAGAATCCCAACCGCGGAACGGTCAATCCCCGCCTTCTCCAATGCCTTTTCTCCGGCCTCCGCCGCCACCTCGCTCGGCATCACGCCCTCGTCCCAAAACCTCCGCTCCATAATCCCTGAAAGGTCGCGGAGCAGGTCTTCTCGAACCCCGAGACGCTCCATCGTCGGAGCGAGCTCGCGCTCGATCTCCTCCGAGGACATCCGGTGCGGCGCGTCGACGTGAGCCACACTCAAAACGGAGACGTTTTCAAACTTCATGATCTGCTCCAAAACTCCCGTGTATCTTTACTACGCACCCGAGGCGCAAATCTTCCTCTCGGGTGCGGAGACTACCACCCCGCAGCGCGGCATTAAAGGCTTGCCGCGGCAAGAATTGGCGTTCTCAATGGAGTCGCCTCACACTTCGAGGTTGATCCATTTCCGGCTCCGCCAGATCAACGCGACAATCAATCCCTGAATACTGCGGTAACCCACCTGCGCAGCCCACACCGCGGACATCCCGAAACCGAGCACCGGACCAATGACGAATGCCACTGGGAGGAACAGACCCCACTGCAGCGTCACCGAAACAAGCATCACTGTCTTGCTCGCGCCCGCCCCCAGAAGAGCATTCAAGAGCACGCTTCCAAGCGTCTCCACAACCATCGTCGCGCCCAGCAACTGCAGGGGGAAACGGGCCAGCGCGATCGTGTGCTCTTCGTGGAGAAAGATCCCGAGGATCAGGTCCGGCGCGACAACCCCGACCAGCGCACCGATCCCGACTACGACCATCGCCAACCGGCTCACGTCCCAGCCCCAGGTCACCGCGTCTTCCCGATCGCCTCGCCCGAGCGCCTGGCCGACAAGGGACGCCGCTGCGAGCCCGAATCCGACCCCCGGGAGAATCGCCACCAGCAACAGCTGGATCAAAACGTTTGAGGCGGCAAGCTCGGCGGTACCGATACGTCCGATGATCCAGAAAAAGACCGTCATTCCAGTGGCGAAGAAAAAGCTCTGCATCCCGGCAGGGATCGATAGGCGCAGCATCGAGGCCATGGTTTTGCGGTCGGCAATCCGACGGAGGAACCCTGTCCCCCTTGCGTGGCGAAGGGCGAGAACGATGTAGATGACCGTGCCCAGGAAGGTGGCGATCGTGGTGCCGATACCGGCTCCAACCGCGCCCAGGGCCGGAAAGCCGAAGTGCCCAAAGATCAAGACCCAGTTGAGGAGGATATTGCACACGTGCATGATGACCAGGGTCTGGAGGTACCGGCGTGACTGTCCGATGCCGTTCCAGAAGCCGCGAAAGGCGAAGTTCATCCCGATGGCGACCATCCCGGCGAGGCGCGCGCGGAAATAGGGCACACCAATGGCCACCACCTCCGGGTCATCGATCAGAAACGGATAGAGCCGGTCCGCAAAAAAGAAAAGGATCAGCGACCAGGGAACAGCCACCAGAAGCGCGATCAACAGACCGGCATTCAGCCCGCTCGCCGTTTGATCCCGTCGACCCTCCCCGAGGCGGCGTGAGGCAATGGCCTGGACCCCCGCCGAAAGGCCCATGATGAAGGCCACAGCCATGAAGTTGGCGAAGCTGCCCATGCCGACCGCCGCCAACGAGGGCGCGCCGAGATAGCCGACCATCGCGGTGTCGACGAGATTCAAAACATTCTGCGAAGCCATCCCACCGATGATCGGCAGGGCGAGGACCAGAATGGTGCGGATACGGATGCGGTCGAGCATAGGGCCGCCACAGGATACGCGATGTCACGCCAGAGCGAAGGATCGACGGCATCAGCCGGTGTGGCACCATGGTAGGAGACCGATCACCGTTGCGGTCGGACAGGAGGACTAATGTCTCGCATCAGTTGCCTTGCCATCAGCTTCGTAGTCGCGTTCACTACGTTGGTCGGAAACGTCGCCGCCCAGCAGAACGCATCACCCAACAAAAAGGCGCAGGTCGTCGCCGACCGGGCGATCGCGGACCTCGCGGCCTGGGAGAATCAGAGCGCTCGCAAGTACCTCCAGAGCCAAAAAACCAAATTTGGATCGACCCCGCAATTCCAGACGGCCTGGGCATTGCTGGAGATTCAGGAGGGCGCCGACGACAAGAAAGCCCTGGCCACCCGCGGAACCACAAACCTCTCAAAGATGAGCAAAAACAAATCAGTCGGCGCCGTTGCGGCGTACCACTATGGCGAAATCCTCTACCACCAGAACAAACGGAAAGAGGCCAACACGGCCTGGCAAGCCGCTGCAAGGAATGCCGGCACCCTTGCCAAGGCAAACCCCTATGACGCGACGGCCCAGTTCTATCTCGGTGCCGCATCCGTCCGAACCAAAAAGTACCCTCAGGCGCGAAATGCTCTTCTGATCGCGGTGCGCGGCGGCTTCGATCCGGCGATGGTCAACCACCAGATCGGGCTCTCCTACCTCTTTGCCGAGTCATGGACGGAAGCGAAGGAGGCGTTCAACCTTGGGCTGGCCGTCAATCCTCGTTATGCACCGATGTACTTCTGGCGTGCCATGGCCTGGGAGAAGATCGGGCGCAAGGACAAGATGCTGCTCGACCTCGACCAGTATCTGAAGCTGGCACCGTACGGTCCCTATGCGGGTAAGGCGAAGACGGTGCTGAAGAGCGCAGGTCGCTGATAACTGGATGCTCGATGCTCGATGCTCGATGCTCGATACGGCCAGATCGTAGACTCGTGATGCAACCTGTCAAGGGTTGTGTAGGCGGATCCGGCTTCGCTGCTTCGCAGCTACGCCGTGACCTTCGAGTATCCAGTATCGAGGATCGAGTATCAGGTGGGCGATTAAAACGGCCGTCCAATCCCCAGATAGAACTTCGGCTTCCTCGAACTGATCCCGACATTGGCGACCGGCCAGGCGACATCGGCCCACAGGGGGCCGATGGGGGTCGACCACCGAACACCGATACCGACACCGACTGAAAGATCGAAGTCCACCTCCCGCCAGCTCTCCCATACCTGGCCAATGTCGGCAAAGACAGCCAGGCGCAGCGGGTCCCAAATCGGAATTCGCAGCTCCTCGTTGAGGATGAAGAGCGCGCCGCCACCGGCCGGTACCAGGCTGCCATCGATGCCGTAGGTCACCGGACCCACTGTGTTGAGGTCGAACCCCCGCACCGAAGCCTGACCGCCGGCAAAGAAGCGCGCCTCGCGATCGAGGCTCGTACCCTTGAGGGGCTCCGCAACGCCGAACCGGATCGACTGCATCCAGGTTGCATCTTGAAACGGCTCCAAGGCAAGGCTGAACCCCGAAAGCCAGCTCACGTACTCGAGGTCCGACCCGATCGGCTCACCGCTCCAGCCAATATCCGAGGTCAGACCCCATCCGCTTCTGGGGTCGAAGAGGTAATCGAAACGCTCGATGATTGTGCGAGCGCCGAGGGTGCCCACCTGGACATTGATATCGAGCGGGAAGAAATCGTCCGGCACCTTTTCGTAGGTCCTGGTGTCGGTCCATCGGTAGTAGACGCCAACCTGGATGCTTTTGGGCAATCGATAGGACGCCTCGAACGAAGCCAGATTCTGATCCCGGTTCAACAAATCCGGCTCGTCGGGGGCATCGCCGGTGCTGTAGCCGATAGTCGAGATGAAGGACAGCCGACCGCCCGGCACCGGCGGGATCGAACCGAGCAGGAAGATTTTCTTTTCGACTGCATCCAGGCTTCCCCGGAGGTTGAGGCCGATGCCGCGGCCGAAGAGGTTGTCGTCGCGAGCTCCGAAGGCCGCGCCAAAACCCCGCTCCGTGCTCCAGCCGCCACCGGCCTCGAGAGTCCACCGCCGTTTCTCGACAACGTCGAACTCAACATCAGCCTCAGAGTTGCCGACCGGGAGGATCCTGACGCTGTCCTTTTCAACAGGCGAGAAATTGGCGATCTGGGACGCGGAGCGATCGAGGTCCTTATCGGTCAGCACCTCCCCTGGCGCCAGGGTCACCCCTTTTAAGAGCACCCTTTCGGATACATCTCGACGGCCGGTGAACCGTATCTCACGCACCGTCCGTCGACGACCCGCATTCACGATGATCTCAACCGTCCAGGACCCGCTCTCATCGCCCGCGATCGACGATCGGATGCTGGCGTCCCGGTATCCCTCCTCGACGTAGGAATGCCGAATTTCGCGAGTCGCGGCATCAATTGCAGGCCTGTCGAGGGGCATTCCGGGTCGAACCGCAAACGCTGCGTCCGCCGTCAAACCAAGTGGGTCGTTGCCCACGATTTCGACCGAATTCACGACCGCCCGTTCTCCGGGCGAAACCGAGATGTGGACCTCGGCCTCTCCTGAGTCAATCGGTTCCATCCACACATCGAGGACCTTCGCCCCGTAGAAACCAGCACTCTTCAAAATCCGCTGAACGACACCGGTGGCCCAGTCGGGCCGGTCGACAGCGAGTGCCAAGGCCTCCGCGCTGGCGAGGGCCCGGAATGCGGGGATCACGGTGTCCACAGGCATTCCCTCGAAGAACGGACCGTGGAGCTCAGTTTTTTCTCCCTTACGAACGTTGATGACGATGGTTTTGCCACTCCGCTCGATCGCGATATCCGATGCCAAAAAGCCCTCCCCCGCCACGTGCCGGCTGATCTCCGACACCATTGTGTCGAAGGACGAGCTCTCCAGCGGCGGCCGCTGGTACATTGCCGTTACCTCCTGACGAATGAGTTTCGGCAACGAGTCCCCCTCGAACCGAACGGGTTGCGGGTCTCCCGGATCACAGGTGAACACCAGCGTCGGCGAATGTGCCTTCCCCTCATGCGTTCCGGCAACTCGTGCGTTCTGGAAACCGTGTTCCGCCATCATCCGCTCTATCCGGACCGCACCGACAAAGAGCAGGAATGGATCGAACGGCTGGCCGCGCCGGAGTTTGGTGGCCCGGCGGAGGCTGCGTTTGGAAAACGGCCACTCCCCGTCGAGTCGGACGCGGTGGATCTCGGGTCTGTCGCTGAGGGTTCTGGTGCCTCCCCACTCGAATCTCTGAAAGATGTTGGCGCCGAGATTGTCGTCTGCAGTCTCCTGGTAGGCCTGCAGCGCGAGGCCCTTGAACCGCGGAATGTTCCAGTACTGGAGCATCGTCAACCGATCCTGGACGTCGGTGAGGTTGGTGGCAAGGAAGAGCGCGAGCTGTCGGCTCAATCGCTGGCCCACCATGAAGCGCACACTGGGATCGGACTCGGTCTGGACGGCGATCTCGGCGGGTCGGAGGGTCTCGTTTTCAAAACCGAGGGCGCCGGTGATCCCCTGCGCCAGTCCGCGGGTCGCCAATTCCGTTGCATCGACCCCTTCCTCGTCGCCGAACAGCGTCGTGTCCGACTCGGGCACGATCTCCATCAAAGGGTCGATATCGGGGTTTCCGGTGAACTCGACCACGCCTCGTCGGACCTCGACCTCCTGCCCGGCCAAGGTCAACACTCCGCCGGAGGCGATCCGCACCTCCCCCCGAAGGACAGGAACCGCGGCGGTACCGCCGACGTGGAGCTGGTCCCAGTTAACATCGAACCGCCCGAGGTTGTTTTCAACCCTGATTCCGGCAAGCCCGCGGACTGTCACATCGAGGCTGACATCGTGCAGCGCGTCGTCATCGGTGGTCGCAGTCGATTGACCACCGAGCATCGCGGAGGCGAGATCGAGACGCTCGTCCCAAAGCCCTACAACAAGTGTTAGATCGCCGGAGATATGTGCAAGTCGATCGGGGTGAGGCTCGACGGCCATCTCCCCGTCCCACTGGGTGAGGATTCCCTCGACCATGGTGGTCACGTTGTCGAGCTCGAGCACCAGCCCCTGCCCGGTTCTGGAGTCCCATCCGCCCCCAAGATCGACCCGACCGCGGTTGACCTCGGCACCGCCCTCGATGATGTCGATCACGCCATCATCGAGGGTCGCGACCACGCGCAGGTCGCGCACCTCGACCGGTGGTTCTCGCATCACCATCCTCCCGTCACGGTGATCGATGGTGAGCCTGCCTCGAACCGCCATCATCGACATCGAACGTTCAGCCGGAACCTCGAAATCGGCGTTGACCGTTATCGGTCCTTCGATCGTTACTGGAATCGGCAACATCCCCGACACCTCGGGGGCCAATCGTGCTCGCAGACGACCAGCGATGAATTCTGTCGACGGGTCGAAAACGGCCGACGCCTCGATGCGGCTGCCGAGACCGACCAGCACCACCGGATTCAGCTCGAGACGGTCGTCGTCGAGGGAAACTACCAGCGGACCCTCGGCAATGAGTTTTCCAGACGGGTGGATCACGCGGAGATTGTTCGCTTCCACCAGCACGCGCGGCCTTCCGGGCGTCAACGGCTCCCAGAAAAGATCCGCTCGGAGGTCGGCCTCAGCCTCCGCCTGGATATCTTCCAGTCCGAAGAGCTCTATCAATGGCCCGGACCGGAACCCGGGAACCTCCGCCGTCGCTCGAACCGGTCCCCCGGGCGCCTCCGGCCACAACCACTCGGGAAGTCCGAGGTCTCCGAGAGGCACTGCGAGCTCAACCTGTGCGGGGCCCCCGGCCGTCTCGATACGCTCCGAGACGACCTTCAATCGACCACCCGTGAGACCCGCGACCAGATCCACCTCTCCAACGAGGGGAGTCGTTCCGGCGGGACGCCACGAGATTTCGAGGTCACCCTCTGGACGGGCCAGGCTCCCTTCCACGCGCAGCCGCCCGGACACCAGCCCTACCGCCGCCTCCGGCATTTCGACCGGCAGGGATCCCAGATCGACGTCTCGCCACTGAAGATCTGCGGTCGCCGGCGCCGACACATCGGCCAGCGAGGTCGTCAACCGTCCCTCCAACACCCCGGCATATGCATCTGCCTTGAAGCTCCTCACCACGACCTCTTCTGGAGTCGCAGCAAACACCGCATTCAGATTTCCTATCGACCACTCCCCGGCCGCGAGGGTGGGCGCCGAGATCTCGCCCTCGACTCGTACGTCGCTGCCAGATGCGGCAAAACGCCCATTGGCTTCAACCCGCCCTTGAATGGCAATATCGGGAGGTGCGATCAGATTGGCCAGGAGCTCCTCGAGATCCTCCGCGCGCATCTCCCAGTCACCCTCGGCCGCTCCTTCGAGGGGTCGTGCCGTCCCTGACGCGGTGAGCCACGAACCCGGTGCGACCGATGCGTCGACCTTCCACTCGACATCGTCGAGCGTACCTGTGGCCTCTGCCACAAAATTCTCGACACGCTGTCCGCCGATCACTGGTTTCACCCACTCCACAGTCGTGGACAGTCTCGGCGCTGAAAGCGCACCCTCAACGCGCACGCGCGCCTCGACAGGGCCACCGTCAACTTCCAAACCGCGGATTGCGGGCAGCCACTGCGCGACGGATTCGGCAAACAGGCGTGGCTCGGCAGCAGCCAGCAGCCCGTCAGCAGTGATCGTTCCGTCTTCGTCAATGGTCCCGCTCGCCCTCAGAGTCGCGCCCACCGCTCGTGCGTCCAATTCGGCCACGCGCCACGTGTTCCCGGCTCCATCCGCACGCACAGCAAATCGGCCCAGCGGCGATCTCATTTCCAGTTCAACGCGCCCAGAGAGGAACTCGGGGCTTATCGGATATGAGATCGTGCCGTCGATCTCACCCGTGAGGGTCGCCGGTTCCTCGACCACTGCGGCAATCCGCGGCGCGGTGAACGCTAGCACCCGATCGACCGGCGCCCCGTCGAGTGACGCTGACAGGTCGGCAACACCCGGCGCTGTCATCGTTGCGGCGGCGCGACCCCACCCGGGGTGGGCTACGCGAACGCTTGGATGGCCGTCTCTGTAGGCGAGTTCCAGCTCCTCGAGGTCGTAACCGGCAACGTGAATGGGCCCGCCGCGGTGCGCGAGCTCCAGTTCCAGACCTTCCACATCCGTCATGGCCACGTGGCCCTCGAGCTCCAGACGACCCGACGGCTCGAGCCCGGTCACGAGATTCGGATCCCACCAATGCGCTACGGTCTCCGTGTCGATTTCGGCGCTGACCTCGAAGCGGCCGTCGGTGGAAGGCGAGAACTCGATCTCACCGGTGACGAACAGACTGGCCGTAGCCGAGCCGACCGAGAGCCGTTCAACCCGGAGCCCGTCTTGCGATCCATGACCTTCGATGTCGATCGAACCAAGATCCAGGAACCGACCATCCCGAGCCAGCGACAGCTTCTCGGCCGTCACTCGAGCCGTCGCCAAACCGGACACCAGCCGGCCGTCAATGTTCATTCCACCGACAACAACCTCGATCCCTGAGATCGATTCGCCGGCGCCGACGCCGAGGACGTGTAGCTCTCCAATCTCGACCAGCTCCCATACGGAGATCGCCGAATCATCGGCGTCGGCAGACTGTTCGGGAAGCGCGCGAGGGTCAAAATCCACGCCATCGAGGACCAGAACATCGAGCTTGTGCGGCGCCCTGACAATCCCCAGCCAGCCCCACCGCGCCTCGATCCGATCCAGCGAGGCAACCCTGAGACCTCCGGAAGCAACCGTGACACCGCTCATGCGAAGCCGAGCCGGAAAGGCGCGGAGGGCGAATTCATCAGCCGAAATCTGCCAACCGCTGCCCTCTTCGATCGACGCCGCGAGCCGGTTCCAGATGCTCCGTTGCACGCCGGGAAGGTGGAACACAGCCACCACCGCCGCGATGAACAGGGCGACCACAGCGACAATGACAATGAGCTTCCGACGTCTTCGCTTCACCTGTCGAGTTTACATGCGGGAGGAACTCCGCCCGGGCGAAGTCACAGCCCAGCTTTCAGTCGCGATAGCGATAGCGAGGTGCGGAATGTGCAATCTCTGTCCGCTAAGTTGACATACAACAACCGCTTGCATACGCTGGGCACACTCAAAGGAGTCCTAAATCTTGGCCACGCCGCTCGCCCAACTCGAAGGCAAATACGAGATTCTCGAGAAGATTCGAGAAGGCGGAATGGGGGCCGTATACAAGGTCCGTCACCGCCTGCTCGAAGAGGTTCGGGTGGTGAAGGTCATGCGCCCCCACCTGGCTGAAGACGAGGTTCTCCAGGCGCGTTTCCTGCGCGAGGCCAAAGTGGCGGTCAAGCTCCGCCACCCGAATCTCGCCCAGATCTACGACTTCACGGTGGATGACAGTGGTTACGCCTACCTGGTGATGGAGTTCATCGACGGCCTCAATCTGCAGGAGGTGATCAAAGTCATCGAGAAGCCCGGCCTCGGTCTGGTGCTCGAAGTCGCCAGGCAGAGCCTCGAGGCTCTCGGTTACCTGCATCGCAAACGCATCATCCACCGCGACGTTTCGCCGGACAATCTCCTCCTCACCCGCGACGATGAAGGTGCGCTTCAGGTCAAGCTGATCGACCTCGGCATCGCCAAAGTGCGGGGCGGCGATGACAGCCTGACCTCTGAAGGAACGTTTCTCGGCAAGGTACGGTACTCGTCGCCGGAGCATTTCAAGACCCAAGAGGGGCCCGATGTCAGCGCTGCCAGCGATCTCTACTCCTTCGGCGTGGTGTTCTACGAGATGCTCACCGGCACCTATCCCATCCAGGGCACCAGCGTCGCGTCGCTGATTTCAGGTCACCTGCTGCATCCCCCTCTC
>Ga0255055_10001522_pt1 | contig 16852 bp, 16 predicted proteins | sample JV7_2_27_MG_FD_188633 | JGI IMG/M metagenome (GOLD analysis project Ga0255055, IMG submission 188633) | Seawater microbial communities from Jervis Inlet, British Columbia, Canada - JV7_2_27 | ecosystem: Environmental > Aquatic > Marine > Inlet | place: Canada: British Columbia | collected... | reverse complement strand
ATTCCTTATGGATCACGGCCTCAGCAGCCCCGACTTCAATAGCAATTTTACAGAAAGTCACTTCCGAGTATCCCCGGTCAAATTCCCGCATGATCCCTTCCGTCCCCTTGGTGTACCCGGTCACAATGGGTATCGTAGAGGAGGGATCAATTTCTGCGAATGCCTTCATGATCCGCTCATCAATGGTAATAAACTCGGCATCATGGAATCCGCAAAGATCTATAAAGGTGGAATTGATCCCGTTATTCTGCAGGATATTCACCGAGTTAAAGGCCGAATGGGCTTCCCCGATGGATGCCAGGATCTCCCGGGCGGCCAGCAGGATATTATGCTTATCCACATACCCTGAAGCCAGCACCTCCGCCAGGCTGTTCAGGTAGTTCTTGCATTGTTTGATCCGCTTGGTGATGAACTTTTCAGCAATGGCCAGATCCAGTTTGATGTCGGCGAATGTCTCATTGATGGACAGTAATTTATCCAGCAATGTATCCAGGGCTGCATTGTAATCCTGGTTACGGACAAACAGGTCATACACTCCCGCTTCCCCCGTTTTTTTATGCTCGAGGAGCCAGTTGGTCACCCCGCTGTAGGCGGATACCACAAAGATCCTGTTATAAAAATCATCCCCTTTGCGATTTCCGATAATAATATTCTGGAGCACTTCAGGGAATTTACTCATGGATGTCCCGCCGATCTTTTCAACTGTGATCATGTTCGATTGTTTTGTTGATGCTGAATGTTATGTAGCTGCTAAATGAATTGCTGACGCAAATTGTTAGCTGTTGTTGATTATCATGTTGACGCTGATTGCAATGTTGATTCTGAATCGGCAAAAATCGCAATTTTTTGTCAAACAGCATGCTTTCTGCCAGGGTTTTTGTCTCGGGGGATTTGAATAGTAAAATTAAAGGGGGAAAGCCTTGTTGTTCATACGGGGGTTCTGGACTTACACTCTAATTTTTTGTACCTTGCTAATACCATAATGTTAGACTTAATAAACCCCTGATCATGAAACCACTACGGAAGCTATTCCTGCTACTTTTTCTGTCCGTTTTGCCCATCACCCTTTTGTTTGGGCAACAGGAAAGCGTTACAGGCACTTACAAGTATCAGTCAGGCGATGCTGACCTGACACTCAAGCTCAACCAGCAGGCTTCTGTACTTTCTGGTACCCTGAGCAGCAGTACAGGGGCCACATTCAAACTGCAGGGCCAGATCGAGAATGGCATCGGTGCATTCATTAACCTCATAATAAGATCCTTTCCAGCCTTCGGTTTCTGAATCCCAGTAATGATCTATTTGCTCAGTTAGATTCCCAGCTTTATCGTATTTGTAAACAACAAATGATTGATTAACCCAGGTATCAGTACCTTTACCCCCGGTGTATCCCTGTATAGAATCCAAGACCATTTTATCTTCCTGTTGGCAGAACAGGTTTAATGAAATGGTCATAATCAGTAATAATAAGTAGATTTTTTTCATGATTCTCAATTTTTCACAAGGGCTATTAATTAATATAAGCGATTCAAATTTTTTAGTCCATTAGTTTCCAGCATATTTATATTTAGCCAATTTTAATCTTGCTCTATCGTATTTATACTGGCTACCGTTTATCGGAATCTTTATTTCAATAGTGGCACCAATGAAAGTACCTATTAAGGCACCTGAAACACCCAATCCAAATCCAAACATTATACTCTTTTGCTCTGCGGAGAATGAAAAGAAGTCAGGCCATGTTGCAGGAGGATCATCACCCGCTGCCTGACCAACTAAAGCACCAATTGTAATTCCTGCTATCCCTCCTATTAAAGCACCTTTCCATGTATTTCCATCCTTTCTAACATATACCTGGTTAATTCGACTCACAGGAATATGAATAAGATCAGATTCAGCTATTAAGATATCAATGTCTGATGCCATCATTTGTCGATTGTGATTTTTAGTATAATCATGCATACATATTAAAGAGATAGAGGTATCGTACGTATCATACAGCCTGCCTTCTTTTTCACCGAATGTCCAACTAGTAACGCGAATACTTGCATTGTGCTTTATTTCAGGGTTTATGGTTAAATACTGCGCCGTTAAATGGGATAAAAAGAATGAGGTAATCAAGGTTTGTAGAATTATTGTTTTCATCTGATTTTGTATTTACCAAACTGTCTGTGAATAAAATTACATATGAAACCAGCACTATTGAAATTGATATCTACAATGCTGAAAAAGGGAATGGTTGAAATCAATTGTCGGAATATCTGTGTGATAATAATCTGGGAAGGAATTAATGAATATTCCTAATGTGGAGAATAAGGAATGGGAATTTGCAAAAAATTCTTTCTTAAAATCAGAGGCTTTAGCAATTTTAACTTAAAATTACGGCAGATATTCAGATTATCAGAGAATTAAACCAAGGTAGTTCTTATCACGCAGTTCCCTGTTGTGAAGAGTACACCTGATTAATTAAGGCAATTCAATAAAAGAATAGTAAAAATTGCAATTTTGTTTGCATGTTTCCTGTTTCCCCCAAATTCTTAATCATTATTGATGGCTGTGTTTACCAATTGGCAAAATTTACTATATGGCTGATGTACATCTTCATTTTCAATTTTGTTAATCCTGAACTATCCCATAATTTTACACTGGTAGCCGAATCATTACAGGTTTAATGGTATTGAAATGACTGATCCCAGATGATATAATTCTTATAATAAAGTTCGATGGGTGTAATTATTTTGACTTTATTTTATATTCTGGCCCCCTTAGTAATCATTTTTCTCACCCGGAAATACAGGTGGATAAACAAGATAGGAGCTGTGGCCATAGCCTATGCACTGGGCCTGATTGTGGGCAGCCTAGGAATATTCCCTGAAACATCTGGTTCCTATGAGGATCTTGTACTTCAGAACGAAAATCGTCCTTTAGAAGCTGAACTGGCCCGTGAAATGTTTGAGAACAGGAGGATTACTTTCGATGACCTTTTCAGGAACAAAATTTCAACTCTTCAGTTAACCTTTCAGAGTTTCTGTGTGGTTATCGCCATTCCAATGCTGCTATTCTCCCTCAATCTCAGGAAATGGACCCGGATTGCCGGCAAAACTCTTTTATCCGTGGTTCTTGCCCTTTTATCGGTGATCATCGTAGTTTATAGTGGGTTCTTCATATTCAGGGATAGGATCCTTGATGCATCAGATGTATCTGGCATGCTGATAGGGATCTACGCTGGCGGAACACCCAATGTTGCAGCCATTGGAGCTGCTTTAAGGGTTAATCCAGACGTATTTATCCAAACGAATGCTTATGATATTATAATAGGTGCTTTTTGCCTGCTCTTCATGATGACCATTGCACAGAGGGTATTTCTTATATTTCTCCCACCCTACAGGAAGATAAATGATCAAATGAATCATCCTGATGTTGATGTAACTGAAGAAACTCAGGATATAGATAATTATAATGGGATATTCAGGAAAAATACCCTGATCCAGATCCTGATCGCAATACTAATCTCTGCATTGGTCCTTGGTATCTCCTTCATGATCAGCAAAATAATGCCTGATAAATTTGAGGAGGCTGCATTAATCTTATTGATAACTGCCATTGGATTGGGATTGTCTCTTGTCAGGAAAATAAACAGGTTGGAGAAATCCTTCCAGGCGGGAATGTACCTGATTATTATTTTCTGTCTTGTCCTTGCTTCATCCGTTGACCTGGCCAGAATATTTCAGATAGAATCTCTATACCTTTTTCTTTATGTCGCCTTTGCAGTATTCGGGTCCCTCGTCGTTCATGTGATGCTTTCCGTATTTTTCAGGATAGATGCTGATACAGTTATCATTACATCAACGGCCATGGTCTATTCACCTCCCTTCGTCCCTGTTATTGCCAGTGCAATCAAAAATAAGGAAGTGATAATTTCCGGGGTAACAGCAGGCATGTTCGGATATGTTATTGGAAATTTATTAGGAATCTTTACCGGTAATTTCCTCAGGATTTTCATGTAGGCCTATCCCAGATTGATACAATATAGTACTGTACGGCCACAGTATTTAATCTGAATGGATTCATGTCGTGAATGGAAAAAAGGTTCAAAATCTACAGAGATTTCTTCCATGCAAGGGATGTTTCTGATCATCAGGAGTCTATGCTGTACGTCTTATCCAAGATGGTAAATACAAGTTCATCCAAGTTCTTTCGCCTCTTTATTCTTCCTGCAAGGCCATAGAGGGTGGAGGTTTTGTCATCCCCCTTTCCCTGCTTTTTTATGAGATGTTTGATAAAAGAAGATGGGAGCAGGTCAAGGATCCCTGAAAGGGAACGAATCTTTCTTGACTCCAGGATATATTTCGCATCCCTTTCCTTGAGCTTATTAAGGCCGTTTTGGAGATCTGAAATAAATAGATCCATAGTTGTATAATTGGTTTCATTGATGGTAAGATGCAGTGCTGCAGGGTTCTGCAATCGATTCACTTTCCACCCCTGTTCATCCAACAGGTCTCCCAGTGCATGGATATCCAATTCTTTTGAGGTGATCGCCAAGACTCCCATAGCTGGTTGCCCGATTACCTGCAGTTGGTTTTGGTTCTCCTTAATAAATAATAACAGTTTTTCCCTGGCAGTCATTACCCTCTGTGTAATCTCACGGTATGTTTCCCGCCCGGCGTAAAGCAACATGGCCCAGGTACCTGCTACAGGCCCCCCTCCACGGGTACCCGAAACAGTGGTAGATGCGAAAATTCCTCCAGGCCAATTGGTTTCAATAAAGAATTGATATTTTCTTAACCTCCTGTGCCTGAGCAGCAGAATAGAACACCCTTTCGGCCCATATCCAAATTTATGGGGATCGACTGATATCGATGTTACTCCCTTTACCCTGAAATCGAAATCAGGAACCGGGTAGGCCTCCGTGTCAAGGAATGGAAGCATCATCCCACCCATACAAGCATCTACATGGAAAAGAATATCATGTTTTTTGGCTATTGCACCAAGAGATGGAATGTCATCGATGACCCCATATGGATAGCATGGGGCGGATCCCACGATCATCACGGTATTTTGATTGATGTGTCTCACTACCTCCTGGATATCTATACGATACTCCCTGTCAAGAGGGATGGTGACAGGCTTAACCTGCAGTAAATGAGATGCTTTGTGAAATGCAGGGTGGACGGACCTTGGAAGGATGATCTCAGGCTGATGGATCTTTTTCTCTTTCAATCCTTTATCACGTGCAAGCTTGATGGCCAGTATGATGCTCTCCGTACCTCCTGTTGTGAGGTTCCCTACTGTATGCCGGTCTCCATGCAGGAGTTGTGCTACCATGCCTGCAATCTCATTTTCCATCTGGCAAATCGATGGGAATGTATATGGGTTCAGCGTGCTGTGGTAAAAATACCTGCTAAAAACCTCTTCAATAAATTCAGCTGCCTGCTGGTGAGGTTTGTATACAAACCCGAATACTTTGCCCGATTCCCAGGCAGCATCATCAATGCGCATTGTATCAATCCTTTCCTTTATTTTCTCCGGGGATTCACTTTTCTCTGGAAATGGTATCATAATGAAATTGATTATTCGATGATTTAATGGTCTGATTCTTTAACCAAGTTTCCCGTGCGTCAGGATGTTTTCCACAAACAAATTAGACCAAATTCCCCTTTCAGGCAAATTGATTTTTGCTGAATAGTTACTGGATTTAGCAAATTATGCAAATGGAACAGGGTATCATCATCGAAAAACCAAAAACCTGGTTAAAATACATTGCAGCATGGAATTTTGGTAAAGTATCCCAAAATACAGATTCTATTGACCCGTAAAAGATTAAGTCCTAACTTTGATAAATATGACCTCTACCTGTAATATTCAGTTAATCTTTTTTCAGCAACTTAAAGATCGCATCCCGCCACATATTTCCCTGGTAGATGAGGTCTCAGAAGTTCTGGAAATTAGCCTGGACAGTGCTTACAGGAGAATTCGTGGGGAGAAACAGATCTCTATTGAGGAGCTTCAAAAACTTTGTTTGCACTTTCACTTTCCGGTAGACCCATTGCTGATCAATTCAAGCCAGGCCATAACTTTCCATCATACACCACTTGAGGACGGTAGTTTTACCTTCAAACACTACCTGGAAAATCTTCTTGACGATTTCTCCAACCTAAAATCCGACGAGGCTTCGAGTGTTATTTTTATTCTCAATGAATTGAATCTATTGCAGATACTGCAGGTGCCTGAAGTGGCGGCATTTAAATTCTTTTTCTGGTGTAAATCGAACCTTGCATTTGAAAGTTACCGGGATCGCCTGTTCAGCTTTGAGGATTATGGCAGGGAGATGCATGAATTGAGCAAAGAGATCGTCAGGGATTATATCAAAATACCTACCACAGAACTAATTACAAAGGAGACCCTGAGCAGCATATTAAAACAGATCCTCTACTACCATGAGGCTGGATATTTCGAAGAACCAGGAGATGCCATCATCCTTTGTGACAAACTCCTTGATTTGATTGATCACCTCAAGCAACAGGCAGAAAAAGAATCGAAATTTCTCTTAGGGATTCCTGAGACAGCCCAGGCAGGAAACCTGAAGCTTTATTACAACGACCTGATCCTTTCGGACAATACCATACTGGTTACCACGGGTAAAGGGGGCATGACATACCTCACCAGTAATGCCATCAACCTGCTCAAATCAACAAACCAGGAATTTTACGAACATAATATGAATTGGTGCAGGAACATGCTGAGTAAATCCGTGTTGATCAGTGGCGCTGCAGAAAGACACCGGAATAGAATTTTCCGGGAGTTAAAGGAGAGCATTGCTGGGATAAAATCCCAATTGGAAGCAAACACAATGATTCATAATTAATTTATTTTAAGTGCACTGATCACATAGGGAAGCCCCCAGCTCTGCATAGGGCGGGGGCTGAATATCCAATCTCGGAATTATAACTTGATATAGTTTGTTCAGACTACTCGCCTACAGGTGTTTCACTAGCCATATACAACATCAAAGGGCAGAAAGTTTATTCTTCAGCTTTAAGGAATTTAAATGTAAATGGATCAATTAATAGTCTTCTTGGAGGTGAAAGTTTATATTTCGTAAAGCTACAATCTTCAACTGGAAATGGAATTTTCAAAGCTATCGGTTCGGGCAATCAAAGTAATATTCAGGTTGCCATAACCGATCACGTATCTATCAATAATAATGCGTTAAAAAGTGCCTTGATTCAAACTGAAAATGATTTCAGTGTTCAGGTTGGTGATAGTCTCAGGATCATGGCATATAAAGATAGCTACTACGCTGCACCTTCGACACAAATAATAAGCACTTCCAACGAAATGGTATTTAAATTCTATGAAAATCCTGTCCTTGTAATTAACGATGTTGAGTATCCATTATCAGATGGAATTATGATTAATTATGGAGATTTTGAAGGTAAAGGAATTTATAATCATTCCATGTATCTATTATCTCCAGACCACATTATGAATTGGGAAACCTTGGAATCAACTGGAACAGGTGCGGTTGTTGATTTTGAAATATTCAATACAAATGATACGATTGAAAGTGGGATCTATCCATTCTCAATACCTGAAGATATGAATACCGTTAAAGTGTGTGATAGTATTGATAGAAATGCTGATGGCCTAATCAATGATGATGACTGTATTTATACGATGCCAGATGGGGAATTTTACATTTCTTCACGTATTTCAGTTTACGACACTAACGTAAATTTGCAAGAATTGATAGGATTAAAATTTCGTTCTGGCAACATTGCTATCAACAGGGAAGATGACCAATACAGAATCGAACTTGACTGTGTTGGTGAAAACGGCGATATAATTACAGGATTTTATATGGGGAGCTTACATTACTATGACTTTTCTAATGAATAGTATTGTTTTTCGATAAGGCTTTGCGAATCAAAATATTAGCGTTCGGTTTTGCTGGACTCCCAGAGATGGTGTTACATTGTCTGCCAGAAATCCCTATACAACACTAGAGGGCATAAATCATACCTCGGTATCGGGTCACTTGTTCACAGTATATCGTCCCCGCTTATCCACCCTTACCTCATCCAGTGTGAGGACCTGGTCTGAATGATACACCTCGTTGATAAGTTCGGTTTCATTTGACATAAAGAGGATCCATCCCCATGGCATAAACCAGGTCCACTCTGGTTGCTGCTCCAGAATCTCCTTGTCCGGTATTTCTCCCGTTTCACCAAGAGCTATTGGTTTGCCTTCAGCTAAAACTAGAAGTTGATCATGATGAGACTGTTTATAATCATTCCTGTAAACATCGGCAGCGAGGATATCAACGTAGTCGATCCCGGGAAAGAAATCTTCGTAAGGCCAGGCTTCATCCCCGGGAATGTCCCTGGGAGCATTTGTGTTCCAGACCCAGATGAGGTTATTTAACTGATGGTGGTTTGTAAAATAGTCATACATCATGATCCATAAGCGTTTGAATCCCTGCTCTCCCTTTTGGTTGCACCACCAGAACCAGACTCCGTTCATTTCATGGTAAGGCCTCCAGAGCACCGGGATATCGGCATCCTGGAGCTGTCTCAGATAGCCGGCAATTTTATCTGCACTAACTTTCCATGCATCATTTAGTTCAGTGCCCTCTGTCACCAGTTCATCCCACTGCTCAGGTGATGGACGGTCTTCCATGGCCCAGATGGAAGATCCCTCGCAGCAATCACCATCCGTTGGGAAACAGCCATGCCACATCAGGGTTATGATATGACCTTCAGCATTACGGGCCTTGATCTCCTGAATGGTCTGGTTGCGGGCCTCATCAAGGGTGAGTTCAAGGAACTCCGGCTCCCGGGGTAATCTCGGGCGTGGTGCCACGGAATCACCCCTGTTAATGGAATCCCTCCTGGCTTTGAATCGTTCCCAGGGGATGGCGGGTAAATTAGCCGGGCCACAATGCTGGTAACGCAATGCATCCTCACCTTCCACACAAAAGCTAAAATCGGAACCCCATATGATGGCTTTTTTGCCTGTGATCTCTTCCAGTTGTTCAGAATAGTCTGATCCCTTTCCAAGAAAGTTATGTTGTCCTGAAAGGGTGTATTCTCCCTGGATATCCTGAATGAAATGATACAATTTTACGGTTTTCTCTGGGGCTTCCGGGTTAATAAGCAGGATGTGTTTTTTTGATACCACATGTTTGCATGAATTCACACTTATAAGGAGAAGTGCTAAAGCAACGAAGAATTTAACTTTCATATCTGTGGTTTTAGGGATGCATTCATTCTTGCTCACCGGGTAATAAAATTAAAACTTTTTCTGAACAGAAAGACGAGATCAATATAGCATAGCAACTCCGTGTAGATAGATGGCATGAGATTATCGTGGAGACGATAACAGCTGATGCGATTTTTGACCGATTGAAACATCGTTCCATCAATATTCTAATTGAAGCTGAATAAATGAGAAAGAAATAATAAAACGATTAAATTCGAGGAAATATCCAAACGAAAACACTTAATTTGAAAATATACCAAGCTATGATGATAACATCCAGAAATCTTTCAATTATAGGCTTTAGCGCCATAATTATTTCATTGACAGGATGCTCGTCAAATAATGGAAATAAACATTCACTGACAGGCGAATCTGGAAAAGAAGTAAAAGAGATATTAATGGTTTGCCATCGGGGTGCAAATCGGCTTGCCCCGGAGAATACTTATGCCTCAGCGAAAAAAGCCATAGAATTCAATGCTTCTTTTGTGGAAGTGGATGTGCGCAGGAGTAAGGATGGTGTTTATTATAATTTACACGACTGGAGCCTTGATCGTACGACCAATGGCACAGGGCCGCTTTCTGAAACACAATCGAAAGTGATTGACACCCTTGATGCCGGGGCATGGTTCGGGCATGAATATGCAGGAGAGAGAGTACCCAGGCTTTATGAGTATTTGAAATGGATCAAAGGAAAAGCAAAAGTCTATTTCGATATGAAAGACGTCAGGCTGGAAGAATTTATTCCGGTTGTTTATGAACTTGGTATGGAGAACGATTGTTTTTTCTGGTTCTCCAACAGGCCACTGGCAAAAGAGTTTCGAAGGCTTTATCCAGATCTTGCATTGAAAATCAATGCTTCTTCAGTTGAGGCTCTTGATTCTATAAAAGAAATTTACAACCCGCAGATTATTGAATGTGCCCTGGAAGATCTATCTGAAGAATTCATCAATTCCTGTCAGGCAAAAGAGCTAAAAATTATGCCTTTGATAACCGGAAATGATTGGGAAGCATACCGCATTGCACTTGGGAAGAACATCCATATGGTGAACCTGGATAATCCGGATGTATTTTCGAATATGGCCAACAATGGTGGAATCTATAACGAGTACCAGTTGATCGCCCACAGAGGCGGAATCGTCGAAGGAAAATACGATGAATTTGATCCGGCATCTATCCAGGCTGCCATTGACCAGGGTTATTATATGCTGGAGATTGACGTAAGGGAAACAAAAGATGGGGTATTCATCGTTCACCATGATCCTGATTTTGAACGTTTTTTTAATGACCCCCGCAGGGTTGATGAATGCTCCTGGGAAGAAGTAAAATTGATAAAATCTGCTAAAGGGAACTACCACCCGCTCTTATTTGAGGAAGTATGTAAAATGTGCACGGGGAAGGTAAAAATGATGATTGATGTGAAAGTCAGCCATAAATCTCCTGATTTTTACTACAAACTTGAGGAAATGATGGAAAAGTACAACTTGCTTGAAGGGGCCTATTTTATTGATAATGAAGCTAAAAAATATTTTTGGGGGAAAGTCAAGTTTTTATTTCGTGCTGTCGAAGCGAACACTATAATGGAGAATTATAGGAAAGGAGAAGATGTGGCATGCCACTATTTCCTTTTCGATGATGGGGCAAAATTAACATCATCATTAATTAAGATGTGTCAATCGGCCAATATTACCGTTGTCCCCTCGGTAAATTTTGGGCACTATCGTATCGAAAATCCGATGAGAGGGGCTAAACGGGATATAGAATTCCTGAAAGAATGCGGAGTAACACAGTTCCAGATTGACTCTGATTTTGACGACTGGCTTCCCCATTAGTGTATGATTTTTTTCAAATATCACCAGCATGTGGACCTTTATTTCTTTTTTCACGTTTACCGGTTTCGTAGCATTTTATTCATGGTACAGGTTAAGAAAACAAAACCTGCAGTCGTCAGATGGATATTTTCTTGGAGGAAGAAGCCTTAGTGCAATAGTAATTGCCGGCTCGATGTTGCTGACAAATATATCTACCGAACATCTGATCGGGATGAATGGATCATCCTATAAGAACGGATTAATCATTATCGCCTGGGAGGTAACCGCTACCCTGGGGTTAATTCTGGGTGCCATCTATTTTGTACCTCGCTACCTTAAAATGGGACTCACAACCATTCCTAAATTCCTGGAATTCCGGTTTGACAGATCGACCCGAACCATTGTCGCATTTTTACTGATTATGTCGTTTATTTTTACACTGTTGCCCATTGTATTATATACAGGTGCCATTAATTTTGAAAATATATTTGATATCTCGGGAATGTTTGGGGTCACGACACAGCAGGGTATCTGGATAACTGTTGTAATTACCGGTGTGATAGGTTCGCTCTACAGTATTTTTGGGGGATTAAAGGCGGTAGCCATATCAGATACGATAAATGGGGTAGGATTGTTGATAGGGGGATTATTGATCCCAACCTTAGCCTTGCTTAATATCGGAGATGGTAATCTGATTGCTGGCATTGATGAGGTTTACAGCAGAATACCGGAAAAGTTTAATGTTATTGGGACCAGGGATTCTGTTTTGCCTTTCGGGACACTATTCACTGGAATAGTCATTATCCAAATCTATTTCTGGAGTATGCATCAAACAATTATACAGAGGGCGCTCGGCGCAAAAAACCTGCAAACCGCACAGAAAGGATTATTGCTCACTGGAATTTTTAAAATCCTTGTCCCACTAATAATCGCATTACCCGGTGTAATTGGATTTTACTATTTCGGTGATTCATTATATGGAGATCAGGATACAATTTACCCGGAATTAGTAAAAAAAGTATTGCCTGTATACTTAATCGGGTTTTTCGCTGCCGTACTTATGGGGGCAATCTTAAGCACATTCAACAGTGTAATAAACAGCGCGGCGACCATCTTTACCATAGACATTTACAAATCCCATTTTAATAAGGATGCAACGGAGCCCAAAATGGTACGGGTTGGCAAAGCCTGTTCAGCTATTTTGGCTGTTTTTGCCATTCTCATAGCTCCTTTGATGAGCAATGCCCCCGAGGGGTTGTACCAATTGATGCAAAAGCTAAATGGTTTTTTTTATGTCCCACTCGGTGCAATAATGATTGCAGGTTTTTTTCTTAAAACGGTTTCGCCTGCGGGAGCGAAGGTTTCGCTTATTACGGGCATTGTTTTTTATTTCTTTACAACTTTTATAATCGATACCGGGATACATTTTGTTCATTTATTTGGAATCATGTTTTTGATTATGATAGCTACTATGTACATCGTTTCGTATTTTCGTCCAGTTACTCAAATTTTTCATGAAGAAGATGCTCACGTAATAGATCTTAAAGAATGGAAATATGCTAAGCATGCAGCCGTAATTATAGCTGTATTAACTATAAGTGTCTATCTATGGTTGGGGAGTTTTTCGTGATCGCTTTTAACATCCCGGGAGGAACGGATATAAACTTAGATATTAATAAAGACAACTAATTGTATGGATATGAATTACAAGGATAAAATTGCTTTAATTACCGGAAGTAATAGCGGTGGATTGGGAACCACTATCGCTACACAGTTGGCTGAGCACGGGGCCAAGGGAATTATTTTGACTGGCAGATCAAAAACCGGGGAAACTGAAAAAATTATTGATAGAATTCAAAAGCTGGGGACTGAAGTCATTTTTGTAACAGCAGACCTGAAAATTCCGGATGAATGTAAATCATTAATAGAAAAAATTGATAAACATTTTGGCAAAGTAGATGGATTGGTCAATTCAGCAGGTTTAACCAGCAGGGGGACTATCGAAGCTACATCTGTTGAATTATGGGATGAACATTTTGCCATAAATGTAAGAGCCCCTTTTCTATTAATGCAGGGGTGTATCAAGATTATGCAGCGGGAAAAAATGGCAGGTTCCATAGTCAATATTATTACTCAATCAGCACATGGTGGCCAACCTTTTTTGACACCTTATTCTACATCAAAAGGGGCATTGGTAACTTTGACCAGGAATGTTGCCCATTCGCAAAGGATCCACAAGATCAGAGTCAATGCCATCATGCCGGGATGGATGGATACTCCGGCCGAACATGCCATACAGAAGTCATACCACCATGCCCCAGACAATTGGTTGGAACTTGCTGAGGCCAAGCAACCTATGGAAAAACTTATTCAACCCGCCGAGTTATCAAGACTTGCGACTTATCTCCTCAGCGATGACAGTGGTGTAATTACAGGTTCAGTGATAGATTATGACCAGAATGTGCACGGGGGATATGATTGAAGAACTCCAGCAGGAAATTGAATCTTTAAAGAATAAATAGGAAAGATTTTATGCCATCATTGCGTAAAACCCCTTCACTTCAGGGAGGGGATATAAGCACGAATTTACTGAATTACGATGTATTCTTTGACAATTTCAAGTGGAGCACCTCCACATGAAGCGATGAAATAACTCGGCGCCCATAACCCTCCTTTTCAGTAGTACTTTTCAAGTTCGGGAAATTCCTTACGTAAAAGCCTCGAGGATACCCCTTTCAGACTATTAACGAGTATTGAGGGAGTGGTATGCGGCAGGGGTTCCAGCAGGAGGTGGACATGATCTTTCTCACCGTTTGCTTCAATGAGCCTGCAGCCAAAATCATTGCACACCCTTTGGAAATGATATTTCAGTCTTTTCATCATTAATACAGTGAACACCTTTTTGCGGTACTTTGTTACAAAGACCAAATGAAGGTGAAGTGAGTGAACTACATGTCTTTTTGTACGTAATACTTGCATAAATGACATATTTTTAGTAAATTAATGTATATGCCAAATATACGAAAAGCATACAAAATAAGGCTTAAGACCAATAGTGATACCGAATCAAAGCTGGTTCGTTTCTGTGGTGCTGGACGCTTTCTCTGGAACAAGTCCCTTGCCATGAACCTGGAACGCCTGGAGAAGGGACAGGAGATACTCTGGTATAATGAACTGGCTTTCTGGCTCAGGCTGTGGAAACATTCCGATGAGTATGGTTTTCTGAAGGAATGTCCTTCACAGGTATTGCAGCAAAAGCTCATGGACCTGGACAGGGCCTTCAGGGATTGTTTTGACAGGAAACAACCCCTGAAGCGCGTTCCGGTTTTCAAAAAGAGAGGAAGGGGAGAGGGGATCCGCTTTCCCCAGGGTTTTAAGATCGAAGGTCGCAGGATCTTCCTGCCCAAAATAGGTTGGGTGGGTTTTTTCTGGAGCCGCCCAGTAGAGGGTACAATCAAAAACATCACCGTATCTGCCAGGGCTGGCAGGTGGTATGCTTCCATTCAGACAGAGCAGGAGCTTGATATACAAAAGCACCTATCTGCTTCCGAAGTTGGCATTGATGCCGGGATAAAATGTTTTGCTGCCTTCTCGGATGGGACCCTCGTGAAAGGTGTGAACAGTTTCAGAAAACATGAGAATGCCCTGGTCCGGGAACAGCAGAGACTTGCAAGAAAAGAAAAAGGATCACAGAACTGGAAGAAACATAAGGGCAAAATATCAAGGCTTCACCATACCATTGCTAACGTACGTTCAGATTTCTTACACAAGCTCAGCACTGAAACCAGCAAAAGCCACGCTAAGGTGTATGTCGAGGGACTGAACATCAGGGGGATGAGTGCATCGGCCCGGGGGACGATAGAAGAACCCGGCAGGAATGTCGGAGCCAAGTCCGGGCTGAACAAATCCATACTGGACCAGGGATGGTTTGAGTTCAAGTGCCAGCTTGATTACAAGCTTTACTGGAAAGGAGGACAGCTGGTTGAGGTTGATTACAGGTATACCTCTCAGACGTGCTCAAGTTGTGGACATACAGCAGTGGAGAACAGGCAGTCACAGGCTGTTTTCAAATGCCTGGTATGCGGGCATGAGACGAATGCTGATGTAAATGCTGCCAGAAACATATTAACCGTCGGGCAGACGGGGCTGGCTTGTGGATCGAACCGCGGTAGCGGTCGGAAGCAGGAACCTGCAGGAATCCGTGAGGGAGTACTGCCCGTGGCTTTGTAGAAGCCAGTGGAATCCCCTTCGTTCACGGAGGGGAGGAAGTCAAGCTCCGGTCCTGATTAAAGACCGAGGATCTCACCTTAATATGTGATACAATACCATTACAGGTTCCGAGATTGTGCAACAGAAGCCCTCCTAGAGTGTCGTTTTCTTTGCAGTATTGCGGATTTTGGCAATTTCTGCAAAGTGATCCTGCTTCCATTGTTTAAAGCTTTCTCTATGGAATGTTGTAGGCAAATGGTATGTAATACAGCCTCTATTGTCTGTGGTCAATTTAATACCGTCAAGTGTTCTGATCATCTTTAATGCTTTTTATTGGTTGAATTGGCAATGGAAATGGTTCATACCCATGTATACGGTGATTTCCTGATCTAGGTTATGGTGGTGTCTCAAAAGTGGTAGTTAATAGCCTTCATGTCCAGTTTTCTCACTTACTAAACCTAAAATTCATTAATTATGCGAATTAAGAGTTAAAAATTAAAAAGATAAAAGCGGCTACCAGCCGACCAAACACATGTACCATCAACCCTTTGGTTGATCGTACTTTAGATGCTCTTTGAATATCTGTTTTCTCTATTAGCCAACTAAAGAGCGCTTCAATTGGCTGCCTTATTTTGGATACTGCCGTTGAAAAGAGGTCATTTGCTGCTTTGTCTCTTTGTTTTAAGGTATCTGGCTGACCTTTGACCCCCTTTACGGGAGTAAGCATGTTGGAATTGTTGTGTTCTTTGAACCCTTGAAAAAATTCGGTATCCATGTAGATTTTATCGCCATAAAAGTCCCTGTTGGAAATTCCGTTCCAGTTTTGTTTGAACACGTTCAAATCATTTTCAGAAGCTGGGGTAATGACAATGCTTTCAGGAAACGGCAAGCGGTTTGGTTTTCGATATGCAAGAGCATGAAGCTTTAACCCGTAATAGTACAAGGACTTGGTCGAACAATAACCTTTGTCCGTGATTTCCCTGGCCACTGCACCGTTTCGTTTTCCAGAGCAAGTGATGATGGGCATGGAGTCCAATAAGCTGGTGTTCAAATCGCATTCATCCGGGCAATTGCTTGAAAGCAGGGTGCCGGCAATATGCTTAAAGACTTGGCTCAGGCGGTTTATCCGTAGGGTAAAGGCCACATAGCCGGGAAGCTTTGGAAACCATGATAGAAGGTAACCGTTGGCGAAGTTGTGAATTTGCTTTATTTTTAATTTTTGTTCAACATGCATGGCATAGAGATAAATGGTTATTACTTCCTGGTCCGTAAACGCAGGATGGTCATTGTTGGTGAACCGTTGGCAAAAATATTTTAGTTCATTGTCATATAAATCGCAGACATACAAATATATAGCGATTAATTTAAAAATTTTGTCCTTGGGAATCATGGTTACAGATATTTTGGTGAATATCATGCAACATGTTGATTCCCAGGGACTTATCCAAATAAAATGACTATAAGTTACTGACAATCAGTAATTTATATGTTAATAACTATGTTTTTTTAACTCTTAATTCGCATTAATTATGAAAAAATTAATTATTCTCTCAGCCCTCTTCCTGTTTTCAGGAATCACA
>Ga0255055_10001521_pt1 | contig 16864 bp, 15 predicted proteins | sample JV7_2_27_MG_FD_188633 | JGI IMG/M metagenome (GOLD analysis project Ga0255055, IMG submission 188633) | Seawater microbial communities from Jervis Inlet, British Columbia, Canada - JV7_2_27 | ecosystem: Environmental > Aquatic > Marine > Inlet | place: Canada: British Columbia | collected... | reverse complement strand
CAATCTCATCGGCTGTCAAGTAAAATCTGCTGACAGCCCGTCTAACAGAGTTGAAAAAAAAGATTGGATTTTATATAAGAATAAGATGCTTTTCGGAATCAAGCAAGTAACAAATCCGCTATTTAGAAGTGGGTTCAAAACCTCAGATCAGGTTCAAGGGCAAGGCACAGGCCGATCGAGAAAGCGCAGCATACATGAGTATGTGAGCATTTATCGGAGGCCTGTGCTGCACCCTAATCTGATAAAATCAGATGCGAATCCCGCTTGCGGGGCAACGCAGCCATTGGGCCTTTTGAGCCCCTTAAATAATCTTTCAATTAGACGCGAAATCCCGCTTCATAAAGCGGGGAGATGGGGTTTTGAAACCACTTCTAGCCGACTCCGGGAAATGAATATGCCAGCAGCAAAAGGATTTTTCTCGAGCCCGTATACGATGCCGGCAATTCTTTTCATTTTGCTCATTTGCATCTTAATGCCGCACGCGAATGCCAAACAGCCGCTCTTTGAAAAGGATATGCCGCTGGTCGTAATTGATCCGGGGCATGGCGGAAATGACGCCGGTGCCAAAGGCCCAAACAATACGCTGGAAAAAACAGTAACGCTGAACCTGGCCCACATGCTCGCACAGCAACTGAAAGCCCGATACAGGGTGGTTTTAACCCGAAATGGAGATTATGGGCTCGACCACTCAGGCCGCACGGCGGTGGCCAATCACGCCAAAGCGGAAATTTTTATCAGCCTGCACACCGGTGGCAGTTTCATCCATAATATCAATGGATCGGCTGTATATTTTTATCAACCATTTCAGGAGTCTGCCTTGACGACTGAAACCCATGCACCGAAACTGCTTCACGATAACAAACCGGACGTCAGCTGGGGCATGATCCAGGCAAAATATCGCATAACCAGCGAAAAACTGGCCAATCAGATACAATCCCGGCTGACGACGCTCTGGCAGCCGCAGGATATTAAAGTTCAGGGAGCTCCGCTGCTGGTTCTTGAAGGCGCCGATATGGCGGCTGTGGCAATTGAAATCGGGAATCTGCCAAATGCAAACGCAGAGAAAGCGCTGGGTGATCCCCGGTTTCTGTCTCGCATCGCCAAGGCGATCACCGGCGGAATTGATGCCTTTTTTGCAGAAAAATAAAATGATAAAATTCCTCCAATATTCACTCGTCAATATTCAATATTCAATTTTATGGGTTCCGGCTTGAACGGATTCGGTCCTTATATTATAATTTAAGATTCGGTGCTTGCCGGAATCAATAAGGCGTGTTAAAGAGTCTCCCGCATATCGGGGCGTAGCGCAGCCTGGTAGCGCGCCTGCTTTGGGAGTAGGAAGTCCCCAGTTCAAATCTGGGCGCCCCGACCACTTTATTCCAATGATTTAATCAGTTTATCGAAACAGCCAAACCGCTTTTATTATGCCCAAAAGCCGTCTGTCTAGCCTATATCTAGCCCACCCCCTAATTTTAGCATTATCATAATGCTCAGTAAGCTGCTCTTGTTTAGAAAGATGATGTTGAAGCCTAAGGTGAGAATACCGATCCGTCATCGCAATATCCTCATGACCAATCAACTCCTTCGCATCCTTCAAACTCACACCAGACAAAATAAGGTTAGAACAAAACGTATTCCGAAGATCATGAAAATGAAAATCCTTTATCACAGCAATACCAAGAACCCGCCACCAATCCTTATTGAAACATTTAATAGGAGTGTCATTTATCGTAATGAAAACCTGTTGGCTGTCACGAAACCTCATGATATCGATGTCAACCCAAGCCACACTATCGATATCGCCAATATCTTGTTAATTAATTTAGAATATAACAAATTCAACTTTGATGAGTTCGTAAAAAGTCTGCGAAGCTGTCATTGCGAGCGCAGCGAAGCAATCTCTATCAACCTAAGTCGCTGAAATCATGGGATTGCTTCGTCACTTCGTTCCTCGCAATGACCGGCGATAGGACTTTTTACGAGTCTGTCAACTTTAAATTATTGACAGAAAATTCAATATGGATTAGTCGGGAATATAAGTTAAGTAAAGTTGGTGATGAATCTGTTGAAAGAGAAAGGAGAAAATCATGTCAGTGATGTTTGAACCAAGACGGGCAGTTTATGTAGATATTAGCCAGCAGTTGAAGCCGTCGGCAGTGCCACTATCAGATACCGAAATCAAACATTTCGAGTTGTTTGACTTGATCTATCGTTCTCTATGTGCCTTGTTGTTCAACTATGTTCCTACATCTGGGCATCCAGGCGGTTCGATATCATCCGGACGATTTGTGGCCGGTATCTTTTTCGATGGGATGATCTATGACCTATCCGACCCAGATAGAGATGATGCGGATATCGTATCTTATGCGGCCGGGCATAAGGCCTTGGGGCTCTATGCTATGTTGGCCTTGAGAAATGAAATAGCTAGAATTGGTGCGCCTGAGCTGCTTCCAACCGATGAACGCTTACAGCTTCGTCTCGAAGACCTTCTGGGCTTCCGTCGTAATCCTGTTGAGAAGACACCATTGTTTGTTAAGTTCAAGGCTAAAGCTCTTGACGGCCATCCTACACCTGCTACGCCTTTTGTTCGCCTTTCAACTGGCGCATCTGGGGTTGGTGTAGCATCATCGCTTGGGCTGGCATTTGGTGCCCTTGATTATTTTGGCGATGATGCCCCAAACGTTCATATCGTCGAAGGTGAAGGAGGTATGACGCCTGGGCGTGTTAGTGAGTCAATGGCTGCAGCTGGCACGGCATCATTAAGTAATGCTATTTTGCATATTGACTGGAATCAGGCATCGATCGATTCCAACCATGTTTGTCGTGACGGAAATGTTCCTGGTGATTATGTTCAATGGAATCCAATGGAGCTAGCATTTCTCCACGATTGGAACGTCATTGTAGTTCCCAATGGAAAGGACTTCCAACAAATTTTTGCTGCCCAACACAAAGCTGCTGCGATCGACAACGGTCAACCCACGGCGATCGTTTATCGCACGACCAAAGGATGGCAATATGGCATTGAGGGAAAAGCCTCTCATGGCGCTGGGCATAAACTCTGTACCGACGGTTTTTACGAGGCACTTAAAATTCTTTCCGATATTACTGATATCACGCTTCCTCGTTGCGAATCAAACAATCAGCGTTGTGAAGGGGGTCAAAATAAGGAGGTTATAGAGGATTGCCTATGGGAAGCATTAATATCCATTCGGACGACTTTAGAAGATAATCGCAATATGGTAGACGCATTGGCTGCGAGACTCTTCAAAGCACGTGATAGACTTAACGAAAGCGGCCGCCAGAAGCGTCAGAACGCGCCTTATATGGCCGCTATATTTGATACGGTAGCCGGGGAGATCCCCACTGAACTCAAATTGGAACCTGATAAGATAACCACTTTGCGAGGGGAGTTAGGACGAGTGCTCCAATATTTAAACAAGGTTTCCGGAGGGGCGATCTTGGCTGCATCAGCTGACCTTTTAGGTTCAACGAGTATCAACACTGCTGGGCAGGATTTTCCTGAGGGTTATTATAATTCTGGTACAAACCCAGAAGCGCGGCTTTTATCCATCGGTGGTATTTGTGAAGACGCTATGGCAGGCATTCTATCCGGAATTTCGACTTACGGGCACCATATAGGTGTAGGCTCATCTTATGGAGCTTTTATTGCGGCATTGGGCCATGTTGCTGCCCGCCTTCACTCAATCGGGAACCAAGCCCGCCAAGTGATAGCAGAAACGCCTTATCGAACTTTTTTTCTGGTTTGTGCCCATGTAGGTCTTAAAACAGGTGAGGATGGACCCACGCACGCCGATCCCCAGGCTCTCCAGCTTCTGATGGAAAATTTTCCTCGCGGTACTGTAATTACTCTTACACCCTGGGATCCTCAAGAAATTTGGGTACTCGTTTCGGCTGCTCTGATCAAACGTCCAGCGGTAATTGCTCCATTTGTTACCCGACCAAGTGAAAAAGTTATCGATCGTGAAGCGCGTGGCCTCGCCTCTGCGACTGAAGCCGCTTCGGGGTTGTATCTACTACGCAAAGCGCAAGGTAAACAAGATGGTACATTAGTGCTTCAGGGTAGTGAAGTTGCTTATGCCTTTATTGATGAAGCCTTGCCGCAGCTTGAAAAAAAAGGGATTGACATTGATGTGTATTATGTTGCGAGCACTGAGCTGTTCGATCTGTTGCCGGAGGCTGAGAAAGAACGGATTTTTCCCGATGCGCGGGCACAAACGGCGATGGGGATAACCGGATTCACCCTGCCGACCATGTACCGCTGGATCCGCTCCGCCCGTGGTAGGCGAATGACTCTCCATCCTTTTCAAAAAGGTCATTACCTTGGCAGTGGACAAGCTGAAATGGTTTTGGCTGAAGCAGGTCTGGATGGAGAGAGCCAATTTAGAGCGATTCTTCGTTTTTTGGAGCATGCCTAATAACATGTGGCTCGCAAAAATCTGTTCAAATTGAAATCATTGACTTTTTAACCTGTGCCTGTCAATTCATCATCTATGATGAAACTGCTTTTGAACATACTTTTTGGATTCAAAAAGTAGCCCGATCTCGCTTTAGAAAACCTTGCGTTTCGCCAACAACTGGCAACAATGAAACGTTCTATTAAACGTCCTAGATTTCGTAGGCGGGATCGTTTATTTTGGATTTTACTTTCCCGTTTTTGGAATGATTGGCGAAAAACTTTAATCATCGTCAAGCCCGAGACCGTGGTAAAGTGGCACAGAAAGGGCTTTAAGCTGTTCTGGAGATTTAAGTCTCTTTCCAGAGGTCCCGGCCGGCCGCCGATCAGCACTGAGATCTGTGATCCTATTCGCAGGATGGCACAAGCCAATCCGCTCTGGGGTGCACCCAGAATCCATGGGGAGCTCCTCAAACTCGGTATCGAGATATCTGAGCGAACAATTTCCAATCTGATGCCTTCCCACCGCCCCAGGTCACCGTCGCAGAGATGGCAAACTTTTTTAAAAACCACATGACGAACACAGTTTCAATGGATTTCTTCACGGTTCCGTCTACTGCTTCCCGGATTATGTTCGTACTGGTAATGCTGAGCCATATTTGAGTACCTTCTGAACAGTCTTGGTTGATTGCTTTTTGCGAGCCCCAGCTTTATTTACATTAGCCATTCCAGATGCAGCTCAATAAGTCTTGACATTTCCACATCGTTCACCCATAATAAGGAAAAAACTTATTATGTTTATTAAAATGACATGCAATAGAAGGAGATTTACAATGCCCAACATAACCTTGAACGTCAAAGACGAAATCATTAAAAAAGTACGGAAAATCGCTATTGACAAAAATACCACACTTACGGCGATGGTTAGGGATTTCTTAACTTCGACGGCAACCCGGGACGCTCAAGAGAAGAATGAAGCGATCAAGAAACTCCAGGAGTCGTTCAAAACGATAAGCAGAGATATGGGCCAACGGAAATGGACCAGGGAGGCTTTGCATGAGCGATAGATTGTTTTTGGACACAAACATCTTAGTTTATGCTTACGACAAACATGAACCCCAAAAACAAAGAAAGGCCCAGGAATTACTAACCGATGGCATCGAACAGGAGAATCTATTCTTATCGGTGCAAGTGCTGGGTGAATTTTTCAATGTAGTAACTCGGCACATCCCTCAACCCATGACCCCTGACGAAGCCAAAGAGATCATCAATACGCTCAGCATCTTACCTGTACAAGAGATTGATCTGACTATGGTAAACCGCGCAATCGACACCCACAAAGCGTATCAGATTTCGTACTGGGATGCCTTAATTGTTTCAGCGGCAGAGCGAGCAGGATGCATGATGATCCTTTCCGAAGATTTAAGCGATGGCCAAACTTATCACAAAATCCTGGTGAGCAACCCTTTCAATACGGAAGAGCATTTGAAATAACTTTATTCCCTTTAAAAGGTTCTGCGTTCAGAGGTTCAGGGTTTAGAGATCCTGGTGGTAGATTTCAGGTGTTAGGCCTCTGACTACTGGTTTCTGGTGGCTGGCTGCCGGTCACTGGTTTCTGGCATCCGCAGGCTGTTATCTAACCTTTGAACCCTGAACCTCTGAACCTTTATACCTTTTTAATGTTTTTAAGTAAAAGGGGAGCGGCGAGGAGGACCAGCAAATCACCCAGCGGCCCGTTGCAAATCAGGGTGATACCCGATAGCAAAACCGACCAGATGATGACCTCGGATTTTACCAGCATGGCGCTGAAAGCTTGGGGGGTAAAGAAAAATATAATCAAATTAATGGCACAGACAGCCACTGCCCCCCATACTGCCCATCTGCGCCTATTCCATATACCGATTCCGAAAATAATCAACGGCAGCATCTGCAGCAGGTATTTAGCGCCGAAAAAGCTCAGCAGGTTACCCGCCAAATTCGGCTCATAGGCCAGCCAGATAATACCTTTAAATATGCACAACCAGCCCACAGCCCAGATTTGCCACGGGAATTCGACACTCATTCTCTCGGACGGGAAAATCCGAAACTTTCTTTTCTCCATTATCAGCTCCAATTTTTTGAAGCTATTATTAGAGGAATATTTTTGACTGGTCAATTAAAAACTCGGCGAATATTGATCAGCTCAGCAAATTAACGATAGACAGAGTAATGATCAGAAATGAAATAACAGCGCCGGCCATGCCGAAAAAGAAGGGATGGCGGAAAAAAAGAACGTCCAGTTCGGGACCGCTGTAATCCAGCTTTTCAAAAATAGCCCGTGTTTCAAACCAGGTATTCACTTTAGCCTCGATCGCCCGCATTTTTAGCGGCGCAAACAGCAGCAAGAAGCCCAATACCAGTCCAAAGATGCATGCAATCCTGGCAACCCAGGCAAAAAAGAAAAAAATGATCTCAAGGGTCACAAAATATTTGCGGGTCCCGAGAAACACCTTCGCAAAGTTGGATATATCGATATTAAAGAAGAAAAAGATGAGGGCAAAGATTGAACCCGCAACAAGACATAGGCCGAAAATAACATGATGGCTGTAAATTAACGCCTCCGTTGGAATATCCTTATCCAGGATATTTATTTTGGATTCAACGCTGATGCTGCGATTAAAAAAACTGCCGATGGATTTTGTCAGGCGAGGCGAAAACAGGAGCAGCAGGGAAAATGCCATTCCCAGAACACCAAACAGCAAAGTAAGAATTTCCACCGTATGTAACGCAATATCCCAGAAGATTTCCATTGTATATCCCTTACTTTTATTTTTGTGTCAGTCTGCCCGCAATACAACCAACCTGAAAATTGGCAATGGCCTGCAATTTTTTCCGAACAATCCGGGAATAATATTCACGTTCAGTTTTCGTAAATGATTCACCGTTTAACTTTTTAAAAATCAGGTCCTTTTGTTTGGGTGGAAAAAGCCGGTCCAGACAGGCATCCAGCTCAACGGACCGTTGCAGCGTATCCTTTTTCAGCTCCTTATTCGGCGCTCTGCTTGTACTTACCGGGGCGGCATTTTTAATTTTGGCAGTGTAGCCCCTTAAGGTATTTTGAATATCTTTGATGGCGATTGTCATACCGCTGCTCAGTGAAAGGAGTCTCGCCGACTGCAAGGAGCCGTACTTTGCCTTTAGAGACCGGACTATTTTCTTCAAGTTTTGTGGTGCTTCAATTCCCTCAAGGTCGAATAATTCGCCACTGATTAACAGCAATTTTTCCAGATTTTTCTTTTTCGGACTCGATTCCCAGTATTTGGAAAACAATGCATGGCTGTTGAGTGAAACGCCGTTGCGGGCACAGATGCTCAGCACAACCGGGAACCGGACGACCAGAGCCGGATCGTTGGCGCTGGCAAGCGCATCAAGAATAACTGTTGCCTGGCTTCCGGTGAGCCGCTTTTGACTGGAATCTGCCAACAGCGAATCGAGTATTCGCAATACGCCATCCGGGCCGTTGGTTTTACCCGTCGAAGTATGAGCATCGTTTGTTTTCATTTTATATTTGAAGCCGAGGCGAATTAATCATCTAAACATCCAAATTTGTTCTAAATAATAAGATACCGCATTCTCTCATTTTTATCAATCAAAAATTGTATTTATTTATACAAATTGCGAATGGTGAATGTGCCGGAGAGTTTAAGGGGATATCAAGGAAGGACGGTAGGTGTTATTTACCACAGACCCGCCCGCCTCGCCTGAGCCGCTCGCGATGGCGGGCGTGGGCTCGCTGAGCACACAGAGAAATTCAAAAGCTAAATTTATCCGCAGATTACCTTGAATTGGAGAATAATTTATCCGCAGATTACGCAGATTTCCGCAGATTTAAAAAATTAATATTAAGAGCTAACCATGTAAAATTATTACAGGGGCGCCAAAAGTTCGAAATAATATAAACTCTGAGCGCTAAAGTATCGTTTTAAACTTAGAGTAATCTGTGAAAATCTGTAGAATCTGTGGATATCATTTTTATAAGTTTTTATATCTAGTTTTAATCTGCGTTAATCTGCGTAATCTGCGGATAAATAAAAATCTATAAATCTGCGGTGCTTTGAGCTTTCAGCTTTGAGCCTATTTAGCTCTGTGCTCTCTGTGGTAAACAAGAATGCTTTTGGCTGGCTATTTTCGATAGACGCGCTTCCGGGCCATAGCCGCTTTCCTGAGAGTATCCACTTTCTCATCCACGTAATCATATACTCTGGCAAATTTTTTCCCGGGTGCCGGGCGCAGAACTCTGCCGAGATACTGAAGCAAGCGCCCGCTGAATTTTATCGGGGTTGCCAGAAATAAGGTGGTCAGTTCTTTACAGTCAAAACCTTCCCCGATTAACTGCCCGGTGGCAATTAGTACGTGAACATGCCCGTGGTTGATCCGCTCCAGGACTTTTTTACGCGCGGCGGTATCGAGATCTCCGGTAAGTAATTCGGACGGCAATTTGAACCGGTAGCGCAGCAGCGCCTGCAGATTCTGACAATGCGCCTTGCGATCGGATAGGATGAGGCAAATACCGGGGTTTCTGGCGGCTTCGTCGGCAACGTCTGAGGCGATTTGAATATTTCTCTCTGTGTCGGTGGCAAGTTCAGCCAGCATCTTGCTGTATTCATTGACCGGATCATAGTGCGTGATGAAATGTGTTTTGCGAAAGACCACCCTGGCAGGCAACACATCACCGCTTACGATTAATTGGTTTTTGTCCACTTCGTGGTGCTTGTCGCCCAGGTGCCAGAAAATTAATTTGGAAAGTTTATCCCTGCGATACGGTGTGGCGGAAAAGCCGAGCATATATTGAGAATCGAAATAGGAGACCGCCTCGGTGAAGGTGCGGCTTGGACACCGATGGCATTCGTCAACCAGTAAAAAGCCAATATTCTCAGCAATCTCATCAGCACATTTATAAAGGGACTGCACCAGGGCAACGGTAATCTTCTCACCGATGCGTTTCTGACCGCTTCCGATAAATCCAACATCTTCGGATTCGATACCGAGAAAAGTTCCGATACGATCAACCCATTGGGCGGCGAGTTCTTTCGTGTGAACGATGATCAGTGCCGGCTGCTTTCGCTTCGCAATGATGTAAAGGGCCATCACCGTCTTGCCGGAACCGGTGGCAGAGCTCAGCGTCCCGAAATCTTTAGCCAGCATTTTATCCACAGCAATTTTCTGAAAAGGTTTGAGCCGGCCGCTGAAGGTAAAATTCAGCGGTTTGAGCCGGCGCCGCTGATCATCGATACGGAATTGAATGTCCTGCCGGCGACACAGATTAATTAAATGCCGGATATAGCCGCGCGGCATCCACAGCCCGGTTCGGCCGACTTTATCGTAATACTTGAGAACCCGGGGGGTACCCCGATTCCAGCGGCCCATACGGTCATTTTCCAACCATTTGGGGTTGGGAAATTGAAGCTTCTCGACAAGTGTCTCCATGAGTTCCGGGGGCACGTTTTTGAGCTGCAGATTTTCTTTGATGGTAATCGTTAAAGGAGACATAAAGCGGGTAATAAGGGTTTGATAGGTGAAATATTTATCCGCAGATTACGCAGATTTCCGCAGATTACAATCAGTTTAAAAACACAGAAAAAACAAATTAGCAAATTACGCAGATTATCATTTGTATTGGTGGACCTTATATAATTTATTCTTTATTAATCCGTGTAATCTGCGTAATCTGTGGATAATTTTCTCAGATTTTTCTAATTTGCTTGAGAGACTATTTTAGATAATTATCGCGGCTATTCGGACTGCTTGTCTTCTTTTATCAGCGCTTGGGCAATTTGAATATCATAGGCCTGTTTGGGATCAAAATCCTTTATCTGATACATTCCCTGGGCCTTTTTGATCGCCTGGTAGGGAACCCAGCCGTGCTCGTCCCACAGTTTCGCATCGTCGGAATTCCACATCCGGAACCAGATCTCATCTACCCCTTCACGCACGTACATCCGCACGCGTTGGTTCAATGGAAAAGGATAGTAGTATAAGCCTTTATCGTCTTTCATGATTCATGTTCCAAGGTGCAGAGTTCAGAGGTTCTCTTTTTGTTGGATTGGTTTAATTGGTTAATTTACTGAACCAATCAAACCAATCAAACTAGAACCTATCTCAAAAATAGGATTTTGGTTCAAGATCGCGGCGGGGCCGAGTTTCAAACCGGAGGCATACTGTTGTATGTCGAGGATTTGAAACGAGGCACCAACAAAGATATTGGGCCAAAAGACATTTTTGAGATGGGTTCTAATGAAACCGGCCTTTAGGCCTTTATCCTTGAGCCTTTTTCAGCTTTGAGTTTTGAGCTTTCAGCTTTGAGCTTTGAGCTTTTTGACTGACACCTGAACCTCTGAACCTGGAACCTTAAACGCTTCTAAAAACGCTAAATCTTGCCTCTTTCCTGCATGATGCGTATATAGGTCTCTACTCCGGATTTCGGGGGCTCGTAAAGCTGGTCTTCGGATTTTTTTATTAATTGGATGGCCTCTGTCGGGCAGGTGGTCACACACAGTCCGCAGCCGATACAGCGATTAAGCAGGACTGTCGAAATGCCGTCAACCACCTCAACGGCTTCCATCTGGCAGCGATCCACGCAGGTTTCACACCCCGTGCACAGCTCTTCTTCCACCTGTGCGTAATAATTGCTCTGCACGGCTTCCGCCGGATTCGGCTGCTTTTTCAACGAGCGCAGCATCCCGCAGCAGTCACCGCAGCAGCTGCACATCCCGCCAACTTTTTTCGAATTGAACGGCTGCATCACCAGGCCGGCTTCTTCATTATTGATAACGATCTGCTTGGCTTCTTCTTTGGTGATAAAGCGGCCCAGGCCGTTCTCAACATAATATTCAGCGTGGGAACCGAACGAAAAACAGTTTTCCATGGGTTTATCGCAATCATGGTCGGCCAGTTTTCTGGTTGTTCGGCAGATGCAGGGAGCAATGGCGATTTTTTCCTGGCTTTCAACAATCTGCAGAACGTCTTCATAGGGTGCAATCGGCCAGTCGGCCACCATTTGACGATTGATCGGAATGGTTCGTAACACCGGAGTCTTATATGACTGAAGCGCACGCCCGTAAACCGCTTCAAAATAGACTTCGGTCTCCTTTGCAAGCTCTTTATCCATCGATTTAACCTGGAATTCAAATATCCCGACCACATACGGCACAGCTGCATAACGAACCCGATCGCCGTTGCGTTTTCGAAAAAGCAACCCCTTTTTCGCCATTTGCTCCATCAAATCAGCGACTTCACCCGGGTCCCGGTTCAACCGATTGGCGACATCATCGGGCGCTTCCAGCAAGGGATGAAGCTGCACGAAAAATTCAGCTTGCGCTTCGGTAAACAGGCGTTTCAGTAACCTGATTTCTATTTTGTTTTCAGTTTTCGGTAAACCGACCGCCAGTTCGTCCAACCGCGCACGCAACCCCTCATAAACTTCACTCATCACTTTTCCTCCCAGGATCTTTTTTTATTAGACAGGATTTACAGGATTATTCAGGATTATTTAATATTCTTTCTCACTTCCCGGATGGAAGTGAGAAAACTCAATCCGCTTTAAGCGGAATAAAATGGTTTATAATATTAATTGTTTTTCGGCGCTTGTTTCATCGAGACTAAAACCAACTTCTTCAATAATCAGGCTATATTTTCCAATTTTATTCGCCGCAGGCGATGGGTGTTTGGTCGCTCTCATCTGGAGAGCGACCAAAAAAGAAAATCCAATTAATCCTGTAAATCCTGTCTAAAATATAGGCAAAATAATAATCTAAATTCCGCCAAAAAAATAAACTTATACTAGCAAGTCAATTTGATTGCAACGATCAAAGTCCCTGGTTGTCCAGAAACTCGATGATCGCCTGATTGACCTCCCGGGACTTTTCCATCGAGGCGATGTGGCCCGCATCCAGGATATGAGCCCGGGTCGCATTTGGAATGGCCGATTCAAGAAAATCGGCATATTTCGGAGGTGCCAGCTTATCGTCTTGAGCCGAAATGATCATTACCGGAACGCTTATTTCAGCAAGCTGGTCCATCACATCGAACCGATTACATGCCTGGAAATCACCAAAGGTAACCCGGGGATCGCATTTTTGCAGGTCATCCCGGAAAGGTTGGATTTCCTCAGGCGCTGTTTTTTCCGATGCTGCCAATTTACACAACATCTCCACAAATCCGGGGTAGTCCTTTTCAATTGCCTCAAAAATCATCGGCAATACTTTCAATTTTGCACCGGTGCCGATCAAAATTCCGGCTTCAAATTGTTTCGAAAAATCAAGCAATAGCTGCTGAACGATGGCGCCGCCAATACTCAATCCGCAGGGAATCGGACGCGGGATGTCAGCGGCATCGATAAATTCAACCATCGTTTGTGCGTAGTCCGCGATGGTATTTTTTCCGTTTTTTCCGCTTCGGCCGTGGCCCGGGAGATCAACTGCCACCGTGTTGACCCTTTCAGATAGGCCTTGCACCTGTGCCTTCCAGTAATTCGCGGTACCGCCGGAACTATGAATAAAGACAATCGTTGATTTTTCGGTGTCCAGCGGCCAGCTGCCGGCAACAAATCCGACCCCGTTTATCTCCTTTTCCTCCATCTGTCCTCCTGTTTGCTTTAATTAACCGCAGATTCACGCTGATGAACGCAGAACACGATGGGTGAAATATTCATCCGCAGATTTCGCAGATTAACGCAGATTATTCAAAACTATTTTTTTTCACAAATTACGCAGATTTTAACAGATTAGTTAAAAAACTGTGGATCCAATTTTATTTATAGTTAATTTTTAAATCTGTGAAATCTGCGTAATCTGCGGATGATTTTTTCAGATTGTTCTAATCTGCATCCGTCTGTAATTAATTTCTATTCAAAATTCACCTGCTGCACCGATTCTTTTTCCTTTATGAGGCGTCGCAGTTCTTCCTGATAATCTTTATCCCGTATCGGTTCCACTTGAGTGATCGGCAAATTTTCCGGGTTCAATTTGTATTTCCACTGCCTGATGTACCCCGGAACCAGCGCATAGGCACAGCCCCCCGGAGCGCAGCAGGACGAATCCACAATCGCACAGCCAATATAATACAGAACCTCCCGGCCTTTGAATGCAAACCGGTTCTCCCGGGCCAATACATAATGACCGCTGATCGTCCTGACTTCCTCATTTAAAACCGGGTGAATAAAATCTTTGAGGACAAACTGTCCTTCCATAGCCATTCCTTTCAACCCGCAGGGAGTATAGAGAAAACATCTCACCGCTGTCAATTACAGATGAAAATTTTACGCAAAGACGTAAAGAGAAAAATTTCCGCCAAAGGCGGATTGAGTTTTCTCACTTCCATCCCGCCGTCGCTAAAGTAAATTAACTGTGGCGGGCAAGCCGGGAAGTGAGAAAGAATAATAAAAAATCCTGAATAATCCTGTAAATCCTGCTTGCCCAGTTAAATATTTATCCAGTTGAATGCAAAGCCTATTCAACCGGGACGAAGTCCATTTAACCGGGGTCATAAAATTAAAACGAAAAGAGCATATTAAATCTGACACCCATGGGTAAATTGTGCCAAATACCCAACGAAAATCGTCGCTCTCTCAATCTGAAAATTATATAATACGTTGAATTTATTAACTTGTTTTGAAAATATGAATTCGGTCTGTATCTTGCAGTATAAGTCGTTGAGGCTTAGAGCCCGGCAGAACGAATGGGTTACCCGTCATCCCGACGGATTAGGGGAAAGGCAAGATCAATGGAAAATCTGATTTTTATCGGAATCGTATTTCTGGGGTTGGTCGCTTTTCTGTGGATGGCCGCCGACCGCAGCCCGAAACAGGATGAATAATGCGCATCGCGCATGGAGGCCTGCGGCCTTTATCCTTGAGCCTTTGAGCTTTCAGCTTTGAGCTTTGAGCTTTTTGACTGACTCCTAAGATGCCTACTTCCCATTGTAGCAAATACTATCCGCCATCATAAAAAACATCCCCTTGAATTTCGGTGCCATTTCCTTGAACCGAAACCCCAGAGCCACGATCTTTTTCTTTTTCCAGCTAAACTCCCGGCTCCAGACGATGTTGCCTGACACCTTCAAAGTAAGCTCTTCATCCGGCAGACTCATTTCGATCTTGGCGGTTTTAATATTTTTATAAATGGCTGAAATGCTCTTGTATTTACCGTCCAGAACGACACATAACCCGCCGATGGAAACATCCCGGGAATAACCGTCGATGATCAGTGGCTCCTTCTGGTTGGCATTCGTAAAAATATGCAGCTTGATTTTTAACGGCAGCTGATGTCGCCCTATTTTTCGGACCTTCGGCAGCATTTTCCCATTACCAACTTTTTTGCGGACGTTGTACAGATCGATCAACCCCATCTCGATGTTGGGATACTTTTCACAAATCTTTATTAGATTGGATTTTGTTATCCTGACCAGTTCGGCCCGGGTGGACGTTTCAATATAGGATTTCGACTTGTTTTCCTCTTTAAAGGGGTAAATGTCGCCGAAAAACTGATTTTCAGTTAAAAAAGATGCTCTTTTGCGATAAAGGGAGCCACCTCTTTTTCTTAACGGCACAAAAACAGTTTCTTTTAGATTGCCGGACACGACAAAATACAGATTCTTTTCCGGGTCCCCGGTTTTTTTAATCAGTTTGCCCGGAGATAGCTCTAAGCGCACCAGTTTGGAAACAACGGCTACCATTTCCTGGTAGGATAGACGGTGAAAAAACGCCTTCAATGGCGATTCATAGTAGCTGCCCTGGTGCAGGATGGAGTAAAAAAGCTGTGCCTCCTGCGAAGTCGGCAGCTTGATTTTCCACTGGAGCATCTTGGAATCAATGGCCTGCAATATTTTACCGGCATCGATAAACAGCTGTGCGGCATTATCATAGGATTTAACCGCCGCTTCCGATTGCTTTTTCTTCTTCAGCAGATCGGAATAAGCCTTCTGCAGTGCCGGATCATTGGGAAAGATCTTAAGAATGCTCTTAAATTCTTTGATTGACTTAATCGTTATGGATCCATCTGTAATTTGTTCGGCTACGCTGATGTACCCGCTTAAATTCGGTTTCATGATTTTTTCCTAATCTGAACGAACTAGCGCCATAATGAATTATTCACTTTAGAAAATACGAATTGATTATCGGTATTGTCGGCCAAAAACTTAAGGCAATCTCAAAACTTTTCAGCAGGTTAAGTAGTCCTCCGGTTCAAAGGTTCAACGTTCAACGTTTAGAGGTTAAATAACAGAAGACCAATGTCAGGTTTCTGGTTCCTGATCACTGGTTACTAGAACCGATTTTGAATATCGAACAAGGAATTTCGAATGATGAAGTTTTCTTTTCCTTCGATATTCAACATTCTATATTCGATATTCTGCGGTTCTATGTTTTCTGACCGCTGACCCGTCAACCTCTGAACCCCGAACCTCTGAACCCTGAACCCCTGAACCTTGAATCCCTGAACCTTCTTGAGTGAATATACTAAAGTTTTTCACGATGTTACCCGATATACCACCTTGGGCCGGGGGATTGAGTTGCTATCTGCAAACTTTTCTTATAATCTTATGGTTTACCAATGGTACTCGCAATCATCCCAGACCGAATCATGTCCACCCGGGGCATGTTGTTGTTGAGGGGGGGCAGCATGGCCAGAACCAATCGAATCCGGAAAAATGCGGCCGATGGCATTCGCCTTCTTGGCGGCCTTTTTATCATCCTGGTACTGGCGTGCGGCGCACAAACCGGCAATAACGGTTCTCAACCGGAACCGCAACAAAAATCGGCTCAATCCGGTATCAAGCGCAGCGGCCAGACCGGAATTTCACAGCCGCAAGGTCAGCAGCACTCCTATGTATTGGATGAAGTTTTGGTTAAATTCAAACCCGGAACAGGTGCGGAAACCATCGAGCACATCCGGGCAGCATTGAAACTGGAAACAATGTGCAAATTTACCAGCCCGAACCTGTTTTTGATGAAAATAACCGACGGCTCACCCGTTGAAGCGCTCATCGAACAATTGAAAACATATCAAGCCGTAAAATATGCAGAACCCAATTATGTCGTTAAGGCTACTCAATAATAGGGTTAGAAGAACATCAGCTGCGGGGTTTGGCAAGAAACCTGGCTGGTTGATTGCGCTGTGCTGCATTCTGGCGGCAGCTACTGCAATCGCTGCTCCTGAAGAACCCCCCCCGGACCGCTCCTCGCCAATCCCGGCCTTTGTGCCCGGTGAGCTGCTGGTAAAATTCCGCCCGGAAGTACGCAAAGAAGCTGCGGCAGACTATCAGGAATGGTTTGATATTTCCACCCGTAAAACCTTCGCCATTAACGGCTATCAGCATGTGAAGCTTCCTGAAGGCGTTGACGTCGATGAGGCCCTGGAACTTTATCTTGAAGACCCGGATGTAGAACATGCCGAACCCAACTATATTGTGTATACC
>Ga0255055_10001520_pt1 | contig 16866 bp, 12 predicted proteins | sample JV7_2_27_MG_FD_188633 | JGI IMG/M metagenome (GOLD analysis project Ga0255055, IMG submission 188633) | Seawater microbial communities from Jervis Inlet, British Columbia, Canada - JV7_2_27 | ecosystem: Environmental > Aquatic > Marine > Inlet | place: Canada: British Columbia | collected... | reverse complement strand
TTTATAGTGATCTTTTATCTTGGGATACATATTTACCAAATTTACTTATCCTTTTAAGTGTATTTCTATATTCATTCAACGACTTTTTACTAAATTTGTTACATTCTCCTACAATGAATACAAGAAAAAGTAGATATGAATAAAATTTCCGAAATAGTCTTACTTTAAAATCTATAATCAATTAGCTTGATTTCTTTCTAAGATTCTTGAGTATACTTTTTTAGTAAAATAATGCTATTATAATTTTTACCAGCTGATCCCCTCTTTTAGTCAAAAAGGTGTTTATTTAAAATGTAATACTTTGAAACGAATTTTAGAAATTTTTTGCACTAATACAATAATAATAATAGGATAAAAGAGTGAATGGTGTTTAGATTACTTTAAATTCTGAGCTTTTCAGATACTAATACAATAATAATAGGATAAAAGAGTGAATGGTGTTTAGATTACTTTAAATTCTGAGCTTTTCAGATATAATCAATATGTTAGATTATAGTTTTTTAACCTATAAAGGAGAAAAATAAAAGATAATAATATCACATAAAATTCCCATTATGTTTTCTCAAAAAAATAATAATTAAAATACTTTGAATTACAATAGTAACTTATATAATTAAATGCATACAAATTATACAATAAATAAAGTAAGAGTTGATCTTAATTGAGTAAGAATGATGCTCCAAAAAAACTAACTAAGGTTATAACAATTAGAATTGATGAGGAATTGAACGATCAATTAGATAGAATGCACAAAAGGATGGGAATTACTAAAACGAGTTTAATCAAAAATTATTTAGAGCTCTCTAAATACCTGATCAAACAGAAATCTGCACTTCAATCGTTGAATGATCGCGATTTGGTGGTTGTAAAGAGAAGTTTTCTGCGAAACCTAATTGAACGATTAGATGAAAGAGAACAATTAAACTTTGGAGATAAATTGGGAGTGCTGATAAACGATATTGCTAGAATTTATGGAAAACAAGAAGATATACGCTATAAAGTTGATTTTTGTGATAAATTAGGTTTTTTCAGTAGTATCCTTGATGATGATAATAATTTACTAGTTGTAAAAAAACTTGGACCAAAGAAGTTCGTAGAAGCCTTTTTATGGCGCATGTTTGAGCAAAAAGAGCTAAATCAAGACTATATAGAAGAAGAAATGAAAGGAAATAAGAGTTTACGCCAAAAGTATAAAAATCAAATTAAAGAGTTGGATATCTCATCTTCCCATTATTCATACGAATTTGCGAAAATTCCAGAAAATAACAATGACTAATATTTATCTATAATTTCTTTCAGACCAAGAATTGGAATGATAATATTTCCGGGTCTGAAGAGTAACTCATAGTCTAATTCATGTAATACTCTTTCAATAGTAAAATAATTAATTAATGTAAAATGAAGGTTAAGGCTTTTCTCGAGTATTTTACTCATTAATTTTTTTTCCCATAAATTAAGGAGTTTTAACGCAACTTCTAGTGTTTTATGTTTCTGAGTAATTTTCGAAGATTTTCTAAAGTAAAGGTTGTAAAGGGATTCTGCAGGAACTTCGAATCTCTCTTTATCAACAAATTCTTTCTCAATGAAATTGAGTAGTGTATTAAATTTAATATAACTTAATGATCTTAAAAAACTACCTATGTCCTTTTCAATTGGGAATTTTTTTTTTTTCTGTTCTTCAGATAGTTGAGGGTCACCTTCAAAATCGATAAAATAGAAAGTATAATCACCATTGATCTCATTGTATAGAATTTGTTGAAAGTGGAGATCTTGATGAACCGGTTGTATTATAATCTGATCAACATCAAATTCAGAGAGAAATTTTTCTAGTATATCTTTAATATCAATTAGTAGTGAGGTTATCTTGGGCGACTTATAAAAAGCTCCTTCAGAACCTTTACTCATACTTATTTGGATTCTATTTACCATGTGATTTAATTTGTTTGAATACTTCTTTAAGTAATCTTTGCTCAAAACAGTCTCCTTAGAATGAAGGTCATCGTTTTGTATTATTAAAGCTTCGTGCAGTTGCTTAATCTGGAACCCTATCTTCTCAGAAACTTTTAATGATTCTGCACAATATTTCTTTATGTATGCAGACATGTTATCTTTATCCTCAAGCGAAGAAAAATCGTCACTTACTCTTTTGAAAACGGAACTAATCATATGATTAAGCTCTTTCCAGTAAATATCGCCTAAATTTCCCTTGTTTGGAACATCTTCGAGAACTCCAATTGTCTCTCTCTCCTGTAATTTTATAGTTCCGTATATTTTTGGAGCGTTAGGAAAATTATTTTTTACTAAAACAAACAATTTGCTTGGCTCTAAACCCCCTGAATATTTTTTATATGATTTTAAGACATATGAGATAGGTTTTTGTTGAGGGTATTTTTTGTTTGATATATTTAATAGAAATAATAAATTAGTGGTGTTTCCACCGCCTAGTTGCTCTAATCCATATTCATATCTCTCAGGATATAAACTAGCTTCAATAAGATTACGAACCTTTGACATGTTAATTTCGTCTTCAAATTGTTCAGAATATAGCGTAAGTTCCATAGCCATGGTGGGAAATGTTTCCAAAACTTTTTTATCAAAAAGCATCATTTTCCAAAACAATACACAATATTCTGCTTCGATAAGATTAAGATAAAGAATCTTCTCTTTTTGATTGTCATGAACACTTAACGCAACTATTTTGCTAAAAGTATTCTCAGTTAATTTAACCACATTTTCCCTAGTGTTTTCTTTTGGCTCAAGAATATCTTGAATTTTCTCGTAAATTATCAACGGGAGGAAATACAGTTTAGCATAGTCTTTCGAGGTGATCTCGATAATTGTTAAGAAAATTATTTCTGAAATTGGGTTGAAATATTTTATTGTAACCTTAAACGATAAGTTTGATAACAGAGATTTATCTCCAAACCATCTTCTCGAAAGAAGCCATCCTTTAAACTCGTTAGAGTTAAATACCTGTTCGAATAAATTTTTATCAAAATAATTTCTCATAATAATCTTTAAGTTTCAATTATAATTAAAGATTTTACCAAATCAAACAAATTAAAACCGTCTGAACAAAGACTTCCTTTTTATCAATAAGGTAATTGCAAAGAAATTTAAATTCATTAAAGCTTAATTTCTTTATAATAAAAATTATCTGTTTCCTAATTATGAGCGAAAAAGAGATTTACTTGCCAATAGTATTCCATTTCCATCAACCGGTTGATCAAAAGGATTTTGTTTATGAAGATGTTTATTTAAAATCTTATAAACCTCTTATAGACAATATATTCAAATCTCCGGAAATAAAGGTTACTCTCCACTTTTCAGGCAATTTATTGGAGTATTTTTTAGATAACAAACCAGATTTTATTGACAAAATAAAAGTTATGGCAAAAAGAGGACAAATAGAGATTATTGGAGGTGGATATTATGAACCTATTTTTGCGATTATTCCTAATAGAGATAAAATCGCTCAAATAAAAATGCTATCAGACTTAATTAAGAAGGAATTTGGATTAGAAGTAAAAGGTGCCTGGTTATCAGAAAGAGTGTGGGAACCAAATTACCCTTCTTTCTTAAATGGTGTCAACTTAAAATATGTGATTGTTGATGATAATCATTTTCGCTCTACGGGTATTACTGAAAAAGAGACTCTATATTCCTATATTACGGAGGATGAAGGAAAAACTTTAAGAATATTTCCTATCAATGAAGAATTAAGGTATTTAACCCCTTGGAAACCTACATATATGTCGATTGAATATTTGAAAAATCTTGCTGATGAAAAAGGTGACAGGTGTGTTTTATTCATGTCTGATGCTGAAAAAATGGGCGTTTGGGGCACCACACACCAAATATGTTACGTTCAAGGTCATGAGGAGGGAGACGAGGGTAAACCTTTTATCCCTGCGTTTTTCGAACAAGTAATAAAGAATAAGTGGATAAAATCGATCACTCTTTCGGAATATATGGAAACTTATCCAGCAAAAAGTTTAATTTATCTTCCAACAGCTAGTTACGATAAAATGGAAGAATGGGTGTTGCCAACTAAAGAAAGAAAGGTTTTTGAGAAAATTAAGAAGGAGTTAAGAGAAGATCCTGATAAACAAGACGAATATCTATTTTTAAAGGGAGGTTTTTGGAGATATTATTTAGTAAAATATCCAGAATCAAATAATATGCATAAAAAAATGCTCTATGTTCGAAAAAAACTGATTCAAATTGAAAAACTCGTAGGCAAATTAGAGAGTGAAGAAAGTAGAAGTAAAGCTCAAACCAAGATTGCAGAAGCTTGGAAGGAAGTATATAAATCACAATGCAACGATAGCTACTGGCATGGATTATTTGGCGGCGTGTATTTACAGTTTTTGCGATTTTCTGTGTATTCTCATTTGATTAATGCTGAAAAAATCATTGATAAGTTGAATGCTGAATTTCCTTCTAATAAAAATAAATTCATTTCAATTACCCCACTAGATTTCAGTAAAGATAGTAGGATGGATGTAATAATCGAATCTGATCTTTTAAATGTTTATGTAAATCCCTCGGATGGCGGTACTATTTTTGAACTCGATTATAAACCAAAATCTTACAATCTTCTAAACACTTTGTCACGATGGCCAGAAGCTTATCATGACAACGAAGATAACGACGAAATAGAGATAATGGTTGATCGCTATAAGAGAAATATGTATCGACTACGATTTTTTCATAAATACACTCCCTTAAAACTGCTTGAAGCAGATCAATATAAGGAATATGGTTCCTTTATCGATGGTGAATTTAATGTTATTAGAAGTGAAAAAGACGAAACTTCCGCAGTAGTAGAACTAGAAATGATAGGAAATGTTAAAAATCCTAACTCTAACTATAATTATCCATGTAAAATCATTAAAAAAATCAGCATCGAAGATTCTCAGGTTACTTTATCGATGAAATGCAAATTTGAAATAATTTTAGGAAAAGAGGTTTTACTAAAAGAGATTTTAGATACTCTACGCTTAGGTATAGATCTTCCGTTCTTTTTTAACGGAGACACTAATAAATTTCAATGGGAAAGCAATCAAACAACTCTTTTGGATAAGAAAACTAATCCTTTAATAAAACCATTTGAGTTTACCGGGCAACATTTTAAAGCCTACGATGAATCTTACGATTTAAATTTAGAATTTTCATTTATTGATCAATCTAAGACCAACACTGATTCTATAAAAATATTTAAATTTCCAATAGTAGCATACGCGTTTACAGACGAGGGTTATAAAAAGATATATCAAGGAATAACCCTCCTACCTCGATTCAAGTTAAAGAACGATTTCGAGTTTATTACGAAAATCAAAATTTTCTAATTTTACTCTCACGAAAATGACAAAGAGATTATAAAAATTAAAAGTAGAATGCTGAAATAAAAGTTTATTAGTTGACATAAATTGATTTACTATAATTGTTCATGGTACTAAATTTCCACTTTCAAAATAGATTTCTAAGCAAAATTGGATGGTTTTTAAAATAGTTACTCAAAAATCAAGGAATTACCTTTTTGTTTCTTCTATAGCGCTAACTTTTTTAGTATTAGCGTTAGCAACTCCTATAGTTTTTAATTTCGAGGAATTCTTTAGTGTTGGATATTATAGAACTGATGAAGATTATAGAATAGAATATAGTGATGGGTATGGCGAGGTTAATATGGATCTTCAGCTAGAGCTTTCTAGGCAATACAGTTATTCGTTTTATATATCTTGCTATTTTTCATCAAGTGAGGATGTAGAAATAGTTGGCATGACGCATCTGAATTATACTGTTAGCGCAGGAGGTTCCGTCGTATTATTTCGAGTGGAAGATTGGGATCCCCCAACAGAGCAGTTTACTCGTGCGTCTAGAGCGTTACTGAAACATAACGAAGCAATTATCTGGAGTGGTTCTGCTGAAGTTCAATTTATTTCAAATAGTTCAGTACAAAACGAAACAGTCAATTTTAATTTAAGAATAACAATACCTCTTAGTTACCAAGACTATTCTGATTTGGATTTAATCTCTTATGTTATATCTTTTAGTTGGTTTTTTGCGTTCCTCGTGGTTCCGCTACTACTGAAGTTCATTATTAAACCAGGTCATCGATTGGATCCTGAAACGGAGAAAAAACATAAGAAGTATTTTGATTATTTCAAGAAATCCCAAGAAGAAGAAGAAGAAGAGGCCTGATAACATCAATCTCCAACATTGAATTCAAATCTGAACAATAAAATCGTGGTCATGAAATTTCTTTTTTTTTAAAATTGTCGGTTTTAAATAGCTTTATATATTTTAAGAGTACAATTACAACTATAATTTCTTAAAAAACTCGGAATTTTCGCTTATGAAAGATAATAAAAAAGGAAAACAAAATGGATATACGTACACTAATAAATCTGTAAAAACACAAATAGAAAACAACGAATTCGTAAAAAATGTTCGTAAAAAATTAATGGAAGAACGATTAAAAAAACCTTCTTCTGATCAAGCTTAACATCTTAATCCAATCTTTTAGGAAATGGTTCCTATTCGGGAAAACCCCATTCCCCGATCAGGGGAACGAATCTAACACCTGTAACTCTCTTAGAATCGAATTTATTTTCTTTTTTAGAAATTATGTAAAGATCCTGACCCCATTCTTTTGAACCCGCAGGAATACAGAGAATACCTCCGTTTCTTAATTGTTCTTTTAGGGGAGGAGGCACTTTTTTGGGAGACGATGCTGTTACTAAAATTTTATCAAATGGTGCTTCTTGAGGATATCCTGAAGTTCCGTCTCCATGAATAACTGTAACAGTATCGCCATAACCCACATTTATCAGGCTAACTTTAGCTGTTTCGACTAACTTTAAGTGTCTTTCTAATGTATACACATGTCCGGGATTTTTCGAATTCGTTGGAGCAACGATCTCAGCACACAATGCAGCGTGGTACCCGGAACCCGTTCCAACCTCTAGAACCTTATCTCCCTCTTTTAATTCCAACATTTCACACATCATAGCGTTCATGTGGGGGGCACTTATTGTCTGCCCCAACCCAATAGAGAGTGGAGAATCTATATATGCCGAAGATATAGCACCTTTAGGTAAAAATTTATGACGGGGAACCTTTAACATTGCTTTAATCACATTTGGTTTAGTTAAAAAATCTCGTTTTTTAAGGCTCTCCACTAATTGTTTCCTCTTCTCTTCGTAATCCATTTGCCTTCTCCATTATAAGATGCTAATAATATTCGATTCTTTCACTAAACCATTTGATTTATGTTTGATATATGATATAAATTTTATCTTCTTTCTTTACTTCCTTACTTAGCCGCAAATTTACTTTAAAGGGGTTATCATATCTTTTTTTATAGATATTTTTAATGTTTTCGCCCTTGAAGACCATATGCTTGATTTTTTGATGATGATAAGTGTTATCACCAGTTATTATTATTTCGTCTCCTACCTTTAGATTGAATTCCTTTATTTCTACTAATATATTAGCAGTCATATTACTTTTATCGAACAATAATATCTTCCCAAGGTAATGTTTTTTATATGGAGATACATTTCCTCTTTTTTCTAACTCTACATCTTCGATCGTTGGCCTCTGAAAGTAAAATCCCGAATGAAATCCGCGATTATAAACTTGGTTTAACCTTTTTAACCAGTCTTGAACTTTTTCATTTGAAAAAGTAGAGTCATAATAACTATCAATTGCTTCTCGATAGCAGCTAGCCACCGTCTCAATATAAATCGGATCTTTCATCCTACCTTCAATTTTAAAAACATCAATATTTGCTTCAATTAATTCTGGAATATATTCAATCATACAAAGGTCTTTTGTGTTCAAGAACATTTGACCATCGTATAGAAATTCATTTTTTTCATCGTCAATTACTCTCCACTGTCTTCTACAGGGCTGAACACAATTACCTCGATTTGCTGAAAATTCCTCAGAATCGCATATCGTTGCAGATAAATAACATCGACCAGAAATTGACGAGCACATGGAACCGTGAATAAAACATTCAATTTTGGCTTTGTTAAGATGGTGTTTTATAAGCTTAATTTGTTTGAGCGATAGTTCTCTTGCTAAAATAATCCTTTCTGCTCCTAATGATTCGTAAAACTTAGCACTTTCGATATTTGAAACGTTAGCTTGAGTCGAAATATGAAATTTAACTCCTTTTCTTTTCGCGAACCTTATCGCCGCTAAATCATGAGCAATAATCGCATCGATGTTAGCTTTTTTTGCTAACGAAATTAAATTTTCTAGATCCTCTAATTCGTTATCGTATATCAAAATATTAGTAGTAAGATAGACTTTTATGGGTTGTTTTTGTTTATGGCAAAACTTTACCACACTTCCGATATCGTCTCTCTCAAAGTTTTTCGCTTTCGCTCTCATATTGTATTTTTTAACACCGAAATAAATCGCGTCCGCTATCCCAACAATATTCATTAAAGAATCCCAATTTTGAGCGGGAACTAATAATTTTGGTTTACTAATAATTTTTTCTTCCTTCTTGGTTATTTTTTTGCTTTCAATGATCTAAGAATATCAACTCTACTATTAAAATTGTATAATATTATTGATTATTAAGTTTCTCTTTCTTTCCGAGAAAATAAGGAATTTGGAATATTTAGTTTAACTGAAAATTTAAAAATGTTGAGTTTTATGTTTATTAAAACAAAAGATATACTCATAGTTGATTAAAATACGACAAAACATATTTTATAAAAAATTATGAATATGGGGATTTTGTTCTTATAACTGATGTAAGTTGCATGATTAATGAAAAACAAAATTAAAACATTTATTTCAATAAACTTGCTTATTTTAAGCGTATTGATTGCATGTAACAATCAATTTGATGTAGGTTACGCCCAGTTAAATGGAGATTCTTTAACTCTTGATGTTAATTATAGCCTTCATGAATTCTCTAACTTCTCTACTATACAAACTAATACAAATAACATTAATGTAAGTCTCCCGAGTACGAAATGGAATATTACTAATTTAGAACTGAACATTACTGATATTAAATTAGGAGAAGAATTAAAATCAATCGAAGAAGGAGCGTCAGGCTCTAAATCAATATATAAAGGTACGAAAGGTTATGGGGTTCAACTCAATATTACAGAAGATATTACGCTCTTAGGAGTTCAGATTAAAGGGATTTTAGACCCAGTAGGAGATATTCCTCCTGTGTATGTCCAAATTAATGGATATGATCAATTGAACAATTGGCCGAATAATACGGTATATGAGAATCCCGTCCAAATTAATATATCAAACATTCCCAATTGGTACCTTCAATCGTTTCCAGAACCAATACCTCTATCGAAAGGAAACTATTATTTAGTAGTTAATGGCTCGGCATATGGACCAAGTGATAATTCCCGGCATGATTGGTATTTTAACAATGATGGTTCGATCCATACAAACCTTTATACTTCTAAATACGATGGTAGTATTTGGTCCATTGTAGATCAAGGGAAACCTTTTTTGCATAAATTAATACAAAGAACCGAACAATCATTCGATCCAGAAGCTATTAACATGACTCTTGAAGTCGATGGTAATTTTTATAATATTACTAATGGATCGCCTGGAAGCGGAGAAGTAGAAATATCTAATATTAACCTACCTATAAATCAAACTGACTTAATTTTCCCGGTTTATCATAACCAATCTATTGAATTGATGTTTAATGTTAGTTACGATCTCGAATTAGAAAACTACTTAGCTGCACCGGGAACTATTCAGATATCAGAAACTCACGATAACAACTGGAGTGTAATTCCTATAATCAACCCCGATTTTTCTAATTATTCAGTGAAATTTAACTTTCCTCATAATTGGCTTGATGTTAATGTGTTAAGGAATGATATTAATATCACTAGTATAGTTGATATTAATTATATTGAAAACTCTCTCTTAATTCCTAATAATGTAATTTCAGAAGGTGATTTATGGGAAATAACCGCGCGTTCATCAAAAACTGATTTTGATCTTGATGTAAGTAGAACAGAGTTTTATGCAGGTCAAGAATTAAAATTTAAAATTGCAGTTCCTTTTTTAGAGGGAAATTATACTTTCATTTTAACTGATACATTTGAAGATCCAATTAAAATTACAACAAAAGTATTACCTCTTGAATTAAATAACTTCACTTATACAATTCCTTCAAGTGCCTTGGATGGAGATTACAAAGCATTTGTTTATTGGTTTAACGGTACTGATGCGGGCGTAGTAACTCAAGTTTTTACTGTTATTTTACCGGAAGTGATTGATTGGACTTTAATAATTGGTATAATAGTTATAGCGGGATTAGGTTCAGCGGTAACTGTATCATCAATTGTGCTTGCTAAGAAAAAGAAAAGAAAAAAACTGGCCGCAAAAGAAAAAACTATGAATAAGTTTATGGATATCTTGAATTTAAATTATATAATTGTCATTGAAAAGAAATCTTCCCTGAATGTGTATGATCAAGCTTTTACTGGAAAAAAATTTAATTCTACACTAATTTCAGGATTTCTAGAAGCAATCCACCATTTTGGATTAGATGTAACAGGGTCAGAAGAACGCTCGCAAACGGTTAAACTCGAATATCAAGACTCAAAAATCTTAATGTCAGACTTTAAACATTTCAGACTCATATTTATTATGAAAGATTTACCTTCTCCACAGTTTTATGAAGTAATTGACGATTTGTCCTTAGAGATTGAGGAGAAATTTGGAATGTATTTGAAAGAATTTAAAGGTAATCTTCAACCATTTGAGGGAATTGAAAATTTACTTAAAAGTCATCTAGGAACTGCTTTCTTATATCCTCTTAAGTTAACCGGGATTGGTAAGATGAAAATTGGACTCGCAGAAAAAACTTTAATAAATAAAGCAATAACTACAATGAAACAAACCAGGCTAGAGTATTTTTACGTAACTCAATTAATTAGAGAGAAAGCTCTGGATTCGAAGGAGATAGAGGCGTTATATTCACTAATTACTAAGAGAATTTTCAATCCGTACTCATAATTTTACCTTATTTTTCTTAATCTGAAATTGATCTAACATTCTAAATTAATCTTTTTTTGGCATAATTTACTAAACCTCCATCAGAAATTACTTCTTGGAGGAAACCTGGTTGTTTTTTAACTATATAATGGTGTTTTGAAGTTATGTTATTAATTTCTCCTGATTTCAAATCAATCTCTAGCACATCTCCTGTTTTTATATCATCAATATTAGATAATTCTACTATTTGTAAACCAATGTTTATAGAATTTCTAAAAAAAATCCTGGCAAATGAAGGTGCGATAATACATTTTATTCCACTAGCTTTTAGTGCTAAAGGAGCTTGTTCCCTACTTGATCCACAACCAAAATTCGAATCTGCAACTAGGATAGAATACTTATTATCGTTAACTTTTTTTACAAAATCTGGATCTAAATCTTCCATACAATGATTTGCTAAGAAATCTAATTTTTTGCTTACTAAATATCTTGCTGGAATAATCAGATCGGTGTTGATATCTTTTTGATGATATTTGATTACTTTTCCATTCATTTTCTTCCTATTCTACTTTTATAATCATTTTAATTGTGGAGATGTTATATATCCCTTAATTGCTGAAAATGCTGCTACCGCAGGGCTCGATAAATATATTTCGCTTGAAAGGTGCCCCATTCTTCCTTTAAAATTCCTGTTGGTTGTTGACAAAGCTCTTTCGCCTTCTCCAAGAATTCCCATATGGCCACCCAGACAAGGACCGCAGGTAGGGGTAGATATTATGGCTCCAGCTTTAACTAGTATTTCAATTAAACCTTCTTTTATAGCTTTAAGATATGTTTCCTGAGTCCCTGGGATAATAATACATCTTAAATTAGGTTCGATACTTTTATTCTTTAGAATTTTTGCAGTAATTCGTAAATCTTCAATTCTACCATTCGTACATGATCCGATAACTACTTGATCTAGTTCTAATTGCATGTCACTAACTTCTGATATCGGCTTAACATTTGCGGGTGAATGTGGTAATGCCACTTGAGGTTCTATCATATCACAATTAATTTCTACTACATCTACATATTCGGCATCGTGATCACTTTGATAACTTATTCCATGAGTAAAACCACTTGATTCTAAGTAGGAAGTTGTCACTTTATCGGGAGCAATGATTCCATTTTTCGCCCCAGCTTCTATTGCCATATTGCAAATTGTGAATCTATTAGCCATAGATAATCCACTAAGAACTTCTCCAGCGAATTCCATTGCCTTATATGAAGCCCCGTCTACACCAATCTTCCCTATTGTATACAATATCAAGTCTTTTCCAGAAACCCATTCTCCTAACTTACCAGAAAATATGAATTTAATTGATTCTGGAATTTTAAGCCAACATTTTCCCAACGCCATTGCAACACCTAAATCTGTAGATCCAACACCTGTTGAAAACACCCCGAGTGCCCCATATGTGCATGTATGTGAATCAGCTCCAATAAAAACTTCACCAGGGGTCACTAATCCTTGTTCTGGTATAAGACAATGTTCAATTCCACCTCTCCCTACTTCAAAATAGTTAACGATCTTGTGTTTTATAGCAAAATCTCTAAGAACTTTACACTGAGCTGCAGAAGCTATATCCTTATTTGGAGTAAAATGATCTGGGATCAGTATTATTTTATGACGGTCAAAAATATCTACATTTGTTCCACTTATAACTTCTTCGAATACTTCTATAGCTATGGGGGCAGTGATGTCATTTGCTAAACACCTATCAACTTCTGCCATTATAAAATCACCCGCAGTTGCACTTTTATTTTGGCAGTGTTCTCTTAGTATTTTTTCTGTGATTGTTAAACCCATAATTTACATCATTTAAACTCTTTGAATAATTTTACTCCAATTCGGAACTTTTTTTCTTAACTATTAAGTTTAAGCCTTTTATAAGAGCTAATACGGAACACATTACTATATCTTCATGAGTAGCGCTAGTTTTAACGATAATATTACTTTCTATATCTAAAATCTCAATTGTTACATGCCCTAATGCTTCAGTTCCTCCAGTAATCGCATCAATTTGGAAATTTAGAAGCTTGATCTTGCTCATAGGTGTAAAGCATTTAACAATAGCATTTACTGAGGCATCAACAGCACCAACACCAACCGAAGAAGCAATTTTTTCAACGAAATCGCCATTTCTTATTTTCAAGCGCACAGTTGAAGTAGGGGTTATAGAACCTGTTAAAACTGTTAATTCTTCAAGGATTACATATTGTTCTTCTTCAGGAATTTCTCCCATTACATCCTTTACGATTGCTAAAAAATCCTCTTCGGAAACTTCGTGTCCTTTGTCTCCAAATTCTTTAATATGGGTCATTATATTAACGAATTGTTGATCATTCGTGTTAATTCCAAGATCTCCCAATTTTGCTTTTAACGCGTGACCCCCGCTGTGTTTTCCAAATTTAATGGAATGTTTAAGAATATCCATTATACTGTCAGATCTACTTATTCCAATTAACTGAGGAGTGATCGGTTCATAAGTTCGCGCGTTTTTAATCATGGCATGAGCGTGAATGCCTGCTTCATGAGAAAATGCATTCTGTCCGATTAATGGTTGAAGTCGTCCAATTTTAACCTTTCCACCACAATAACTTTCGATAAGTTTCGCAGTGGGAAATATCTTTTGCGTGATGATGTTCATTGGCATTTGATATAATGCATATAGCGACATTGCTGTTTCTTCAAAAGAAGCATTACCAGCTCGTTCTCCCAAACCCATGATTGTAGTTTGTGCTTCCGAGGCTCCATTTTCGAATCCCGCTATGGTGTTCGCAACAGCTAGTCCAAAATCGTTATGACAATGTACTGCTATTCTAATGCCACTTGGAATTGCCTTGCATATATTTTTTACCATAAATCCGAACGCTTGTGGTGAGATAGTACCTACAGTATCGGGAATGTTAATTCTCGTTGCTCCACTCTCAATTGCAGTTAAATTCGCTCTAATTAAGAAATCCAAGTCGGAACGAGTTGCATCTTCAGCTGAGAATAATATCGTCGAGTAATGCTCTTTAGCATAGGATACGTGTTTTTGAATTTGTTCTATTACTTCCTCTCGGCTCATTTGAAGTTTGGATTTAAGATGTATATCTGAAGTAGCAATAAAAACGTGAATACCATCCATATCCGCTTCAATAACTTTATCTATATCAAGTTTTGCCATTCTCGCTAATCCCATTACTTCAGAATTTAAACCTAATTTGGATATGGCTTTACATGCTTCAAAATCGCCTTTAGAAGTAACTGGAAATCCCGCTTCAATTACATCAATTTTCATCTCATTTAGTGTTTGAGCAATAGATAATTTCTCTTTGAGCGTAAAGCTTATACCTGGGGTTTGCTCACCATCGCGGAGAGTTGTATCGAAAAAATAAGCTTTATCTGGAAGATTAAGTGAGCCTCGAATTTCCTCCATTATTTGCGAAACACTTATATTACTGTTTTTTTCCATTTTTCTTAACCTACATTTAATTTATTAATTTTTATACAAAACCCCCCCCTAAAGAGTAAGAAATCTCCTTCCTTTTGATTGAAAAGAGGGGTAATTATAGTAATAACAAGAAAAGATTTATTAATAACAATAAAAAGGGATAAAATTGCTTAAATGAATTCCTAGATTCAATTCTAGTAGTTTTGTTAATCAGCATTACTTTTAAATCCCTTAAAAATTATTATTAAAAGGGGAATTATAGGACACTTATAAAACTTGCTAAAAGTATAAGGTGTAAGTATTAATAACTACATGAATCTTTATATTTTTTAACATCAAAATTGAAATCAAAGATTATAATTTTATTTTTTAGATAAATAAGAATAGATTTTTTAAGATTATGAAAGAAAAAATGAATGTATTATTTATTATTACTGACGCTCAACGGGCCGATCATTTAGGCTGTGCAGAAAACCCTAATCTGAAAACTCCAAATATCGATAGTTTAGCTAAAGAGAGCGTACGTTTTTCCAACTATTATTGTACTAATCCAATTTGTATGCCGAATAGAGCCACTTTACTTACGGGTTTGTATCCAAACGTACATGGCGTAAGAAGTAACGGAATCAATTTACCCGAAGATATTCCTACCATCACAACAGCACTTCAAAAAAGAGGTTGGCATACTGCGGCTATTGGAAAAGTACACCATCAATTTTGGCTAGGTCCATTTAAACAAAAAACTAAATCTGCTGAGAGTTTGTTTAGTTGGGCAGTAGATAAAGGAAAAAACGATCCTGTGGGAAAGAATTTCCCCCTCCCCTATTATGGCTACAACGAAGTGGAAGTTATTTCAGGAAATGGTACTGTGTGCGCTGGTCATTATACAGAATGGTTGGAAGAAAGAGCCCCTAAAATTGCAGATGATATGAAAAAAAGAGTTCAGAATTACGACAATCTTTTCAGTTTATATTGCGACGGAATACCAGAAGATTTATACAATACTACTTATGTTCAAGAACGAACAATTTCTTTCCTAGAAAGATATGCCAAGGGTGATTATGGAGAGAAACCGTTTTATTTGCATTGTTCTTTTCCAGATCCACATTATCCGCTATATCCACCTAAAAGATTTCAAGACATGTATAAACCAGAAGATATGGAACTCCCCGCAAGTTTTCAAGATGCAAAGAATTTATACCACCATAAATATTTAGGATATCATTTAAAAAATCCACCGTTTAAAAAAGCATTCTTACGAGAATCAACAGAAGATGAGGTTCGCAAGATTACTGCTTTAACTTACGCAGCTATTTCATATATAGATTATAGCGTAGGTAAAATACTAGCGTCTTTAGAAAAGTTGGGGTACTCAGAAAACACAATGGTAATCTTTACCAGCGACCATGGTGACTTAATGGGCGATCATGGGCTACTATTCAAAGGACCAGGTCCTTTCGTAGGGCCTTGTCACATCCCTTTAATTTGGAAAGTACCAGGATTAACAAAGCAAGGAATATCTCAATCTTTAGTTAGTACTATTGATCTTCCTAAAACGATTCTTAACCTTTTAAATGTAAAAGAACGACACCATCCACCTTATATGCAAGGTTTTGATATCTCTCAAGTCTTAGAAAATCCATCCAAGAAAATTAGAGATTGCGTTTTAATAGAGAACGACGAAGAGGTCGGCCCTCTGGAAGCCCGGATAAGGCATTTAATTACTGAAGATTATAAATTAACTGTTTACGAAGGGTTAGACGATTTTGGTGATATTTACGATCGTAAACACGACCCTCATGAATTGAATAATTTATGGGATAAAAAAGACTTCCGAGATATAAGATTTAAGTTAGTAAATAAATTACTGCAGGAAAATCTTAAGGCACAATCTAAATTTCCTAAGAGAGTTGCTGCTACGTAACTAGAATAAAAATTATTAGTAAGAACTTATAACGTGAATTAAAGATGGTTTTACAAATTTATCAAATTGTTATCTTAATTTCTATTGGTGCACTCGTAGGAATAAGTATAAGCTTTATTGGTCAAACTGGTTTAGGAATTGTGCTTCCTATTATTCTGTTATTTACTGGAGATGTGTTTTTAGCTATTGCCATAAATTTACTAAATGACTTAATTACATCTGCCACTGTATCAGTAGGATATCTCAGGAAAAAACAATTTAAAATTAGATTAGACATCTTCATGATAATAATTATTGGGATAGTTGCCACGTTTTTCGGGGTTTTTATTCTAATGACAACCCCTCTAGGTTCCATTTATGGGTGGTTTATTCCTATATTCATTATGGTCTTAGGACTCCTCTTTCTAAAGAGGGGCTTTCCTACTTACGAATCGGTAAAAAAAT
>Ga0255055_10001519_pt1 | contig 16876 bp, 11 predicted proteins | sample JV7_2_27_MG_FD_188633 | JGI IMG/M metagenome (GOLD analysis project Ga0255055, IMG submission 188633) | Seawater microbial communities from Jervis Inlet, British Columbia, Canada - JV7_2_27 | ecosystem: Environmental > Aquatic > Marine > Inlet | place: Canada: British Columbia | collected... | reverse complement strand
CGCCCATACGTCCTCTCGATTCCACATCCGGGCGTCCGGTCTTGCGCGCGATCGCAAGTCCGGCGAGAGCGAGGGTCGGGACAGCGATGCCGGGAAGATAGGCCAGAGGAGCCAGCAGACCACCTGACGCAAACCCGACAACGCCTGCCAGCATCCCCCGCCGTACGCGGTCCTGCGTGCGAAGAGCGGTCGAAAACAGCCAGAGCATGGCCGCTCCAAGCAGGACGATGCCTGGTACGCCCATCTCTAACACAAGTTGAAGCCAGCTGTTGTCGACGAACGACACCAGGGATTCTCCGGGCTCTCTGACACCCGGATGGAGCGCACCGAAGCTTCCGAGACCCGTACCTGCGAACGGCTGCCAAGCAGAGGTCCGCGCAGCGCCCCGACACGATGCCGCGATCTCCCCGAGTGAAGATCCCGAGACGCCGGGATCGTCGAGAACGCCTCCGGGACCCAGCGCGGCAACGCAGACCATCGACACCACGACGGCAGCGAGAATCGCGATCCCCCGGCGTCGCGACCAGGCCGTGGTTTCCGTCCAAGGGATGCCGGCCGCGGCAAGGCCGGTAAAGGCTGCGAAGGAGGCGATGGAACCCGAAACCAGGGTTCCGGCGCCCACCACCAACAGACCCGGAACCAGAAACCGCCGGGTGACACCGAGCCCGCGCAGGGCCAGGAATGCTCCCACCGCGACCGCGAGCGTTCCTCCCACGGCAGCGAGGACCGTCCGGTCGTACGCCCCCCCCGAAGCGAGCGGTCCGGATGGAAGACCGGCGCGCCCCAGCACGGCCAAGATCCCGAGCACAACGCCGCCTGCCGTGACCCCGAACAGCGGAATTCTCGCCATGCGTCCGCTCAACCCGCTCCCGAGCGCGAACGCGCCGGCAGGCAGGATGAAGTGACTGAGAGACGAGACGGTTCTTGCGGGTGACAACGAGATCGCGAGGTTGACGGCGACGAGCAATACGCCCACCACGACCGGACCGAACGGCATTCGTCGACGTGCCAGCGCCATGCCCGACACCAACGCGAGGGCCGTTACCGCACCGCCCCACGGGTACGACTGAGGCGGAAACAGAATGGAGACCAGACACGCAAGGGCCAGCAGAACGGCCCCGGCGGTGAGACCCGGGCCGGCTTCCGTTTCGTCACCGTCCCTGGATCGCGCGCGGTCGATCATCGTGGAAGTGTCGCAGATGTCGGGAGGAGGGATTGCATTCGATTCATCTTCCCTGCGTTGCCGGCTTCAACATTCGGTTCGCGTTCTCGAGATTGGCACGGCTGACCGCGTCATCCGGATCGAGCTCGACGGCTCGTCGAAAACACTCTGCTGCCTCGGAGATTCTTCCGAATTGCCCGAGAGCCACTCCGCGAGCCTGATAGGCTTTTGCGCAGCTGCTGTCAATGACAAGCGCGCGATCGGCCTGGTCGAGCGCCTCGTCCGGACGCCGCATTGCCGACAACGAGATCGACAGATTCGCCCGGGTCAACGCTCGCCCGGGCTTCCGCTCGATTGCCGCGAGGTAGGCTCTCACGGCATCGTCGTGACGGCCGGTGACCGCTAGCGCGACGCCGAGATTGTGATGGGCGTCCGCGAATTCGGGCTTCAACCGTATCGCGAGCCGGTACTGCTCGATCGCGGGCCCGACCTCGCCGTCCACGAAAAGGGCGTAACCCAAGTAAGAATGAGCCTCCCCCGCATTCGGCGATTTTCGAACGGCATCGAACCACAGGGTCAGATCGTCCTTCCAGACTCGGTTACGCCACACGGTCGCGCCCGAACTTGCAAGCACGATTATCGCGAGGATCAGGGCCGCTGCCCGGCGAAGACTCGGCCGGTAGTGGCAGAGCGTGGCGTAGAGGGATCCCACGCCGATGACGAATCCGACCGATGGCAGGTAGACGTAACGCTCCGCCCACGGATTATCCAGTCCGGGTAGCAAAGCCGGCGCGTACAGCGCCGGGATCAACGGCACGGCAAACAGCACGATCGCCGAAGCCCACGACACCGAACGGCGCCAGACGGCCAGCGCTGCGGCGAGCGGGATTCCGACGATCGCTGCCATCGGCGGCAGGCCGGTCGCCGAATCAATTGTCTGAAATACGTTCAATCGAACGGGAGCCGTCAGCATGGCGAGATACCGCCACAACGCAGCACCGGCGCCTGTCAGAACCGCGACAGGATCGGAGGCGTCCTCGGAAGCCGCGGGGGCAAAGCCGCCGATTGCCGAATGACGCAGGATCAGGTAGGTCGCGAGAGCGAAGACGAGCGCCCCGTATCTGGATCCCCAGTAGCTTGCCGGACGGTTTCGGGGGTGTCGGGCCAGATCGAGGAGAGCCACAACCACGGGCAACGTCAACCCGGACTCCTTGAAGAGGGCGGACGCCAGGTAGCACAGCCCAGCGACGGCGTGTCTGGAGGTCCACCGACCTGTCCCCTGTGGCGGATCGAGAAACAGCAGGAGTCCCGCCAAGAAGAGTGCCGCGCAGGTAAGGTCGGGCAGACTGCTGATCCAGGCCACCGCTTCGGTATGGATGGGGTGCGTCGCAAAAACCAGTCCCGATACCATCGCCGCCGAGAGTGGGATCCACGCCGACGTGTCACGCCGATCGGGTATCAATCGCGACGCGACGAGGTAGACCAGGACGGTCACGACGCCATGAAGGACCACACTCGCTAGGTGAAACACCCACGCGGCAGGACCGAACGGCGCATTCAACACCGCGAAGGCGACGTGCGCGAGAGGCCGGTAGTAGTCTGACTCGAGCCCCGCGAAAGCCCAGAAATGGGTTTGAAAGATCTGACCAAGTTGGCTGAAGTCGCGAATCCAGGGATTCTCCAGGATCTGGTGGACATCGTCGAAGACGAAGCCGTTCCGGAGGGTGTTGGCATAGAGCGCGAAGGAAAGCAGAAAGAGAAACAGGGGCCCGGCGAATCGCCGTGTTTCAAGAGTAGGAGCAGATGCCCAGCCGCTCTGTTCCTCGCTTCTCATCCCTCGTCCAGGATCGCCGAGACCCCGCGTCGCTCTCCCGAATCCGCTACCCGATCGCGACGCAAACCCGCCTCATTCAGGTCTCGGACGGGAGCAGACTACCAGAGATCTCGACTCGGAATCCGCCGTCCGGCGACTGCCGGGGCTACTCGACCTACCGGCGAGGGTGCCGATCTGCGTGAGCGCGCCCCAGTGTGGCGCGTCGAGGCGAAGTGCCTCTCTCGATTCACGTTCCGCACCTTCGAGATCACCCCGATCCAAGAGACCATCGCCAAGGTTCAAGTGCGTCGTCGTCGACCCCGGATCCCTCCGGGCCGCACTTTTCAACAGAGCAACGGCGGCCGGAAGGAGTGGCGCGAGCCACTCCCGCCGAAAGTCAACCCAAACAACAGGATTCAACAACCTGAGCACCACCGTAGATTGGGTGAGGCACCTCACAGTGGGCATCGGGCTGAGGAATATCGCACAACCGTATCGCGAAGGTTGAATTAGGGTCGATTATGATGGGGAGCGGCGGCAATTCTCTGGCACATTTCTTGATTACTGGAACTGCGTGACTCACTCGCGATCAAGATCGGTTTTGAGTGCAATCTCCTTGTTGCTTGTGTCGGGGTTTTCCGGATCGTCGTTGATTTCTGCCCAGGATACTCTCCGTGTGAGTTTCGGCCACGTTCTCTCGGATTTCACCGGCCCAGTGCGGGTCGGCGAGGCAAGCGTCGCCGTCGATCGCGAGGCAGGCGAGGTGCTCGTCGCGGAGGCCCGCGATGTTCGCGTGTTCAACCACGTCGGGATGCAGCTCTTCGGTTTCCGTACTCCTCGAAATCTGGCGGGAGTCCTGGATCTCGCAGTCGAGGCGGACGGGAATCTGATCACGCTGGCGCTCGACCTGGACGCTCCGGGCGATCGCCCTCGGGTCGTAATCACGAGGCACAACTTCAGGGGCATTCCCGTAGAAGAAATCATCGTGTCCGGGGCCCCTCCTCCGTTCGACGGGATGCAGCCGAACACTGTTTTTTCCCGGGGAGAGAAGCTCATCTTGGCCAATACCGGGGATATGATCGCGACCGTCGTCGATCCGCAAGGGACCTTCGAACGCGGCTACGATCTCGCCGAGATCCTCGAAATACCTGAGGAGGACAGGGACAGTCTCGAGATCACCGGGCTCGCCATCGACGACGCCGGCAACCTCCTCATTACGTGTGCGATCCTGTTCAGCGCTTTCGTAGTCTCGCCCGAAGGGGAACTCGTCGCGATCTGGGGAGAACCCGGCTCGATTCCAGGCACATTCGGCGTCGCGTCGGGCATCGCGCGGGACGCGAGCGGCCGGACGTACGTTGCAGACAAGGGCCGGGGGGTCGTGATGGTGTTCGACCAGCAGTACAAGTTTCTCCAGGAATTCGGACATGAATTGACGGTGGCCGGTCGGGTCGGTATGCCCAGTGAGGTCTTCGTTGACGGTGCGGGACGGGTCTACCTCACACAGGTCGGCCGGCGCGGAGTGTGGGTTTACAACGTTAGGACCGTCGAGTAAAGGCACCGAGAGGAGCACCGACCGGAAAGGCCGTGGCTGGTCGCGAGGAAGAACCCGGGCCCTCCGATTGCGCCGTTTTTCACGGAAGCCCGGGCGGACTTATCGATACCGCGACGAGATCCAACGGTTTCCGTTCATCCAGTGGTCTAGAATGCGGGCGCCAAGAGGACTTTTGGAGTATTAGTGCAACCGGGGGCATCTTGGCGATGGAGCGGAGGACGGGGCCTTTTTCCGACGAGCAATTGACGGATGGCAAGGCGCGGACAATCCGAACGGTACACCCGGATGACTGGGCTCCGAACCAGGATCCTGCTTGCCACCGCACTGCTCGCGGCGTCCCTGTTCGGTTGCGGAGACACCGCGGGGCCGTCTGCGCCTGAGGATCAAGACCGTCCCCGCGAGATCCTCGTTGTCGGCTTGATCCCCGAGCACAACGTGTTCAAACAGTTGGAGCGATACGAACCGCTCGCGGCCTATCTATCTGCAAGAACCGGCCTCGACATCCATCTCAAGATTCTCCCCAGGTACGGAAGCATCATCGACAATTTTCTCTCGGTCGGGTTGGACGGCGCCTTCTTCGGAAGCTTCACCTACGCTCTGGCACACGAGAAACTTGGCGTCACGGTTATCGCCAGGCCGGTCAATCTGGACGGCAGTTCGACCTACCACGGATTGATCTTCGCCAGGAAGGACAGCGGCATCGACTCAATCGAGAAGATGCGTGGCAAGCGATTCGTGTTTGTGGATAGGGCGACGACCGCCGGCTATCTGCTGCCGGTCGACTACTTCCACGAGAACGGCGTCGTTGAATACGCGGAGTTCCTGGGCGAAACCTATTTCTCGGGGACCCACGAGGATGCGATTTACGACGTGTTCGAAGGACGCGCTGACATCGGCGCGGCCAAGAACACCGTATTCGACCGGCTCGCCGGTGCGGATCCCCGGATCGAGTCGGACCTGCTGATCCTGGCGCGGTCGCCGAACGTCCCGGAAAACGGATTGGCCCTCGACGACCGAATCGGCGAATCGTTGCGGGCGAAGTTCAAGTCGGTTCTGGTCTCGATGAGCGGCGATCCCGAGGGAGCAAGAGTACTGCGAACATTCGGCGCGCTGGAGTTCATCGAAACGACGAACGAGGACTACGAGCCCGTGTTTCGCTACGCTCGGGAAATCGGTCTCGACCTGGCAACCTACGACTATATCAACGACTGATGAAGAAGCGGATCGTCATCGGGCTGGGCGCCTATTCGATCATCATGATCCTCGCCGGGCTGTACGTGCTCAGCGTGATCGAGCGGGCCACGACGAAGCTCGACGAATTGATCGTGCTGCACCAGGTGGAGATCCTGCGCGAACATTTCCTGATCCAGCTACGTAGTGCGCAGACCGACCTGACCCTCCGGGATACGCCGCACGCGCGTGATTTCGACACCATGGTTCGGCACACCCGCAGGGTCGAGGGGCTGATCAACACCTGCTTCGACTGTCATCACGATAGGCCGGTTCTGCGAAGGATTCGGAACCTGAAACTCCAAACCGAGCGGTACCAGGAGGCGCTGAGTCGGGTCTTGACGATTCGGGCCGGCGCCGAACGGATGGCACGGGAAAAAGAAAAGGCCTTTCACATCGGCGACGAGTTGATCGCCCAGGTCGGCGACATGATCGCCACGACGGGAGCCAAGCTCGAAGAGGCCACGCAGAAGTCGCTCGACGAGATCGATGACACCAAGTACGTGTTGTATTTCCTGGTGGCCTCCGGGCCGCTGGTCTCGGTCGTTCTGGGGTTTCTCTTTATTCTGAGCCTGACGAGTCCGGTGAAGGTCCTCCTCGATTCTACGAGGCGGTTGAAAACCGGTGACCTGGATCACCGAGTCGTCGGGTTGAAGAACGAGTTCGGTGAGCTGGCGGAGGCCTTCAACGAAATGGCCGCTTCGCTGAAAGAACAGATGGTCAGAATGCAGAGGACCGAGCAGTTGGCCGTCGTCGGTGAACTTGCCGCTGGGTTGGCACACGAGATCAAGAACCCTCTTGCGGGCATCAAGGTGGCGATGGAGGTGCTGGCCGACGAGGTCCATCTGTCGGAAGAAGACCGTGACGTCTTGAAGAAGGTCGGGAAGGAGGTCACGCGGGTCGAGATCTTGATGAAGAGCTTCCTGAGCTTCGCCAAGCCGCCAAAGCCACGGCTGGAAAGGGTAGACATCAACTACCTGATGCAGACAACCCTCGCGCTTCATGGGACGCTTGACTCACCGACTCTCCGCGAGGGCCGTGGGATCGAAGTCGTGGAACAGCTCGGCAGTGTTCCAGAGACGATGGCCGATCCGATGCAGCTTCAGCAGGTCTTTCTAAACCTGCTGCTCAATGCCGTCGACGCCATGCCCGACGGGGGGACCTTGACCGTCAAGACCGCTCTCGATGGAGATTCGGGGATCGTTATCGAGGTCGCGGACACGGGCAAGGGCATTGCCCCGGATCACGCGGTCAAGATCTTCCAGCCGTTCTACACGACCAAAGCCAAAGGGACCGGATTAGGCCTCCCGATTTGCCGGCAATTGATCGACCAACACGGTGGAGCGATCAGAGTCCGCGAGAACCCCGGCGGCGGGACCCGGTTCCTCATAGCCTTGCCTTTGCAGGCCGTGGAAGCCGAGGTACCGGCGTGAAATCGAAGGGCAGGATCTTTCTGCTGGACGACGACGACCTGATCGTCTCCATGGTCGCGCGCGCGCTGAAGCGCGAAGGATATCTCGTCGAGGCGGAATCCGATCCGGGTGGCGTCGTCGACAAGATCCGCTCGTTCGGACCGGATGTCGTGCTACTCGACATAAAACTGCCTGGAAAAAGCGGGCTGGAGATCTTGGAAGAACTGATCGGGCAGGAGATCGTTCGCCAGGTAATCATGCTGACGTCGGACGACAGCGCGGAGACCGCCGTCAGGGCAATGAAGGCGGGGGCCGTGGACTACTTGACCAAGCCGTTTGACCTCGACGAGGTCAAGATCGTCGTCAACCGAGTAGTCGAACGAGGAGCACTGCGCCGCGAGGTCGACTACTTGCGCCGGATCAGCTCCGAACTGACGGACAAGCCGATCGTCGGCGATTCGGCGATCCTCGAGGAGTTGAAAGAACAGGCGGCAAAGCTGGCCAAGGTCGGCGTTCCCGTGGTCCTGCTGACCGGCGAAAGCGGAACCGGTAAGGAGGTCTTCGCGCGGTTCATTCATCACCTCTCCCACACGAGAGAGTCCGTCGCACCGGCCCCGTTCATCGGAATCAACTGCGCGGCGATCCCGGAATCATTGATCGAGAGCGAGCTCTTCGGGCATCAGAAGGGATCGTTCACCGATGCCAAGACGGACAAGAAGGGCATCTTCGAGATGGCCTATGGCGGATCGATCCTGCTCGATGAGATCGGTGAGATGAAGCTGTCACTCCAGAGCAAGCTGCTACGTGTGCTGGAGGAAAGACAGATCCGGCGAGTGGGAGGCACGCGGGACATCCGGGTCGATGCCATGGTCTTCGCCACGACCAACAGGAATCTGGAAGAGGCCGTCGAGAAGGGCGAATTCCGAAAGGACCTATTTTACCGTCTCAACGCTTTCTCGCTGCACATTCCGCCGCTGTGCGAGCGCAGAGAGGACATTCCGGCCCTCGGCCGTTACTTTCTCGAACAGTTCTCGAGTCGGTACAAACGCATGACTCTCAAGGGCTTCTCGCCGGAGGCCGAGCGACTTCTCAGGGAGTACGACTGGCCCGGCAATGTCCGTGAGCTGAGAAATGTCATCGAGCGAATCGTGGTTCTCGAGACCGGCGATACGATCCTGCCGGAGCATCTTCCCCGGCACGCGAGTCAGGACACGAAGGCGGAGGGCTCGATCGCGGAAGGGGAAATCCGGCTTCCCGATGACGGAATCTCGCTCGAGAAAGTCGAGAGACAGCTGATCGCCCAGGCGCTGAAGAAAACCAACGGCAACAAGACGCTTGCGGCCAAGCTACTCGACATGACCTACGATTCGTTCCGATACCAGATCAAGAAGTTCGGTCTCGAGTGACCGGGCCGGGGCGTACGGTCCGGTTAGCAGTAGCGCAGTCCGGCGGTGATTCCGTGGGCATCGGGAGCGACCCAGATCACCCGAGCTAACGCCTTCTGAGGAACGTACTTCGAGCAGGGGTCGTTGCGGTCGACCATCAGAGTCCTGATCCGCTGCTCGCTTTCCAACGGGCAAGCCGTCTTCAGCCGCAGGCCGCCCGATCCCACGTCCAGAACCGTTCCATCGCGGATCCCGACCGAGAAGTCGGCGCCGGGAGCGCCCGCAACCTCGATCTCGAAGCGCAAACGCAATCGGCAGAAAAACCTCGGGGAGAGACGCTTCTCGGTGAATGTGCCGAAGGCACTACGGGCCAGGCGAGTGATCTCGGAGAGATCGAATGGCTTATCGATGAATTGCGACGCGCCTTCGGCGAATGCCCTCCGCTTGTTTGCGTTTGTGGTGTCGCTACTGATGACGACGATCTCGGTCTCGGGCGAGGTCGTGCGGATCCGTGGGATGAGGTCCAAGCCGTCTGCATCGGGCAGATGGATATCCACAAACACCAGACGGTAGGCCTGTTGGCCGATTCGCTCGACCGCGGCCACCGCGGTACTCACCGCCTCGACGTCCAGCGACAACGACGAGAGCTCTCGTACGAGCCCCCAACGGATCAACTCGTCGTCGTCGACGACTAGAACCTTTTTTTCCGACACGCCATACAACGACAAGCAAGATGCGTACCGCCAGCACGGGGTTTCCGATCGTGCAGAGATCCGAAGCATTCGAGCTCGTCGTTCGCCGTCGCTGTTCATGAGCATCGGCGGGAGCTCCGGATGCTCCGGTGATTTGCCCGAGCGGCGCCGGGGGATTCCCCAAGTCCCGACGAGGGCCTCGAGCGAGGTGGGTAGTCACCACGGCTCGATCCCGATCCCGGGCGAGGTCTGAGACGCCCCGGAGAGTCCCAGGCCATCGGCCGGGCCTGCCGGAGATTTGGGGATTTCACCGGCCCGTGGGCAGAGGCTAGGGGATTCCGCCACCACAAGCTCGGGACCCACGGAATCTCGTCGATTTAGAGCCGAATTCGTGGACTTTTCAACGCTTCGAGCGCTGGCACGGCTGTTGCTCTAGATCGGGTCGATATGTATTTCAACGCTCGGATGAACGTTTTTCGACCTGAGAACGCGCCCAGACCAGGCATTCTGCCGAAAGCACGGGGACGACGTGTCGAACTCAGGTAGGAGGAAGCACTCATGAGAATCGTACGACACTCGATCCTACCCATAGCGATCATCGCGTTGGCAGTAGGTCTCGGGAATGGCGTTTACGCCTTCCACGATGGTGGCGTCGCGACTTGCGACGGCTGTCACAGTGTGCACAACCCATACGGGACCGGGACCTTGGGCAACGGCGTCAATCTGCTGCTCGGCGCCGAGCCGAGCTCGGCCTGCTTGCGCTGTCACGAAAGGGCGGGCGACACCGGCCCGAGGAGCTACCACATCAGCACCCCGGAGGCCGAGGTGCCCACCGGTGTCTCCCCGATTCAGAGATCTCCGGGCGGTGACTTCGCGTGGTTGCACAAGACCTACACGTGGACGGGACGTAGCGGCCTCTCGACCGAGGAAGGCCAGAGTCACGGCCACAACATCATCGCCACGGCGGGCGTCGGCCGGGACGCCCCGATCGCGACTTACAACTACACCGTGGATACCGACAACGAGTTTGCTCCTGGCAATAGCGGCTTCCCATCGGCCAGCCTGGGATGCCAGAGCTGCCATGATCCGCACGGGCAGGCCCGCCGCGATGACAGCAACGTCATCATTGGTGCCGGAACGACCGGCGACCCGATTATCGAATCCGGATCCTACAATGACAGCGCCGATCCCGTCTCCGGCCTCGCCGTGGGCGTTTATCGAATTCTGGCGGGACCCGGCTACAATCAGGACGGCGTCACGTTCCCGGGCGCCCCGGATGCGGTGGCACCGCACACATACAATCAGAGCGAAGCTACGAACCAGGTGAAGGTCGCCTACGGGCGTGCCACCGGCTCCGGACACGCCACGTGGTCCGAGTGGTGCGGCACCTGTCACCCCGACATGCACTATGACAACGGCGCGAACTACGTCCACAAGACGGACTATGCGCTTGGTTCGATAGTCGGCCCGAACTACAACAAGTACAAGAAGACAGGCGATCTGACCGCCACCTCGGGCAATTCCTTCACCTCACTCGTTCCGTACATCCTCAACACGGGCAACTACACCACGCTCAAGGCAGCAGCGGGCAACACATCCGCAACTTACGCGGGTCCGGCCAACACGGACCGCGTCGACTGCCTCAGCTGCCACCGTGCGCATGCCTCGGGGTTCGAGTACGCGCTGCGCTGGAATCCCAATTACGAGTTCCTGACCGACGAGAACGGCAATTACTTCAACAGCAACTCCGCCAGCGGTGGCAAGACTTCGGCCGAGGTCGAGGACGCCTACTACGACCGCGTCGACACCGCAACGTTCGCCAAGGCCCAACGTTCACTTTGCAACAAGTGTCACATCAAGGACTGACGGTCATTGGACATTGAGCCCGGGTCATCCCGGGCTACATCGAAGAAGGGCCGGTGCTTTCACCGGCCCTTTTTCTTGGCGTCGACGAGAGTTGCGCGACCCAGGACTGTGCGTTTACGCTCTCCCGTCAGGACCGCGAGGTGGGCCGATCCGGGGAGGTCAAGATGCGTCGTCTGAGCCTATTATGCCTTTGTCTGACGACGACGATCGCCGCGGGGTGCGCCCCGCGACCGACGATCGACGCCGCCGCGAGTATCCCGTCCCGATCGGGCCTGCTCTACCTCTATCTCCAGCCGCTTCCACGTGAGGCGGACGGGCTCCGAGCCGAGATTGGCTCGGTCGCAGCCCTCGCTGCCGACGGCGTGTCGCATCCGTTGAATCTCGAGAATTCCGTGATCGACGGTACGGCCCCGAAGCGTCAGCGCCTCCTCTCCGCGGGTCCGCTGCCCGCTGGGACCTACCGGGGTATTCTTGTCACAGCGGCTTCCGCGCGGCTTGTCGCGCCGCGCGGAGCGGGCGACCTGCGGGTCTCGGACGCGCCGCGCCTTACGGAGGCATCGTTCACGGTCGCGGAGGGGCGGGCGACGCTGCTTACGCTGCGACTCCAGGGAGAGGCAGCGATCGTCGAGGGGTACGCCTTCGAACCGACTTTCTCCGCAGGCCAGAGCTCGGCAACCGGACTCGCGCCCGGAGCGACAGCGGTCGCGACCGTCACCGACGCGGCCGTTCTGGTCGTCTTCCACAAGTTGAGCGGCGAGGTCTTCGACGTCCTTCGAACCGAGCGTGGGCCCCGCGGAACCGCTTACGATTCCGGGAGGGACCGTGCCTACGTGGCGTGCGCCGACGCGGACGTCGTCGAGGCCTTCGACCTCGCGCGGAGTGCTCGCGAACAGGCTCTTCCGCTGTTACTCGGAGACCAGCCTGCGGGGCTCGCCCTCGCCAGGGACGGCCGCACGATCGTGGTCGCCAACACCGGCTCGAATACGGTGACGGTGCTGAATGCTCCACAGCTCGAGGAGCGGTTTCGCGTGCCGGTGGGGCGTGAGCCGGTGACTGTCTTGCTCGATCCAGACGAGCGTCGGGCGCTCGTGGTCCAGAGGGGCAGCAACGCGGTGTCGATCGTCGACCTCGCGAGCGGGGCGTTGGTGGGATCGTTCGCGACCGAGGAGGGTCCGGTGTTCGCAGCGTTCGCCCGCGACGGCCGCCGCCTCTTCGTGATTCACCGCGACTCGCCCAATATCCTTTTGGTGGACTTCGGCACGCTTCAGATCGAGCGCCGTGTCTACGTGGGTGTGGGCGCCACCGCCATTGCCGTGGACCCCGTCACCGACCGCGTATACCTGGCCCGGCGCGGCACCGGTCAGATCGAGGTATTCGATCCGGCATCCCTTTTGCCGATCGAAACCGTCCGGATCGGAGCTGACGTCGCGTTCCTCGACATCGACGACGAGTCCGAGCAACTGCTGGCAGCGATCCCGAAAGCACGCGAATCACGAGCGATTCGCCTCTCCGGGGGTGCGACGTCCGCCGTCACGGATCTCGGCGGCAATCCGGCGTGGATCGACGTCGCCGGCGGAGACCGATGAGACAGCGGACTCGTCGGACGGCTAGGCTCGGTTCGACGGGCGCGCTCGCGATCGCGGCCGCCGTCGTCTGCGGAGCGTCGAGCCCGCTCCGCGGGGATGATGTGAGAGGATTCATCGAGATCCGGGCGGCCGATTCCGAATCGACCGAGGAGAGATCGGGTTCTCCCGTCGAGGATTCCAGCACCGACGCGGTTGCCAGCAGGCTTTTTCTCTCGTTCAACCGCCAGGCCTCCCCATGGGTGCGGTTCTGGGGCGGCGGCACGTTCGAGTTTCTGGACACGACCTCGACTCTGAACGATGAAGAGCTGCAGACGGACCAACAGCGCCTGAGTCCTTACCTCGGAATCGGCCGGCGGACCTCTCGGTGGCTGACCCAGCTCACGTGGACCCGTCTCCAACGGAAAGCCGAGCCCGAGGGATTGGACAGCGTCACCAGGATCCGCGACAGCGTGATCGGTACGGCCGCCTGGACTCCGCGCTCCGAACACGCTCCACGCACGCGTTTCTCAGCCACCAGAACTTACGACCGAGACCGCAAGCGTCTGTTTCAGGATCTGGTCTCCGACTTCTTGGATCTCGACGTCAACCACCAAGTCAACGACAAACTACGCTGGACCTACAGGGGAACGCGCACAAAGCGGGACGACCGGAGCTCACAGACCGAAATCACCACCATCTCCCATCGCGGCGATGTCGCGTACAACAACGCCTGGCTGAACCGGCGAGTGCTCTTTGGCGGTCAGTACGTGGTCACCCACCGCAATACAGAGATCAAGAGTAGCGGCCCGGGAGAGGCCGACATCCCGTTGTTCCCGGTCGAGGGCCTCGCGGCACGCGACGACACTCCCCTCGACGGTGCGCTCGACCCCGCGCCCGGTCTGGTGGACGACGATCTGGTGACCCCGACCCGGGTCGATCTCGGCCTCCCTCCGCCGGGGGGGGACGAACGCCCGTGGGGCATGGGGCTGGAGTTCGCTCGCGAGACTACGGTGAATGCACTCTTCGTTTGGATCGATCGCGAGCTGACCCCCGCAATCGCGGCTTCGTTCGATTGGCGGGTCTATACGAGTCCGGACAACCAGCGGTGGATGCCTCGCGAGACGATCTCGGGTGCGCCCTACAACGAGATTCTGCGGCGTTTCGAGGTCCGCTTCGATGACGTCTCGGAGCGATTCGTCAAGCTGGTCGTGAGCCCGCTCGGTGGAGAGGTGCCGGGGGCGACAGACTTTCCCAATATCTTCGTGACCGAGCTCGATGCGGCGGAGACGATCGTCACTCCTCCGGGCGGCACCGAGACCAGCGATACCTCTCACACGCTGAACGTCAACACGCGTGCCCGTTTGCTCGCGAACCACGATCTGTATTACGAGGGCGACTTCAACGGAACGAACTCGAGCGGGCGCGAGGCCACCTACCGGTACTCGAACGGCGTGTTCTACGGGCGGCCCCTGGCAGAGACCTCGAGCCTGTCGGCGCGGGTCTCCTGGAATGAGGAGCAAACCGGACGCGGCCGCGACCGCGCGCTGCTCTACACGACTTCCCTGAACGTCATGCCGGTCCGGCGCCTGCAGTACAACCTCTCGCTCAACGGGCGGAACGGTGAATTCGCGGATGGGAGCCGCGACGACCAGATCAGCTTGTTTTTTTATGGCTTTGCGGGTCTGTACCAGGGGGTGGACCTGCGGCTCGGCGTGGGGCGCTCTTACACCGATGATGAGTTCGGCAACAACGTCGAGTCGACCCAGATCGATTTCGGGGCGCGAGTCCAGCCGCGTCCGGAAATCGTCTTCCGGTTGAATTACACCGATTCGCTCTCGGAGCGGATCAATCGTGTCGAACCGTTCGGAGATATCCTCACCCGTACCGCGGAGGCCAACCTGACCTACACGCCCGTTTCGACATTGTACCTTTATGGCGCTTATCGTCTCGAGTGGCGAGACGACGAGGACCGTGAGACCGTCCGGAGATGGAGCGGCAGCTGGACGCCGTTCCCGCAAGCGACGTTTCGGCTCGGCGTGACCTACGACGAAACGCGCCGTGAGCTGGCCGAGCAGCGCCAGCGCCGGATCGGACCGTTTCTTCGCTGGAACTTCAACCCGCAGTTTTACGTTCAGCTTGCCTACAACAACCTCTTGGACGAGTCCCCGTCCAGGCGCTTCAAGAATGACACGGTGTCAGCTATCCTTAGATGGGGTTTTTGATCGAGGAATTCATGGGTGAAAGAAAGAACGACTTCGTGGGATGGGCGGCGCGGGTCGCCGCGGTGATCTTGGCGCTTGCCGGCATTGTCTGCGACGCGGGCTGCTCGTCACGCCGGGGAGTGGACGTCACGTACCACGATCCGAATATGGACTTCAGCCTGATCCAGACGGCCGCCGTCATGCCGTTCGACAATCTCAGTTCGAACCAAAATGCGAACGAGGCGGTTCGCGACGTGTTCATGACGATGCTTCAGGCCACCGGCGCGGTTTACGTCCTGCCTCCGGGCGAGGTCGGCCGCGGGATCTCGCGGCTGTCGCTCAACGCGCCAAGCCAGCTGTCGTCGGAGGAAACGGTTCAGTTCGCCGCCATCGTCGGAACGGACGTCGTGATCACCGGCACCGTGAGCGAGTACGGCCAACTACGCTCGGGCGGGAGCTCCGCGAACGTCGTGAGCGTCAGTGTCAAGATGCTCGAGGCGCAGACCGGGAGGGTCGTGTGGAGCGCATCCTCCTCCGCCGGCGGCGTCTCGGCCTCGGATCGGGTATTTGGCGGTGGCGGACGGCCCATGGACGACGTGACCCGGGCTGCGGTCGAGAAGCTCCTGAATCGTCTCTTCCAGTAGGGCCACAGCGGCCCGGGTGCGTCAAACTCGCGGGTGAGCCATGTGTGGACGGCAACGGTTGAAAACGGGCCTGGTCGGGCTCCTCGCGGCAGCCGCAGCTATGAGCCTCTCGCTCCGCGCCGAGGACGCCGCTGTCGCGGACGAGCGCGCATCCGGCGCGTTGCAAAGAGGTTCGCAAGCCACCCGCCTCGCCGTATTACCGGCCCTCGATCTTGCGAACGGCAAGGCGGATACGCTCGTTGTCGACGCGCTGCTCGAGAGACGGCTAGGTGGGATCGGCTTCGATGTGCTCGCGGCGGACGAGGTGCTGGCCTTTCTTCGCCGCCACCGCATGCGCTACACCGGGGGCATGACCCATGCGAGGCTCTCCGAGATGCGGGCCGAGCTCTCCGTGGAGGCCGTATTCGTGGTCTCGATCGATTCGTTCGAGGTTGAGGGCCCACCTCGGGTGGCGCTGAACGCACGCATCGTTTCGACGGAGTCCGGAAATATTTTGTGGGCCGGTGAGGTGGCCGCTGCAGGAGAGGAGCACCCTGGCGTGCTCGGGCTCCGCACGGTCGACGACGTCGAGGCGTTGTTGGAAGGGGCCGTGGAGCGACTGCTCGCTCCGCTTCGCAAAGGTGGGCTCATCACGGACGCCGGCGCCGTGGAGCGCGAGCCTGTCTGGAAACACCGGCCGGGGCGTAAGGGGCATCGTCCCAAGAAGGTATTCAGGGCACCCGAGCTCGACGAGTTCAGGGAAAGACCACCCAGAGTCGCGGTGCTTCCGATGGAAAACAACAGCAACAATGCGGACGCCGGCGGGATTCTCGCCGGATTGTTCGCCACGCACCTTGCCGGGCGGGGGGAGGTCACAATCATCGAGCCAGGCGAAGTGCGCAGGACCCTTCTCAGGGGCCGTGTGATCCAGCAGCAGGGACTGTCCCTGCCGCAGGCGGACTTTCTACGAGAAATGGCCGACGTCGATCTCGCCGTCTCGGGTCGTCTGATGGAGTTCCAAGACTTCGGGGCGGGGACGGTGCCGCGCGTGGTCTTCTCGGTCTGGATCATCGACGTGCGCAGGAGATCGGTCGTATGGTCCGGGTACAGCGCCAATCTCGGCGATGACGGTGTGGTATTCTTTCGTCACGGGCACGTGGCGACGGCGAGGGCTCTCGCATCCAGCATGGTCGAGGCCGCCGTGACATCCATCGTCAATGGCATGCCGTCGCTCGCGAAAGTCGGGCGAGATTCGGGGACCCGCTGATGCTGCCCGCCGACGGTCGATCATTCTCCTTCATAGAGTCGAGAGGTTTCATGCTACGTATCGAATGGATTGTCGGATTGACTCTGACGGCATTCGTCTGGGCAAACG
>Ga0255055_10001518_pt1 | contig 16883 bp, 15 predicted proteins | sample JV7_2_27_MG_FD_188633 | JGI IMG/M metagenome (GOLD analysis project Ga0255055, IMG submission 188633) | Seawater microbial communities from Jervis Inlet, British Columbia, Canada - JV7_2_27 | ecosystem: Environmental > Aquatic > Marine > Inlet | place: Canada: British Columbia | collected... | reverse complement strand
AGTTGGAGGTCTCTCTTGATCTTAATAAATATCCCAATTCCATCCTACGGCGAGCGGAATGCTCCCGACAGGGCTCTTAAGCCCTCGGGAAGACTGAATCGAGGGATAAAGTGCATGAACGGGCCGTAAATAGCCCGCCTGTGGTATCATCCGCAAACATCCCAGAGAACGCTACTGCTTATCCAGAGAGGCGGAGGGACCGGCCCTACGAAGCCTCGGCAACCTACCGAAAGGTGTGGTGCTAAATCCGGCAGACGGAGTGTCTGGAAGATGAGATGGAGGCCCGCTATTTTGCCCCTTCTCGCGCAGAAGGGGTTTTCTCTTAGAACGGAGACTGTTCAATGAGTACAAGTTTCATGAATTCACCGCGTTTAATGTTTACCTCGGAGTCCGTTACAGAAGGCCATCCGGACAAGCTCTGCGATCAAATTTCGGATGCCGTCCTGGACGCTTGTCTGGCCCAAGATCCGACTTCCCGCGTGGCGTGCGAAACGGCTGCAAAGACCGACTTTATCTTGCTTATGGGCGAAATCACCACTAACGCCAGCGTTGATTTTGAGAGGCTCACGCGTGATCTCATCTTGAATGTCGGCTACGACCTTGCTGAGAAGGGGTTGGATGGAAACACCTGTGAGATCAAAGTCGCGCTGGAAGCCCAAAGCAAGGATATCGCGCAGGGTGTCGATGAAGCGTTTGAAGTCCGGACCGGCGAGGTCACAAACGACGAGCTAGAAAACCTGGGAGCCGGTGATCAAGGCATGATGTTCGGATTTGCCTGCACGGAAACCGAAACTCTCATGCCCATGCCGATCCACCTGGCACACCTGCTGACCCGCCGTATGGCCAAAGTGCGACGCGAAGGAGTGTTGGATTGGATGCGCCCCGACGGCAAGTCGCAGGTAACGGTCGAATATCACAACGGGCAGCCTGTGCGTGTCGATACAGTCTTGATCAGTACCCAGCATTCGCCCGATGTCAAGGAAGAGCAGATCCGCGCGGATGTAAAAGAGCATGTGATCTCGCCTGTATTGCCGCCAGACATGGTGGATGACGATATGAAGATCTACGTGAATCCGACCGCGCGCTTTGTGATGGGTGGCCCGGAAGGTGATGCGGGTTTGACCGGACGAAAAATTATTGTCGACACTTATGGCGGCATGTCGCGCCACGGCGGTGGCTGCTTTAGCGGCAAAGACCCCACCAAGGTTGACCGATCTGCGGCCTATGCCGCTCGCTGGGTGGCCAAGCATATCGTCGCAGCCGAGCTGGCTGACCGCTGCGAAATCCAGGTGGCCTATGCGATCGGGATGGCGGAACCCCTGTCGGTGAACGTTGAAACCTTCGGAACCGGCCGGCTTGCAGATGAGGAGATCGCCAGATTGATTGACGAGAATTTTGATCTGCGCCCGGGCGCGATCATTCGCGATTTAGGGCTGCGAACCCCCATCTACCTGCCCACAGCCACCTATGGTCACTTCGGGCGCGAGGATCTGGATCTGCCCTGGGAACGCCTGGATCGACTTGAGGGCTTGCGAGAAGCATCGGTGGCGATCACCGATCACGCCTGAGCCTGAGCGGCGTGTGGGTCTTCGAAGTACACTAAACGGCTTCCCATAACCATGGGGAGCCGTTTTTATTTGCCGAATGCGCGAAAATTGCAGGCGATGAGCGATGACATCCGATCAAGCTGACAATCAAATCATTGACTGGCCCTGGCCCTTCAGCCAGGCCGATCTGGCAGCGGGTTTGCGCCGTTTTTTCGTCGATCCAACGATCTGGATCGAAGAGGTCAAGCCACTCTCACTAGCATATGTTCGGCCTTCGATCGGGCGCATCCGAGCGGCCGTGATTGCTTATCAAGGGCAGACGACGAAAGGTACCTGCCGATTGATTGTCAAAGAGCCACGCGGGACGACCCGCACGGGTTTGGCAGGGGCGGGACGACGGGAAGTCGGCGTCTATAAATATCTGGCCTCTGAGATCCCGGTCAATTTCCCGCGATTGATCGCTGCTTCGGACGCTGGCGACTGGATGATCATGGAAGAGCTCTCTCCAATCAAAGCACCCGAGGCATGGGAAGCGGAAGACTACCGGGTTGCGACAGAGTCGCTGGTCGCTCTTCATGATCGGTTTTGGGGCTTATCGGAAGATCTAGCTGCCTTTCCGTGGCTCAGCAGGCCGCTGGACGCGGATTTCGAGGTGCATGTGGCGGCCGCGGCAAACTCGCTGGAGCGAATCGTCGATCAAGGCCGGCTGTCCAATTGGCCAGACCGCGTGCACACACTAGCGCACCTGATCCTGCATGCAGAAAAAGTCATCGAACCGCTAAAGCACGAGCCATCAACTCTGCTGCACGGTGACTACTGGCCGGGAAATATCTCGATCCTGAAAGACCAGCGCCAGGTTGTTTACGATTGGCAGATGGCTGCGGTAGGCCCGCCCATTCTGGATGTCGTGACCTTTGTGCTGAAAAGTGAGTGGTGGTTCGGCGGGCTCCCGATCGATCGGGAACAGATCACCCAGGAATATCGTAAGCAGCTCGCAGAGATTTCAGGCAAGGAGTGGGACGATGATGCATGGGAAAAATTGTGGGACCATGCACTGATGTGGCGATTCCTGCAGGAGTGGATGGACCTGCTCGCCGCCTCGCCCACCACTCTGCTTCAAACTAGGGCTGAACTGTTGGAGCAAGTATGGTTCGATCCGCTGGGGGAGGCGGTCACCAAGCGGCTCCTGGTGTAAGTGCAGCAAGGATGCCCCCGCTTGGGGGAGACGATCTCCAGGCGGCTCCTGGTCTGAAAGCTGACCAGATTTTGAAAGGAAGATCTATGTCAGAAGATCGGTTGCCATCAAGGTCGGAGAACTTCTCGGATTGGTACAACCAGCTCGTCTTGAAGGCCGAGCTAGCCGACTACGGCCCGGTGCGGGGCACGATGGTGGTGCGCCCTTACGGCTGGACGCTGTGGGAAAACATCACAGCGGCGCTCGACCAACGCTTCAAAGCTACCGGGCATGTAAACGCTGCGTTTCCGCTGCTTATCCCAATGAGCTTTCTCCAGAAGGAGAAGGATCATGTGGAAGGCTTCTCCCCACAGCTGGCGGTGGTTACCGTTGGTGGCGGCGAAGAGCTGGAAGAGCCGCTGGTCGTGCGACCGACATCGGAGACCGTCATCGGGCACATGTATGCCAAGTGGATCCAGTCACATCGTGATCTTCCGGTTTTGATCAACGTCTGGAACAGCGTGGTGCGATGGGAGCTTCGCACGAAGCTATTCCTGCGCACCACAGAGTTTTACTGGCAGGAAGGGCACACGGCGCACGCCACCGCGGAAGAGGCGCAGGCCGAGACCCGGCAAATGCTCGAGGTCTATGCTGATTTCGCCGAAAACGAAGCCGCGGTGCCGGTCATTATGGGGCGCAAAAGCGAAAGCGAGAAGTTTGCCGGCGGGGTCAATTCCTACAGCATCGAAGCCATGATGGGCGATACTAAGGCGCTGCAGGCTGGAACCTCCCACTATCTAGGCCAAAATTTTGCGAGGGCGTTTTCAATCCAGTACCTCGATCACGAGAATACGCAGCAGTATGTGAGCACTACCTCCTGGGGTCTTTCCACGCGCTTCGTCGGTGCGATCATCATGGTGCATGGAGACAAGCAGGGCCTGGCCTTGCCTCCACGCCTGGCGCCTTTCCAGGTTGTGATTGTGCCAATTTATAAGAACGAAGAACACAAAAGCGCGGTTCTGGAACAAACAGAAGTGATACGGCAGGCGCTGGAGGGATTTCGCGTGAAGGTGGACGATCGGGAGGAGGTCACTCCGGGGTTCAAGTTCAACGATTGGGAAATGCGCGGAGTGCCACTGCGAATTGAGATTGGGCCTAAGGACGTAGAGCAGAGTCGGGTAACGCTGTCTCGGCGCGACGAAAAGGGTCGCAGCAGCGCGCCGGTCGAAGGAGTGGCGGCGGTTGTTCAAGCCACTCTGGACGAAATTCAGGCCAGCATGCTCGCCAAGGCACGCGCGTTCATGCAGGAAAATACTCACGACCCGGCCGACTATGCTGAGTTTCAAGAAGTGGTCAAGACCGGTTGGGCCGATGTCTGGTGGTGCGGAAGAGCAGACTGCGAGGCTGAGATCAAGCAGGAGACCAAGGCCACAAACCGGGTGATCCCCCTCGATCAGCCCAGCGGGGAAGGGGTGTGCATCCACTGTGGCGACCCAGCGACCGAGCGTGCGATATTTGCCCGCGCCTACTGACCATGCCCGCCATCGATCCAAACCGACTCGCCCGCCAGGTCGATGAACTGATCGCGCTGCCCGACGAGCCAATCCAGATAGCACGCGTCGTTCGCGATCTTGTCGAAGAATACTCCGTTCAGGCCAAGTCATCGGTTCCAAGCGTGCCCAGGCCCGTTATTCGATCTCTCCGTGGAGCACTCCAGCAGCATGCTCAACCGATGGCGATAGCGGAAGCCTTGTGGAAGGAGGGCCTGCCGGATACTCAGCTGCTCGCTGCCGGAATGCTGGAAAGAATCGAAGATCCGGAAGTAGCGGCCACTGCCAAACGTTGGGCGAGCCAGAATGTACCGATTGAGATTGTTCGTGAATTCGGGGCACGCGGCCTGACCGGTTGGCGCCAGGCACACCCGTCTGGTTTCATGGATCAGGTCACGAGTTGGCTGGACGAGCACAGAGGCCGTGGGCGGGTATTGGCCCTGTATGCGCTTCGCGAAAGGGTCAGCGACCCCGATTTCGAGGATCTTCCATCCGTTCTTAGCCTCATTGAAGGCCGCTTAGATGGGGCGAGGGGCGAAATGCGGGAGGCATTGGTGGCGCTGATCAAAGCGCTTGAGAAGGTGGCGCCCGAAGAGACGGTAAACTTCCTTGATGATGAAAAAGCCAGCCCTCTGGTAAAGACGCTCAAGGCGCGATTCGATCGCCAGAGCGTCAGGATGGTATAATCTCGCGTTTGATGGGGACTTAGGAAATCTTGAATATGACATTTACGAAGGAAGAGAAAACCGAGTTGATCGGTGAGTACCACCGGCATGATAGCGATACCGGGTCGCCTGAGGTTCAGGTGGCGATCCTTTCGCGCCGCATACAGCAGCTCACCGAGCATCTGAAAGAGCACAAACATGATGAATCGTCTCGCCGTGGGCTGATTATGCTGGTTGGGCGCAGGCGTCGGCATCTTGCGTACCTCAAGAGCAAGAATGCGGAAGCCTACCTGTCAATAACGGACCGTCTGGGAATCAGGCGCAAATAGCAGACTTTTCAGTAGGGCGGAGAAATCATCCGCCCACTTTTTTTTGTGGAGAGGGACATCCGGTCCCTATTTCAAGCAGAGCAATTTCGAACGTAGCCCAAGGGTTATTGACGGGTCGGGAATTGGAGCCTGCCCTTTAGGCCGATCGCTTGCAGGCCACGCTCCAGTACCTGACCCTCACTGGCCTTGGGCCAGGAGGATTGACAATGTTAGGCGACAAACAATTTGAGGTGGTCGTTGATGGCAAGCCCATCACGATCGCAACCGGCGGCTTTGCGGAGCAGGCCGGTGGAGCCGTAACGGTGCGTCAAGGAGACACGCTGTTGCTGGCTACGGCCACTATGGGCCGCACCCCACGCGAAGGCATCAGCTTTTTCCCTCTTACAGTTGATTACGAAGAGCGAATGTACGCCGGAGGTAGGATCCCCGGTTCATTCTTTCGCCGAGAGGGCCGGCCGCCCGAAACGGCCATATTGATCGATCGACTGACCGATCGACCTCTTCGTCCGCTGTTCCCAAAGGACATGCGAAATGACGTGCAGGTGGTTCTGTATTCGCTATCTTCGGATGGCGAAACCCCCATCGACGTGCTCGCAATTCTGGGGGCATCCGCCGCACTGACCATATCGGATATTCCTTTCGATGGCCCCATCGGCGCAATCCGCGTCGGCCAGGATTCAGATGGAGGATTTACTTTCAATCCTTCTTATCAGGACGCTGCAACCAATGGGTTGGACCTCCGCATGGCGGGCCGAAAGGACGCCATCATGATGGTGGAATGCAACGCCAACGAACTGGATGAACAGACGATGATCTCCGCGCTCGAAGCCGGCCATGCCCAGATGATTGGGATGATCGAGTTACAGGAGAAGATGCGCGAAGAGTTTGGTAAATCCAAGCGTGATTATCCGTCATTTGCGCCCGAGCCATCCGTTGAAGAAGCCGTCACCGAATGGGGCGAAGACCGAATCAAGGAAGTTGCCAGCGCTACCCATGGCAAAGGCGGCTTCTATGGCGCTATGGATGAGCTGGTCGATGAGGCTCGAGAGGCCCTCGAGGACCAGAAAAGCGCGGATGTTCGAGAAGTGGTCTGGAGCAAGGCGAAGTACGCAGTGCGTGAGCGTGTATTGAGCGGGGGGACGCGCCTCGATGGACGTAGCAATGGCGATCTGCGGGAGCTCGACGTACAGGTCGATCTCAGCCCACGTACTCACGGCTCAGGGTTGTTCAGGCGAGGCGAGACGCAAGTCCTGACCCTGGCGACCCTCGGAACCCCTCGCGAGCGACAAGAGCTCGACAACCTCGGGCCCGATGATCAAAAGCGATACATGCATCATTACAACTTCCCTCCCTTCTCGACTGGAGAAGCTAAATTCATGCGAGGCGCTTCGCGACGAGAGATCGGGCATGGTGCCCTGGCAGAGCGCGCGCTGCTTCCAGTGCTTCCTTCGCAGGAGGATTTTCCCTATACGTTGCGGCTCGTCTCTGAAGTGCTTTCCTCGAACGGATCGACTTCCATGGCCTCGGTATGTGGATCGACGATCGCGCTGCTGGATACCGGTGTGCCCATTAGGGCAGCTGTCGCTGGAATTGCTATGGGCCTGATCTCAGACGGCGAACGCAATGCTATCCTGACCGATATTCAAGGCGTTGAAGATAACCTGGGTGATATGGATTTCAAGGTAGCCGGTACACGCGAGGGCATTACTGCCTTGCAGATGGACATCAAGATTAAGGGAGTGACCTCCAAATTGATGTCTGAGGCGTTGGCGCAAGCCCGCGAAGCCCGTATGGCCATCCTGGACAAGATCGAAGAGGTCATACCCAAACCGCGCGAAGAGCTGAAGCCGCATGCACCACGTATGACAGTGATCAAGATCGATCAAGAAAAGATCGGTGCGGTGATCGGCCCGGGTGGCAAAGTCATCCGGGGCATCCAGGAAGAGACCGGAGCCCGTATCGATATCGAAGACGATGGCACGATCTTCATTGCTTCCGCCGATGGTCCGGGCGCCGACGCGGCCCTAAAAATGGTTGAGAGCCTGATCGAAGAAGCTGTCGCAGGCCGGATCTATACGGGCAAGGTCGTACGCGTCACGGATTTCGGGGCATTTGTCGAGATCCTGCCGAACAAAGATGGGCTGGTGCATATTTCGCAGCTGGCGCCTGAGCATATCGAGAAGGTCGAAGACGTGGCACGGGTCGGCGAAGAAATCACCGTGATGGTGACCGCGATTGATTCGATGGGCAAAGTCCGTCTCTCTCGCACAGCGGTCCTGGAAGGTTGGACACTGGAAGAGGCCATTGAGCACGATCGTCCCCCCAAGCGAAGTTCTCAGCGAAGGGGCCCACGGCGCGATAATCGACAAAGACGGTAGCGCTACCAGGCAGCACTAACAAACAGTTGCTTCCCAGACGAAATTCATAGCGGAGTGCTGCCCATGGCGCGATAATCGGCCGGGACGCTAGGATTTTCAGGTAAACCAACGGTGAGCGACGAACAACTGATCCCATCAGAAACTACGGAATCACCGCTCTGGAAGCAGAGCACACGCCTCGTGGTAGGCGTGCTGCTCATCCTTCTCGCCACCCTACTGCTCTTTCAGCTTCGCCAATTCCTCGTTCCTTTTATCCTGGCACTGCTCCTGGCCTACATCCTCCATCCGTTTGTAATCCGCCTGCAGCGATCGACCGGGATGAGGCGCGGCTTTTCGGTGGCAATCGTTTATGTCGTGCTGGTGGTTGTGTTGGTGGCAGCTACGACGGGCCTCGGGATCGCGGCCGCCAATCGGGTTGCCGACTTTGGAGAGTTTCTTTCGAGCATCTCGACCGATCTGCCAGATTTTGTGAAAGGTCTGCTGGCGCTCGAATTCGGCCTCGGGCCCTGGGTCATCAATTTAGGGGAAGCCAACCTGGAGCCGTTTGTAGACGGGATATCTTCTGCGATTACCCCGTTGATTTCTCAGACCGGCAATATCCTGGCCGGGGTGGCCGGTGCAACTGCGAGTTTTGTAGGGACCAGCGTGTTGGTGCTCGTAATCGGTTTCTACTTACTGCTCTACCTGGAAAGGTTTGGGTGGGCGGTTATCGGGTGGGTTCCTGGTCCCTATAAGTCGGATGCAAGCCGGATCATGACCGATATAGGCTCCATCTGGCAGTCCTTTTTCCGAGGCCAGCTGCTTATGGGCCTGGCGGTTGGAACTATGACCGCGGTCATCATGTCCATCCTTGGGGTTCGAAATTCCATCGGACTCGGCGTGTTGGCCGGGGTTCTGGAGTTTATTCCCATCTTTGGCCCGTGGATCACGGCCATCGTTTCGGTGCTTGTTGCCTTATTCCAGGAAACCAATCCATGGGGGCTCACACCGGTAAGTTATGCCTTGATCGTGTTCGCAGCCGGCATCCTGATTCAACAGGTCGAGAATAACTTCCTGTATCCACGCGTCATCGGTCAAAGCCTGGCGCTAAACCCGCTGGTGGTGTTGCTTGCTGCATTGGCTGCCGGCAGTCTGTTCGGGATTGTCGGCTTGTTGCTCGCGGCCCCCGTGGTGGCGACCGGCCGGTTGTGTTTAGGCTACCTCTATTGGAAGACCGTAGGCGTCGATCCGCCACAGAGCACCATGGAAAAAGCCGTAGACAGAAAACCCTCTTGGTATCGGCAGCTTATTGACAGAATCCGTAGCCGTAGGAAAACCGCCGACGCCTGACATCCCTGCGCGAGGTTGTAGTTGGTATCATCATCCGGAAGTAAGGAAATGCCTCAGAGAACAGAGCTTGTCAGCTGGGAAGAAGTAGACCGGCTGATCCAGTACCTGGTTCCACAGTTCCGCACCGAATTAAATGCCATGGTGATCGTAACCCGCGGCGGTATCGTGCCGGGCGGCATCCTCTGCGAAGTTCTAAACATTCAAGATGTGCTGACCGCCGCCGTGGATTTTCCGTTTGAAGTCGAACGCCAGGCAGCAAAGTTGTATGCCTGGCCGGCTTTTTTGCAGTTCCCCGATGACGATCAACTACGTGGACGTCAGATACTGGTAGTTGATGATGTGTGGGGCTCAGGAAGGCACATCACCGCTGTAAAAAACCGCGTATTGGCGGCAGACGGGCATCCCCATACATGCGTGATGCACTTTAACCCCTATCGCAGTCTCTTCAGCGAAGCGCAGCCCGACCACTATGCGGCGACCACCGATGCCTACATTGTGTATCCGTGGGAGGTCGATCGAGGACCGGATAGGGTGCTGCTGGATGAGCCCGAGTAAAACCGGGTGTGGATAGCATTATCGTCAAATCAAAGGGCGTTTCATTGACATCCCAAAGGGGCCCCTGTATAATTTTCGGGCGCTGAAAATAAGCTTGCGACCGGATCGTTTGCATAGGAATAATAGGAGTAGCCAGACAGATCTATTACGAACTCCTTGAAATCCAAAAGTGGCTTGGTCGGCAAGTAGGCGCGGATCAGGCCAATTTTATTTAATGGAACCGAGCGAAGACTTTCAACAATTACTGACTGAGGCGGGCGCAGCTCCCGACCCTCGGCGCGGCGATCTGCTCACGGGGCGCGTGATATCCACCGACTCCTACGGCATGATCGTCGATTTAGGCTTGAAGCGCGACGGCGTGGTCACCAGCTCAGATCTTGAACTGCTGCCAGCCGAAGAATCTGATCTCAATGTCGGGGATGAAATTTCTGTCATGGTGGTCGATCCGATTGATCATGATGGAAATTTGGTCGTTTCTGTAGCGCAGGCGCGGGAAAGCGATGATTGGCTGCGCGCCAAGAGCCTCATGGAAGAGGACACGCTGCTGGAAGCCAGTGTCGGCGGCTACAATCGCGGTGGCCTGATTGTGCCATTCGGGCGCCTTCGAGCCTTCGTACCCGCCTCCCATATCACCGATCTGCCTCGAGGGATGGATGAAAAATCGCAGGTTGAGCACCTGGCATCTTTTGTTGATAAGACGCTCCCGCTCAAGGTTATCGAGGTAGATCCACGCCGAAGAAGGCTTGTGTTATCGGAGAGAAAAGCGATCCGTCAGTGGCGTCAGGAACAAAAGTCACGCGTGATTGAAACGCTTGAACTCGGTGAAGTACGGAAGGGGAAGGTGACCAGCCTTCGAGAGTTCGGCGCTTTTGTGGACATCGGTGGAGCGGATGGTCTGATCCACATCTCCGAGATGTCCTGGAACCGAGTGGAAGACCCGTCGGATTTGCTGAAGATCGGACAGGAGACTGATACGATGGTCATCCGGCTCGATAAGGAGGCCAATCGCATCGGGCTAAGCCTGAAGAGACTTCAGACGAACCCGTGGGAAGCCGCAACTGAGAAAATAGCCGTAGGCCAGGAAATGGAAGGCACCATCGGACGTTTCGTGACCGCCGGAGCGTATATACGCTTCGACCTGGGGATCGAGGGCCTGCTGAAAGCCACAGATGGGCTGGCCCGCCTTTCGCAGGGAGAGACAGTCAAGGTGGTGGTGACATCCTTCGAGCCAGAGCGAGAACGATTGGACCTTGGATGGCCGGACGCAGAAGAGGAAAACTCGAGCGATACCGAGAGCACAAGCGAGGTGAATGAATAATGGCAACCGTGATCTTGCGACCGAACGAATCCCAGGAGGCGCTCTTGAAGCGCTTCCGAAAGAAAGTCGCCAAGAGTGGCATCCTGAGCACCGTACGGCGCAAGCGTTGGTTTATTTCGAAAAGTGAGTTGCGAAGAATCCAGCGCAAAAAGGCCATTCGGCGTCTGAAGCGCAAGCAGCGGAAATTCGTTCCGCGGGCTCGCCGAGACTAATAGGAATCTTAGTGACAAAAAAGGAAGAGAAGATCGAAGTTGAAGGCCTGGTTGTGGAAGCCTTGCCGGCGACCCAATTTCGTGTCGAGCTGGAGAACGGACACGTCGTATTGGCCTATTTGTCGGGCAAGATGCGCAGACACTACATCCGGATCTTGCTAGGGGACAGAGTTCAAATAGAGCTTTCCCCGTATGATCTAACCCGTGGCAGAATCACCTATCGCTTTAAGAAAGGGCAAACCACCCGCGGACCGGTGTCAAGAAAAAACAGGTAGGTCCATCGCACACTACTTACAGAAATAGAGAACCCGCCGATTGGCGGGTTTCTTTCATCTGTAGCTACGAGCGCTTTGAAAAGACGACCGAGCGCCAATCCCCCGCCTCAATGACTTGCTCGGTCTGCAAGTACCCTAGCTTTGCTTTCTCCAGAAGTGAATCCAGCTGCTCGTCCAGAATGCCAGACATCACTATCCAGCCGCCATCCGCTAAATCCCGGGAGATGCCAGATTGAATAAAGTCCTCAAGCGCCGAGGCCCGGATATTTGCCACGATCAGCCCGAAACCGTGCCCTTTACCCACACTTCGAAGCTCTGCTAAAGAACCCTCAAGTACCTGCACCCGATCTTCGACATCGTTCCGCAGTACATTTTCTCGGGCTAGCTTCACCGCTTGCGCATCAATATCGAGAGCTACCACCAGCCCTGCGCCAAGGCGCGCCGCGGCGATTGCCAGGATCCCGGAGCCGCAGCCAAGGTCGGCAACAGAAATGCCGTCCATAACCAATGGCTCCAGCGCTTCCAGGCAGTGCCTGGTGGTCGTATGCGCTCCGGTCCCGAACGCCATGCCAGGTTCAAGAATGATTGGAATGCGTTCAGCATTCTCGGGTTCCATCCAGGAAGGGACGATCTGCAATTGCTTGCCGATTTCGAGCGGCTGATAGTGCTCATTCCAGGTAATTTCCCAGGGCTCCTCTTCAATGAGTTTGTAAGCCGGCTCCGGGAAAGGCTGGATCTGGCCGAGATGCCACAATCCCTCTTCAAACTGCTGTTTGCGAGCCGCCAGCTCGTCGTCGTCGGGCAGCCACGCCCGTACCCGTACTCCTTCATCGAGCATCTCGACCGCCGCGCCGTTGGGCGCGATCCGACCCAGAAGCTCTGCCGCCGGCTCTGCCAGGTCGGCTTGAAGCTCCATGGATATCTCTAACCACTTCAATTTACGATTTGGTCCTTGAGGTGCTAAAAGAAGGCGAAATCATGCTCGGCGCCCTCGGTCCAGATCAGTCAACGATACCGCTGATGAGATCCTTGAGGTCGTCGAAGAAGCCTCGATCCTGGGGGATGACCTCGCTGCCAAGTGTTTCCGACAATTGCTCAAACAATTCGCGCTGTTCCGAGGTCAGGGATTTCGGTATGTTGATCGAGATCACGACCAGCTGATCGCCCCTCCCGTTGCGCTGCAAATGAGGTACACCCTTGCCGCGCATTCGGAAGACCCGGCCCGGTTGGGTGCCGGCCGGAATACGTAATTGTTCATCTCCCTCGAGAGTGGGCACGTCGATCTCAGATCCGAGCGCGGCCTGCGAGAGGTTGATGGAAAGATCGATCAAGACATCGTCCTTCCGACGCCGAAAGAAGCGGTGGTTGCTTACTTGGACCACAACATAAAGATCGCCACGCGGCCCTCGGTTCGGCCCGGGTTCTCCCTCGCCACCGACTCGGATTTGAGTTCCGTCATTCACGCCGGGTGGGATGGAGATTGTTCGTTCTACATGCAGTTGCTCAATTCCACCCCCTCCGCAGTTCTGGCATGGAGTGGAAACTACTTCTCCGCGCCCGCCGCAGTTCGGGCAGGCAGTCACGTTGACCATGGAGCCTAGAAAGGACTGTCTGACCTGGCGAACCTCTCCAGAGCCATCGCAAGTGGGGCAGCGAACCGGCGTGGTTCCTGGCTCCGCGCCGGAGCCCTTGCATCGGGAACAGGTATCCCGGCGGGAAAACTCGATCTCCTTCTCGACCCCGAAGACCGCCTCTTCGAATTCCAATTTCATGTCGTAACGCAAATCTGCCCCTCGCCGGGGAGCGTTGCGCCGCTGCCTTCCGCCCAGCCCAAATCCAAAGAATTCTTCAAAGATATCGCTAAACCCGAAATCGAAATCGGTGGGCATGCCTTTTAAGCCGGCATGTCCAAAGCGATCGTAGGCTGCGCGGCGATCATCATCGGAGAGCACCGCATAGGCCTCGTTGATCTCCTTGAATCGATCCTCGGCGCCAGGCTCGCTGTTCACATCAGGATGATATTCCTTAGCAAGCTGCCGATAGGCGCTTTTCAATTCGTTTTGGGAGGCGCTCTTGCCTACCCCCAGCGAGTCGTAATAGTCTCGTTTCTCTTCCATGCTGGTCTACGATACGGCGAAGGCCTGGGCCTTCGCCGCGGTTCCTTGAGGGATGCCTTCTCAGGCGCTCAGGCCTCGGTGACCTCCTCGTCCACTACGTCTGTTCCGCCCTCGTTACTGACGGTAGGCTCTGCCGCAGATTGCTGCGCGCGCACAATGACCTCTTGAACCGCAGTCGATAATTCTTGGGTCATCGTTTCAAGCCGCGCCGTGTCTGCTTCGTCCAACGCCAACTCGAGTTCTTGAATCTTCTCTTGCAAATCAGCTCGGGCGGCCTCTGAGATATTTAGCTTTTGGCGATCGATTGCCTTGCGAGCGTTGTAGATCGTATTGTCTGCCGCGTTCCGTGCTTCGGCCCGTTCCCGCCGCTCTTCGTCGTGTGTGGCATGCACCTCTGCATCTCCGGTCATGCGGTCGACCTCATCTTCGGTCAGACCTGACGAGGCGGTGATCGTAATGTGCTGGCTGCGACCGGTAGCCTGGTCCGTCGCACCGACATTCAAGATGCCATCCGCATCGATGTCAAACGTTACTTCGATCTGTGGAACGCCGCGCGCCGCAGCCGGGATGCCGTCTAATCTGAATTTACCGAGCGACTTGTTGTCGGCCGCCATCGATCGTTCGCCTTGAAGCACGTTGATTTCGACTTCATCTTGATTGTCGGCTGCCGTTGAGAATACCTGCGTCTTGCGCGCAGGAATGGTGGTATTGCGGTCGATCAGGGCGGTTGCAACCCCTCCCAGGGTCTCGATGGACAGTGAGAGCGGGGTGACGTCAAGCAGCAAGATGTCTTTTACTTCTCCGCCGAGCACGCCAGCCTGAATTGCAGCGCCAACGCCGACCACCTCGTCGGGATTCACACCCTTGTGAGGCTCCTTGCCGAAGATCCCTTTCACCGCCTCCTGGACGGCCGGCATACGCGTCATTCCGCCCACCAGGATTACCTGGTCGATGTCTTCCGGCTTGAGATCCGCGTCACGCATGGCCTGCTCACATGGTCCAGCCGCGCGCTCGATTAAATCCTCGGTTAGCTGCTCGAGCTTCGCGCGCGAGACCGTGATGTTTAGATGTTTGGGCCCACTTGCATCAGCGGTGATGAAGGGGAGGTTGATCTCGGTCTCGGCCACACTGGAGAGTTCAATCTTGGCCTTCTCGGCCGCCTCTCTCAGCCGTTGTAATGCCTGGCGATCCACCCTGAGATCGACGCCTTGTTCCTTCTGGAAATCGTCCACGACCCAGTCGATCACTCGTTGGTCGAAGTCATCGCCACCCAGGAAGGTATCCCCATTGGTCGCCTTGACCTCAAAGACCCCGTCGCCTACGTCCAATATCGAGATGTCGAATGTGCCGCCGCCCAGATCGTATACCGCGATGGTTTCATCGGTTTTGCGATCCAGGCCGTAGGCCAGGGAGGAGGCGGTCGGTTCATTGATGATGCGCAGCACTTCGAGGCCGGCGATCTTGCCAGCGTCCTTCGTGGCGTTACGCTGCGAGTCGTTGAAATATGCCGGTACGGTGATGACGGCCTGGGTCACGGTCTCGCCAAGGTAGGCCTCGGCATCTGCTTTGAGCTTGGAAAGAATCATGGCCGACACTTCGGGTGGAGCATATTCTTTACCACCCATGTGCACGCGCACGTCACCATTCGGCGCCGAGGTCACTTTATAGGGCACCAGCCCCAGAGCGCGCTCTACTTGCGCGTCGGAGGTCTTTCGGCCCATGAAGCGCTTGATGGAGAAAATCGTGTTCTCAGGATTTACGATTGCCTGCCGTCTAGCGACCTGGCCGACCAGACGCTCGCCGGTCTTGGCATTTACCGCCACTACGGAAGGAATCAGGCGATTTCCTTCTGAGGAAGTAATTACGGTGGGCTCTCCACCTTCCATGACCGCCACAACCGAATTGGTAGTGCCCAGATCGATCCCAATGATTTTGCTCATTTTTGCGATCCTTTACTTAGCTACCCGAACCATCGCAGGTCGAAGGACTCGCTCTCCCAATCGGTAGCCGGGCTGAACGACTTCGATCACATCGCCTTCTTCATGATCTTCGCTTTCGTCATGTGAGATGGCCTCGTGCAACGTGGGATCGAAATGCTCGCCCTCGGCGTCGATAACCTTGACCCCTTCTGTCTCTAACACTCCAAACATCTTGCGATAAATGAGTTCAATACCCTCTGCCCAGGCGGCCGCCTCGCCATCGTCTGGCCGCTCCTTCAATGCCCGCTCTAGATCGTCGATAACGCCCAGATATTTTGAGAGCGTATCGGCTGCGATGCGCAGGCGCGCATCTTCTTGATCTCGGGCTACTCGTTTCTTGTAATTAGCGAACTCTGCCCTCGCTCGCTGCCAGCCTTCCAGGTACTCCTGAGATTGAGCCTTGGTCTGTTCCAGCTCATGCTCGAGCATGAGCTCAGAAGGTTCGTGTTCGGGACTGTCAGGCAGCTCCCCGGGCGGCGCCTCAACCTCTTCCGGCTCAACGAGTTGCTCGTCGTTCGGTTCGACTTCTGGTTTCGAATTCCCGGATTCTTGATCGCTCACAGGCTCCCTTTCTTGTGGGTCGGCTTATGCATCTTTGTTTTCCATATCGTCTTGTGAATGTTTTCGCGGTTCAAGCATCAAAGGCTTCCACCACCAGGTTGCTCATCAAGCCCGCTACATATCGAACGGCCGAAATACTCCGGCCGTAGGACATGCGAGTGGGGCCCAGAACCCCGAGCGTGCCGGTGGCTTTGCCGGTTGCACCATATCGAGCCAACACCATCGAATAGTCCCTGAGCTCCTCCCAGGCACCCTCTCCTCCGATCACAACTTGTACTCCGCCGACGGTCGGGCTCAGTGCCTTTGCCAGGACCTCCTCAAGCAGACTGTGCTCCTCGAGCAGCTTCAAGGCATTGCGTCCCTGTTCAGTGTCCGAGAACTCCGGTTGGGACAGTACATTCGCCAGGCCATCCCGATGGATCTCTCCGGATGAAAATTCGTCCGCCCGCTCCAGGGTCTCGGCGACCAAGCTGGCGATCTCCCTGCCGAGTACGTCAAACCGGGAGCTCTGCGCTTTCACTCCATTGGCATCGCGACCCTCACAAGCGGCAGTTATTCGCTCGGCGGTCTGCCGCAGCTGGGTCTGGTCGATGGCATCCGACAGCGTGAGCATCTGCTGCCGCACATCGCCACCTTCCAAGACAAGCACCATCAAGACCTGGCGGCCCTGCGTACCAATTAGTTCCAGGTGTTTGAATACCGTTCGATCGGGCAGGGGGCTGGTGACAAGCGATGCGACTCTGCTTTGCGTGGCCAAAATAGAGGCGGCCAGGCGAACCCATTCATCCACGTCGCCTCGCATTTGATGAAATTGATGGCTGATGAGACGCTTTTCACTTGCGGGAAGATCGGTATCGCCCTGTAATCTCGCCACGAAGTAACGGTAGCCCTGTT